>Ga0075436_100001050_pt1 | contig 18654 bp, 13 predicted proteins | sample RhiMethybrSRZTD5_FD_75303 | JGI IMG/M metagenome (GOLD analysis project Ga0075436, IMG submission 75303) | Populus rhizosphere microbial communities from Tennessee, USA - Rhizosphere MetaG P. TD hybrid SRZTD5 | ecosystem: Host-associated > Plants > Roots > Rhizosphere > Soil | place: USA...
CAAACCGCCTACGCCCGCTCCTACCTGGATGCGGTGCCGGCGCGAATGGCGCTCTACGAGCAACTGAAGCGCCTGCTGAGCTATCCCTCGCCAGCATATTACGGGCTTGCGTACCGCGGTGATGTTCTGTTCGCCATGAAGAGTCAACCGCCGAAAGAGCAGCCGTTTCTGATCACGCTCGAGTCGCCCGATAAACCGGCGTCGGAGCGGGTGGTCGTGGATCCCAACCGGCTGGATGCCAGGGGAACCACGGCCATCGATTTCTACGTGCCATCAACGGACGGGAAGCTGGTGGCGGTATCGCTATCAGAGGGCGGGAGCGAGAGCGGCGACGTACATATTTTTGAGGTGGCGACGGGCAAGGCGCTGGCAGACGTGATTCCGCGCGTGAACGGCGGCACCGCGGGGGGCAGCCTGGCATGGAACGCGGACGGCTCGGGTTTCTACTACACGCGATATCCGCGAGGCGCGGAGCGTCCCAAGAAAGACATGGGCTTCTACCAGCAGGTCCACTTTCACCGGCTGGGGACGAAGACGGAAAAGGACGCGTATTCTCTGGGAAAGGATTTTCCGCGCATCGCCGAGGTTACGCTGCAATCGTCCCATGATGGGCGATGGATTCTGGCCACGATGGCCAACGGCGACGGCGGCGAGTTCGCGCACTACCTGCTCGGGCCAAGCGGGGAGTGGCGGCAGATCACGCGGCTGGCGGACCAGGTGACGCGCGCGCGATTCGGGCTGGACGGGAACCTCTACCTGCTTTCGCTCCAGAATGCGCCGCGCGGCAAGATCCTGAAGCTGCCGCTCGAGAGCGGCAAGCTGGCCGAGGCGCAGGTTGTGGTTCCAGAGAGCAAGGCGGTGATCGAAAGCTTTCTACCGACGGCCACGATGCTCTACGTCAGCGATCTGGTGGGCGGGCCGTCGCAGGTGCGGATCTTCGACCTGGCGGGGCACGAGCGCGGGATGGTGCCGGTGAAGGACGTGTCCAGCGTTTTTGAGCTGGTGCGGCGCAAGGGCGACGAATTACTGTTCGAGAACCAGAGTTTCGTCGATCCGCCGGCGTGGTATCGTTTCGACCCGGCGTCGAAGAAAGTCATGCGCACGGCGCTGCGGCATACCGCGGCGGCGGACTTTGGCGACGTGCAGGTGACGCGCGAGTTCGCCACTTCCAAGGACGGCACCAAGGTCCCGCTGAATATTATTTCGCGGAAAGGCACGAAGCTGGACGGCAACAATCCCACGGTGCTCTACGGCTACGGCGGGTATTCGGTCAGCCTGACGCCGTATTTTTCGGTGGTGCGGCGGCCGCTATTGGACCACGGTTTCGTGTACGTCATCGCCAATCTGCGGGGCGGCGGCGAATACGGCGAACAGTGGCACCGCGCGGGAAATCTGACGCGGAAGCAGAATGTGTTCGACGATTTTGCGGCAGCGGCGCATTACCTGATCGACCACAAATACACCAACCCGGCAAAACTCGCGATTGAGGGTGGAAGCAACGGCGGGTTGCTGATGGGCGCGGCGCTGACACAGCATCCGGAGCTCTACCGGGCGGTGGTATCGTTTGTGGGCATCTACGACATGCTGCGCGTGGAGCTACACCCCAATGGCGCGTTCAACGTGACCGAGTTCGGCACGGTGAAAGAAGCGGACCAGTTCCGCGCGCTCTACGCGTACTCACCGTATCACCACGTGGTGGATGGCACGCAATATCCGGCGGTGTTTTTTCTAACCGGGGACAACGATCCGCGCGTGGATCCGGCGAATTCGCGGAAGATGACGGCGCGGATGCAGGCGACCGGGACGCGACGGCTGGTTCTGCTGCGCACGAGCAACAGCTCGGGCCACGGCATCGGGACCGGGCTGAGCGAGCAGATTGCGGAAGAGGCGGACGCGTTTGCGTTTTTGTTCGATCAATTGGGGGTGAAGTGAGCGGGGCCGGACGTGTCCGGCTCCCACGAGGCAGTGGGGCGATTGACCGAGAATTTCTCATTCGTACGCTGGCGGATCTCGTTCGCATCAACTCGATCAATCCGACTTTGGTGGCGGGAGGCGCGGGGGAGGCAGAGATCGCGGCGTATGTGGCGGAATCGCTGGGGCGCGTGGGGCTGGAGGTGCGCAAGATCGAGCCGGAGGCGGGGCGGCCGAGTGTTGTGGGCGTTCTGAGGAGCGGGCGGCCGGGACGGTCGCTGATGCTCAACGCGCATTACGATACGGTGGGCGTGGACGGAATGCCGGAACCGTTTTCGGCGGCGATTCGCGACGGCAGGCTCTACGGGCGCGGGGCGTACGACATGAAGGGGAGCCTCGCGGCGTGCATGACGGCGGCGAAGGCGCTGGCGGACAGCGGGGCGCTGGCGGCGGGAAGTCTGGTGGTGGCGGCGGTGGCGGATGAGGAGTACGGCAGCATCGGGACGGCGGCGGTGATTCGGGAAATCAAGACCGACGCGGCGATTGTGACGGAGCCGACGGCGCTCAACGTTTGCCTGGCGCACAAAGGGTATTTGTGGATCGAGGTGGAGACCGAGGGGCGCGCGGCGCACGGCAGCCGGTTCCAGGAAGGCATCGACGCCAATATGCGGATGGGGCGGTTCCTGGCGGAGCTGGACACACTCGAGCGCGAGCTGCGCGGGCGGCCAGCACACGCGCTGGTGGGCCCGCCCTCGCTGCACGCGGCGATGATCGCAGGCGGGATGGGGCTGAGCACGTACGCCGCGAACTGCAAAATGCAGATCGAGCGGAGGACTGTGCCGGGCGAGACGGAAGCGCAGGCGGTCGGAGAGATTCAGGAAATCGTGGACCGGCTGGAGGCGGACGATCCAACATTTCGCGCGAAGGTGCGATGCTTCTTCGCGCGGGAACCGTTCGAGGTCGCGGCCGATGCGCGCATCGTGCAGGTGGTGGATCGCGCGGCGGAAGAAGTGCTGGCACGCAAAGCCGCGCACTTCGGCGACACGCCATGGATGGATGCGGCGCTGCTTCGGGCGGCGGGCACGGAGACGGTGGTGATCGGACCAAAGGGAGCGGGCGCGCACGCGGCGGAGGAGTGGGTGGACATCGAATCGGTGGCGCAACTGGCGGAAATCCTGGTGCGAGCGGCGGTGGATTACTGCGGGTGACGATCAGTTGGAGAGCGATCCAACGATCTGATCGAGCGCTTGCGCGGTTGGCAGGCTGCCCTGCGCCATGCGGGCACTGCCGCCGCCACGGCCGCCGGCCTGGGCGAGCAGCGGCTGCAACGTTTTTCCGGCATCGAGGCCGGAATCCGCGGAAGTTGCCAGCAGCACCGTTGCCGGCTGTTCGATGGCGGTGATGAAAACAGCCTTGGGCTGGGCGGTGAAGCTTTGGGCGAGCGGGCGCAGCTCGTCGAGAGTCCCTTTGGCGAGGCGGCGGACAACACGACGGAGGCCGTTTGCGCCGGGGGCCGTCGCGTCATAGAGCTCGCGGCCCTGATAGCGGGCCAACTCGGATTCGAGCTTGCGGCGGAGGCGGTCGGCCTCGCGGATGGCTTCGAGTTGCGCAGCGGCGAGCTCGGGAGTTTCGTCGGGCGAAGTCGAAAACGTTTGGGCGATGCGCGTGACGAGGTTGTAGTCGGCGCGCGCGCGACGCACGGCGCGTCCGCCGCACAGAAACTCGACGCGCACGGTGTTGCGGATCTTTTCGAGGCGGCGAACAAGGACGGGGCCGATCTCGCCGGTGAGCCGGACGTGCGTGCCACCGCAGGCGATTCGATCGAGGCCATGGATGGAGACGATGCGCAGGGTGCCGCCTCGGTCGGAAGGCTTGCGGAGATCGCCCGCGGCGACGGCATCCTCGTACGTCACGAGAATCGGCCGGTTCTCGGTGACGGCTTCGTTGGCGCGGCGCTCGGCGGCGACCACTTTCTCCATATCGACGGCGGGAGTTTCGAGATCGAGGGTGGAAATTTCCTCGCCCAGGTGAAAGCTGCAAGTTTCAATGCCGAACTGTTCGATAAAAACGGCGGAAAGCAGATGCTGGCCGCTGTGCTGCTGCATGTGATCGAAGCGGCGGGACCAATCGACGCGGCAATCGACTTCCACGGTATCGATGGGCGCAGCCAGACGGTGCGCGATGCGCTCGCCTTCATCGATGACGTCCACGACGGCGGTGCCGTTAAGCGAACCGGTATCGTTGGGCTGGCCGCCGGAGGTGGGATAGAAGGCCGTGCGATCGAGGTAAACCGCGCTGCCGTCGTGGGAGCGATCGAGCACGCGCGCGCGGAATTCTCGCAGATAGGAATCGCCGTAGTAGAGCCGTTCGGTCATCAAGCGCCGCCAGTCCCTTATAATACTGGACCATGCTGAGAAGATTTTGTTTCACGCTGCTGATGTCGGTGGCGATGGCTGCGGCGGACAAGCCGACGACACCGCAGTTGATCGAGATGGCGCGCCATCATGCGCGGGGAATTGAAGAGGCGCTGCGCGCATCCCTGGGCGACGAAAAGCTCAAGAAGGGCACGGCGTTCGCGAGCGAAGGGCCGGATTTTGTGTTCGCGTTCGAGTCGGAGGCGCGGCCCGCGCTCTATATCGACGATCGCGCGGCCCAGCCGATGATCCGCGCGGGTAAGACGAATCTGTGGTATCAGACCGCGAAGCTCGCGACCGGAACAGTTCACGGGTGCTATTACATGGTGGACGGCAAGCGCACTGGCGGATCGACGGACGTCCCGGCATATGGGCCGGATTCGTATCCGAAGCCCGGGGCGCGGCAAGGAACGTTGTCGGAAAAAATCGTCCACACGAGCAAGATTTATGACGGCATGCAGAGCAACTACTGGATCTACATTCCACCCGGCTATGATGCAGGGGCTCCGGCGGCGCTCATGGTGTGGCAGGACGGACAAAATCTGATCGCGCGCGACGGGCCGTCGCGGACGCTGACGGTGGTCGATAATCTGATTGCGCAGAAAAAGATTCCGGTGATGATCCAGGTATTCATCGAGCCGGGCGCGATTGGCGAAAAGAAGATGCGCAGCATCGAATACGACACGGTGTCGGACCGCTACGCGCGTTTTCTCCACGACGAGATTCTGGCGGATGTGCAGGCGAAGTACAACGTCCGCAAAGATGCCTACAGCCGCGCCATCGCGGGGATTTCTTCGGGCGGGATTTGCGCGTTCAACGTGGCGTGGCAGCAGAACGACCAGTTCAGCCGCGTGCTCTCCCACGTGGGCAGCTTCACGAGCATTCAGTGGCACCACGATCAGGCCGATCCGCGCGAGAATATTCTGGGCGGCAACGATTATCCGTTTCTGATCCGCAAAGAACCGAAGCACAATATCCGGGTGTGGCTGCAGGACGGCTCGGAAGACTTGGAGAACGAGCACGGAAGCTGGCCGCTGCAGAATATCCAGATGACGAACTCGCTCAAGCTGCGGGAATACGATTTCCATTTGAGCTGGGGCGGGGGCTCACACAACGCCGCGCACGGCAACGCGGAATTGCCCGAGGAACTGGCGTGGCTGTGGCGCGATTACGATCCGGCCAAGACCGAGCAGATTTACACCATGGACCCAGCCGAGAAAACCAAGCCCATGTTTCGCGTGAAAATTTACAATCGCTGATGCGGCCGACCCGTCGAGCGTTTCTCCTTCTCAGCGCCGCCGCGGGCGCCATGCGGCTGCGAGCGGGAGTAAGCACCGAACCGGACCTGCGCGATTTCCTGAACGTGCCGAATGCCAGCCGGCTGCGCATGGAGTGGTTGATATTCGGTCCTGCATGGACGCCCGAGGAGTGCGAGCGACAGCTGCAGTTGATGGCTGGGGCGCACGTGGGCGGAGTGCTGATCGTCCCGACTTATCCCATCGCACTGGATGATCCCGCGCACGGCATTCGCAATCAGCGGTATCTTTCGCCCGAGTTTCTTGACGTGCTTCGGGCGGCACTGGCGACCTGCAAGAAGCTGGGGTTGACGGCGGACATGGAATTAGGGACGGGCTGGCCGTATGGCGGGCCTTCGGTCAGCGTCGCGGACGGCGCGAAATGTCTGCGCCGCGCTAGCGTTCCGGTTACGGCCGCCGGACCGATGGCTCTGCCGCCGCTCGATCCGGATGCGAAATTGCTGGCGGTGTTCTACGTGTATGCGGGGGTCTGCGCGAGGCTGGAGGTTGACCAGACGGGCGGCGCGGTGACGCCACCCGCGGCCGGAGGCGAAATCCAGATTTTCTACTCGTGTCCCACGCGCATGCAGGTGAAGCGCGCATCGCTGGGCGCCGAGGGCCTGGTACTCGATCACTATAATGCCGGCGCGCTCGAGCGGTGGCTGGCGGCGGTGGGCGACAAGCTGCTGGCGGCGGTTCCGGGGGGCGGCATCCGCTCCATCTTTTGTGATTCGCTCGAAGTGTATGGCGCAAACTGGACCGATGAGCTGCCCGGGATCTTTCTTCGTAAGCGTGGATATGATCTGATGGAGCACCTGCCAGCGCTGTTTGATCACAATCACGCCGACTCGCGCGATCTGCGCTCCGATTTCTGGCGCACGCTTTCCGAGCAGGCGCTGGAGGCGTTCATCCGGCCGCTCGCGGACTGGGCGCACGGCAAAAGGGTGACGGCGCAGGTGGAGTCGTACGGAACGCCGCCCGTTTCGCTGGCGAGTTACGGTGCCATCGATGTCCCTACCGGCGAGCACTATGAGTGGAAGGAGTTCAACACGTCGCGCTGGTCCAGTTCCGGCGCGCGGCTGGCGGGCAAGAAGATCGTTCTCGCCGAAGCCTGGACGTGGATGGGACAGCCCAACCGCTTTGGCGATTCGCTCGAGCAGCTGAAGCTCTGTTCCGACCTGCACTTTCTGAGCGGTATCAATGCGCTGTACGGCGTGACCTATGCATACTCGCCGGCCGCGGCTGGCGCGCTGGGATGGCCGCCGTATTTCGGGCCGGTCGTGAATCATACGCAACCCTACTGGCCGTATTTTTCGTATCTGGCGGATTACATCAATCGCGCGAGCTGGATTTTACAGCAGGGCAAACCAGTCGTGGACATTGCCGTGTATCTCCCGGCGGAAGATGCCATGGCGGAGGCGGAAACTACCGAGCTGTTGTTCAACTGGGCGGTGCGCGACCGGCTGAGCACGAACGGTTTTCCACCGGAATTCGGCCTCAAGAACGCGCTGCACTTCGAATCGGATGTGGTGAAGACCATCATCACGAACGGATATTCGTTCGATGGCGTGGATACGTTCGCATTTCGCGAGATGCGGGTGGAGGAGGGGCGGCTACGATCGGGCGACGGCGACTACGCGACGCTGGTGCTGCCGAATCTGACGGGCATCGACATCGAGTCGCTGCGGAAGATCCGAAAGTTTGTGGAGCAGGGCGGCGTGCTGATTGCGACCCGTAAGCTGCCGGACACCGCCTACGGCATGCGCGACCGCGACCACAACCGGCGCGAAACGGGCGAACTGATTGCCGAGTTGTTCGGCACGATACCCGAAGGCGCAGCGCTCCATCAGCACCGTTTCGGTAGCGGCGTGGCTATTTTCTCGCGCGACGAGCGGACTTCCTTTCTGAATGCGCTGCGATGGCATCCGCCGGACATTGCGTTTGACGGGGCCAGCGAACACGCCGGGTTCGTCCACCGCCGGACGCCCGAACGCGAATACTATTTTCTGGCGAATACCAGCGAGCGTGCGCAGCGGATCGACGCGACGTTTCGTGTAGGCGCGAAGGAGCCGGAGGTTTGGGACCTGAAGACCGGGACGGTTGAGCCGGTACTCGAATTCGAACACGGCAAGGGGGGTACGCGCGTGGCATTCGAACTTGGGCCGCTCGAATCGCGCGTAATCGCATTCGCCGCTAATGGCCGGAGCCCGCTGACGGCGGACACCGACCTCGATCTCGAACCGGCGCGCGAGGGCTGGCAGGCGCGCGTGTTCGAAAACCGCAGCTACTACATACAGCGGCCGCGGGGGCGTGAGGAGATCATCGTCAGCGGCATTCCCGAGCCGGCTGTGGTGGTACCGCGATGGCGTTTGCAATTCGAGGAGTCTTCGATCGCTCCGGTGTCGCTCGACGAGTTGAAGCCGTGGACGGAGATTCCCGGCGCAAGATTTTTCTCCGGCCGCGGTGTTTATGAGGCGGAGTTCCCGTTCGCGACGAAGCTGCCCACGGACGTGGGCGTGGTCCTCGATCTAGGCGGCGTGCGCGAAACCGCGGAGGTATGGATAAACGAAGCGGTGGCGGGCGCGGCCTGGATGCGGCCCTACCGTTTCGACGTCACGCGCCTGGTGCGGCCGGGGACGAACCGCCTGCGCATTGCCGTAACCAATCTGCTGATCAACCGCGTGCTCGGCATGGGGTCCATCGATTACTCCGCGGTCTATGAACGCTACGGCCGCCGGTTTCCTCCGGGCGAGGAATGGGAGAAAGTGCGCGAGCCGTTCCCCGCGGGCCTGCTTGGGCCGATATGGCTGGTCTTCTACAAAATCATCCGCGGCGGGCGGACCGGCGCACGCGACAAACCGAGCCAGCGTCCACGGCGCGCGGTCACGTAAATCCGGCCATCGCTATAATAGTCAGTATCGATGAACCCGCCCCGCCTGGAAATGCGCCGGGCTTCGAAGATCTATCAGAGCAATGGACAGAAGCTGGAGGCGCTTCACGAAGTGTCGCTTACATTCGAGCCGGGCACTATCACTGCGCTGGTGGGGCGCAGCGGCTGCGGCAAGACCACCTTGCTGAATCTCGCGGGCGCCATGGATTTTCCGACGTCGGGCGAGGTGCTGATCGGCGGGCATGCGACCAGCTCGCTCGGTGAGGACGAGCTGACCGCGCTTCGCAGACGGCGGATCGGCTTTGTGTTCCAGTTTTTTCAATTGCTGCCGGCGCTCACGGTGCTGGAGAACGTCGAGCTGCCGCTGCTGCTCGCGGGCACGGCGGAGGCTCGCGAAACGGCGAGGGAGAGGCTCCAATGGGTGGAGCTCGGCGACAAAGCGGATTCGTTTCCGTACCAGCTCTCGGGCGGACAGATGCAGCGCGTGGCCATTGCGCGCGCTCTGGTGCACCAGCCGGAGATCCTGATTGCGGATGAGCCTACGGGCAATCTGGATAATGCGAGCGGCGACCAGGTGCTCGCGTTGCTGCGCGACGCGGCCGGGCGCTTCGGCGCCACCGTTTTGATGGCCACTCACAGCGCGGAAGCGGCGGCCATCGCCGGGACGCACGTGAAGATGCGCGATGGCCGGATCTGCGCGGTCGAGCAAGCGTAGCTGAGCATGCGGCGACTTCAGCTTTTCCGAACTCTCATTCTGCGTCCGTTGCGACGCGATCTTCTGCGCACCACGCTCACCATCCTGGCGGTAGCGCTCGGGGTGGGCGTGGTGATTGCGATCGATCTGGCGGGCGATGCAGCTACCGGGTCCTTCCGGTCTTCGCTCGAAACACTGGTGGGAAAAACGGACCTGGAGATAGTGGCCAACGGAGGAGTGGATGAGCGGTGGATGGCCACGCTCGCGTCGCTGCCGGCCAATGCGCGGTTTGAGCCGGTGATAGAGACACGCGGGATGATCGCGGGAGTGGGGGCGGTTACGGTTTATGGAGTGGATTTCGTGGCGCGGACGGCTGGGAGAGAGGCGGGAAAACCGCTTCCACAAAATGCCGATGCGGGCGCCGTCATTTCAAGCGGGCTGGCCCGGCGGGCCGGACTTCGGGAAGGCGGCGCGATTACGGTGACGTTGAATGACGCGGCCCGGACGTTTCACGTGGCCGGTATTGCGGAGGCCAAGGACGCGGAATTCGTGCTGCTGGACATCGCGACCGCGCAACAGGCGCTAAACGAATATGGGAAGCTGGAGCGGATCGACGTGTTTGTCTCGCCGCGAGAAGATTTCGCTCGCGTGGAGCGGGAGATCCGTGCGGCACTGCCGGCCGGCTACCGCGTCGAAAAACCCGGGACGCGAAGCGAGGAGAACCAGCGCATGCTGCGCGCATTTCGCTGGAACCTGCGCGTGCTCAGCTATATTTCGCTGGTGGTGGGCGCGTTTCTGATCTACAACACGATCGCGGTGAGCGTGGTGCGGCGGCGTCCGGAGATCGGGGTGCTGCGCGCGTTGGGAACCAGCCGGCGCTGGGTGTTCTGGCTGTTCCTGTGCGAGGCGTTGATGTTCGGGCTCGCGGGTTCGCTCGCCGGGATCGCGCTGGGAAGGTTGATGGCGGAGGGTGCCGTGAGCCTGATCGCGGGAACGGTCAACTCACTCTATGTCAGCAGCCGGCCGGCGGCGATAGCGCTCGGATGGCCCGCCGTGGCGACCGCGCTGATCGCGGGCACAGCGGTTGCGCTGGCCTCGGCGCTGGCGCCCGCGCGCGAAGCGATGCAGGTGGTTCCAGTGGAGGCCATGTCGCGCGGCGTGCACGAACATCATGCGCGGACGCATGCGGCGCGGAATCTGGCGTGGGCCGTAGCGATCGCGAGTATCGCGCTCCCGGTTTCGCAGGTCGGACCGGTAGGCGGCAAACCTATCGCGGGATACGCGGCTACGCTGCTCGCCATCGCGGCCATGGCCTGCGCCGCACCGGCAGTGATTACAGGCCTCGCAGGCGTGACGCGAACCGCCGCGCGGTCACTGTTCGGGCCGGAAGGCATGCTAGCCGTGCGCGGACTGGCGGCCTCACTGGCACGAACGTCTGTGATCGTGGCGGCCCTCGCGACGGCAATTGCGATGATGGCCAGCGTGGGCATCATGGTGGGAAGTTTTCGCGAGACCGTCATCGTATGGCTCAATACGCAATTGCGCGCCGACCTGTATGTGGCGCCGGCCGCCAGGGCTGGAGCGGGCGAACATCCCGCGCTTTCGGCGGACGTGCCCGCCGTCGTTTCGTCCCTCCCGGGCGTCGAGGCCGTGGACGTTTTTCATGCGCTCGAGTTCGAATATGGCGGCCAGCGCGCTTCTCTCGGGGCCGGCGATTCGGAGATCGTGCGGCGCTACGGGCGGCTGCGATTTCTGCCGGGCGAGGATCGGGAAACAATCCTGCGCTCGCTCCCGGGCCAGGACCGCGTCATCGTGAGCGAGCCGTTTGCCAACAAGCACGGAATGCGCGCGGGAGCTGTCTTGGCGCTGCCGCTCGGGGATCGCGTTGTGAAAGTGACGGTGGCCGGCATCTATTACGACTATTCGACAGAGCGCGGCTGGGTGATTTTCGACAACTCGACGCTGGCGAAATATCTGCCGCATCAACCCCCGACCAACCTAGCGATCTATGTCCGCAAAGAGGCCGACGCGGCCCAGGTGCGGCGAGCTGTCGAAGCGCGACTGGCCAAGTATCGCGTGGTGGTGGCGCCTAACCGCGCGCTGCGGCAGAACGCCGTGGTGGTCTTCGACCGCACCTTCGCCATCACTTACGCGCTCGAGGGCGTCGCCATCGCGGTGGCCATGCTGGGCGCGGCGAATTCGCTGCTGGCGATGGTGCTGGACCGCCGCCGCGAGTTCGCCTTGCTGCGCTACCTGGGGGCGGCGCCGGCGCAGGTCCGACGCATGATCCTGCTCGAAGCAGGCTTCCTCGGCGTGGCGGCGAATGTGCTCGGCCTGGCGCTGGGCTTCGTGCTTTCGCTGGTCCTGATTTACGTGATCAACAAACAGAGCTTCGGGTGGACCATCCAATTTCACCCGCCGCTCGCATTGCTGGCCGGCGCGTCGCTGCTTGTGCTTGTGACCACAGTTGTTGCCGGCATTTTTCCCGCGCGGGCCGCAGCGCGGCTCAATCCCATCGAAGTGATTCATGAAGAATAACAACCAAAACATCCGCAATATCGCGATCATCGCGCACGTAGACCACGGCAAGACCACGCTGGTGGACGCCATGCTGAAACAGAGCGGCATTTTTCGCGCAAACGAGGCCGTGATGGAGCGCGTCATGGATTCGAACGATCTGGAGCGGGAGCGCGGCATCACGATCCTCGCCAAGATCACCGGCGTGCGCTATCACGGCGTCAAGATCAACATCGTGGATACTCCCGGCCACAGCGATTTCGGCGGTGAGGTGGAGCGCGCGCTCAAGATGGTGGACGGCGTGATGCTGCTGGTGGACGCGAGCGAAGGTCCGCTGCCGCAGACGCGCTACGTGCTCATGAAGGCTCTCGAAGCCAAGCTGCCGCAGATCGTCGTGATCAACAAAATAGACCGGCCGGACGCCCGCGTGCAGGAAGTGCTCAACGAAATCTACGACCTGTTCATCGATCTGGATGCTACCGAGGACCAGCTCGATTTCCCGGTGCTATACGCAAACGCCAGGGCGGGCATCGCCAAAGCTTCGATGGAAGACGCCTCCGAAGACCTGCGGCCGCTGTTCGAAGCCATTGTGAAGCACATTCCGGCGGCGCCCGGCGATCCCGATGCCACGTTACAGATGCTGGTGGCGAATCTCGATTACAGCGATTACCTGGGCCGGCTGGCGATCGGCCGCGTCTTCGAGGGCACGCTGAAGTACGGCGACGAGGTGGGCATCGCGAAGCTCGACGGCACGCTGCAGAAGACGCGCATCACAAAGCTCTATTCGTTCGAGGGGTTGAAGCGCGTGGATGAGACCGAGGGCCGGCCGGGCGAGCTGCTGGCGATCGCCGGCGTCGAGGGAATCACCATCGGAGAAACGATCACCAGCGCCGAGGAGCCCAAGCCTCTGGCGAACATTCAGATTGATGAGCCGACGATCGCGATGATGTTCACGATCAATACCTCGCCATTTGCGGGACGCGAAGGAACTTACGTGACCTCGCGCAATCTCCGCGACCGCCTGGATAAAGAGCTGCAGACCAATGTCTCGATCCGGGTGGAGGAGGCCGGCGGTCCGGACGCTTTCAAGGTGATGGGCCGGGGTGAGCTGCAGCTGGCTATCCTGATCGAGATGATGCGGCGAGAAAGCTACGAGCTGATGGTGGGCAAGCCGGAAATCCTGACGCGGACGGTAAACGGCAAGATGCAGGAGCCGCTCGAGCTGCTGGTGATCGACTGTCCGGAGTCATATATCGGGGTGGTGATCGAAAAGTTGGGATCGCGCAAAGGCAAGATGGCGAAGATGGTGAACCACGGCTCGGGGCGTGTGCGCCTGGAGTTTCACGTGCCGTCGCGCGGCTTGATCGGCTTGCGCAGCGAGATCCTGACGGACACGCGCGGCACTGCCATCATGAACAGCCTGTTCCAGGGCTATATCGAGTGGCAGGGCGATATTCCGATGCGGCCAACGGGCTCGCTGGTCGCCGACCGCGCCGGCAAGGCCACGGGCCACGCCATTTTCAATCTGCAGGAGCGCGGGGAGATGTTCGTCATGCCGGGGACGGAAGTTTACGAGGGCATGATCGTGGGCGAGAACGCGCGCGAGCGGGATCTGGACGTCAACATCGTCAAAGAAAAGAAGCTCACCAACATGCGCGCCTCGACGGCGGATGAGGCCATCCGGCTTGTTCCGCCGCGCATCCTGAACCTGGAGCAGGCCATCGAATTCATCCGCGACGACGAGTTCGTGGAAGTGACGCCGCAATCCATCCGGCTCCGGAAGAAAGTGCTGAAGGCGAATCAGAGGTAGCGGCAAACGGCCGGACAGTTACCGCTCGGGTGGATGAATCAACGGGATGGCTTCGCGACGGCCTCGCCGGTATACGCGGAAATCGGCCAAATCGGTGGTGATGACGGCATGCCGTGGGTGCATCTCGCTCATGCGGATCAGGCAAAGGTCCGCGAGGTCCGGCTTTCGGTCGGCGTAGCGTGCCGCCAACTCCGCCAGCCGGGAAACATGCTCATCCAGCGCGAACGCAGACCGCACTAGCCCTTCACGGACGAACGCCAATACCAAAGCACTGCTACCCAGATGAAATGCCGTCTCGGCGAGCACGGCTTCGCAGCTCAACAGGGGTTCGGTTACCCGCTTCGCGATGGCCAGGGCCCAGGCGTGATAGCGGTCGTTGCGGTTGCCGAATGCCACCAGAAATCCGGCGTCCGCGATCGCCTTCATCGGCGGGAAAATCCCTTGCGGGTCGAGAGGTCAACGGGCCCCGCTACGGCGCCGGCTAGTCGGAGGAAGGGCCGCTTGTCAGAACTCCTGGCTCTCTCGAGTTCCTGGCGGATGATGCGGCCGCGAGGCAATCCGGTCCTGCGGGCGGTTTGGGCGAGCCATTCGTCGAGATCCTCCGGAAGCCGGATGGTAAGTGTGTTACCCATTGATCGCTAGTGTAACACACGGATCGCGCGACGGAGTTGGGCTGGCGGCTTAGAATGTGTTTTGGCATCCATTCACATCATCGGCGGCGGGCTCGCCGGGTCGGAGGCCGCGTGGCAGGTGGCGCGCGCGGGATGGCACGTCATTCTGCATGAAATGAGGCCCGTTCGCCGAACGCCCGCGCATCACACCGACCGGCTGGCCGAACTGGTGTGCAGCAACTCGCTGAAATCCGATCAGGGGCCGTCGGCATCGTGGCTCCTAAAGGAAGAACTGCGGCGGCTCGATTCCCTGCTGATCCGGATTGCGGACGGCGCGCGCGTTCCCGGCGGGCATGCGCTCACGGTCGATCGCGAGGCATTTGCGGCCGAAGTTACGCGCACCATCGAATCCGAGCCGCTCATCGAGCTTCGCCGGGAAGAGATGACGGCGATCCCGGATGACGCCATCACGATCATCGCCACCGGGCCTCTCACCAGCGACGCGCTGGCGGCGGAGATCGCACGGCTCACGGGCTCGGACCGGCTCTATTTTTACGACAGCATCAGCCCCATCGTCGATGCCGGCACCATCGACACGACCATCGCTTTCCGCGCCTCGCGCTACGGGAAATCGCTCGACGGCACGGATGATTACCTGAACTGCCCGATGGATCGCGACCAGTACGAGCGGTTCGTCGATGCGTTGCTCGCGGCCAATGCCGTCGAGTCACATATCCCGGATGATACGCCGTACTTCGAAGCCTGCCTGCCCATCGAGGAGATCGCACGGCGCGGGCGGGATACGCTGCGCTTCGGGCCCATGAAGCCCATGGGGCTGACGGATCCGCGGACGGGGCGCCGTCCGTACGCCGTGGTGCAGTTGCGGCAGGAGAACCTGCGCGCCGAGAGTTACAACCTGGTCGGCTTTCAGAATCATTTGAAGTTTGGCGAGCAGGCACGCATCCTGCGCATGATTCCCGGCCTCGAACACGCCGAGTTCCTGCGCTTCGGCCAGATCCATCGCAACACCTACATCAACGCGCCGGCGCTGCTGGCCGCTACGCTGCAATTGCGCGCGCGGCCCTCGATTTTGTTCGCGGGCCAGATCTCGGGCGTGGAAGGTTACGTGGAATCCATCGCCACCGGCCTGATCGCCGGGAGAAACGCGGCGGCGCTAGCCTCGCGCGAAGAGCCACAACTGCTCCCCCGCGAGACGGCGCTGGGCTCGCTGTGCCACTACATCTCAGCCGCCGATCCCGCCAACTATCAGCCGGCCAACATCGCCTTCGACCTTTTTCCGCCGCTCGATGAAGCCGCGGCGCTCCGCCTCCGGCGTGATAAAAAAGCGCGCCACGCCGAGATTTGCGGCCGGGCGCTCGGATCGATTGACGAGTACTTGCATGCCCATGTCTGAAGTCGAGCGGCAGATCGGACGTTTTCTCGAAGAGTTGCAGCGGAATAACGCGTCGCCCCACACCATCGCGGCCTACGAATCCGACTTGCGACAGTTTCTGGATTACTTCTCGCCTCCCGGCGTCGAGCCGCCCGGCCCGGCGGAATTCGATGTGCTGAAAGTCCGCGAATGGCTGGCCGGGCTCTACGGCCAGAAGCTCAGTGCCGTCTCCATGCGCCGGAAGCTGGCGGCCCTTCGCGTGTTCTTCCGTTTCCTGGTGCGCGAGGGGCTGGCGCCCATGAATGCGGCGCGCCTGTTACGCACGCCGCGCGCTCCCAAGAAATTGCCCGACGTGATGACCGCCGAACAGGCCAACACTTTGCTCGATGGAGTCGCCGCCGGAAAACTCGAACGGCCCCACCCGGCGCGCGACCTCGCGATTCTCGAGCTGCTTTACGGTTGCGGGCTGCGAGTGAGCGAACTAGTGGGGCTCAACCTCGACGATCTCGACCGCTCCGAGCGCTGGCTGCGCGTCCGCGGGAAGGGCCGCAAGGAGCGCCAAGTGCCCTTCGGCGGGAAGGCCGCCGAGGCGCTTGAACGTTATCTTGCGGAGCGCTCCAGCCGCGAAATGGCCCTGTTCCTCAATCATCGCGGCGGGCGGCTTACCGACCGCGGCGTGCGCGGAATCGTGAAACTCTACGCCACGCTGATCGCCGGCGATTCCTCCGTCCATCCGCACAGTTTTCGCCACGCCTTCGCCACGCACCTGCTGGGCGACGGCGCGGACCTCCGGTCCATCCAGGAATTGCTGGGACACGCGCGGTTATCGACGACGCAGAAATATACTCAGGTTACGCTGACGGATTTAATGGCGGTTTACGACCGCGCGCACCCCAAGGCATGAGGCTGGTAGGTCATCCGGCGGCGCGAATTACCTTGGGCTCCGTCGCGAAACGCGAACACGCATTACAAAGGATGCGCTGCACCTCGCCGGCAGCGAAAGGTTGAGCAATCACATCATAGGCGCCCAGGTTCAGCACCTCGGCCCAGAAGCGCGCGTCCGCGCCGGCGTCGGTGACGATTACTTCAGCGCCGGAGGCAACCTGACGGGCGAGATCCAGTACATCGAGCCAAGTCCCATCCGGGAGATTCGCTTCGGTTAGGATGACGGCGTATAAGCCGTTCTGGATTTCCTTCCGCGCACGTGCCAGGTTTGCAACGTGTTCGAAAGGAACAGAAAGCGCGCCGATCATGCGCGAGAGCGCGGTCGCGTCTTCGCGATGCGGGGAGACGAAGAGCACTCCTGTTTTCATGGCTCGGATGTCCCTCACCACTAAGAGTAAATCCGGGCCAATTTTGTTTCAAGATAATTTTCCCCTACAACTCGGTTGCAAGCGGGTTATGTGGTGTTATCCCACACGCTCCGTTTTCAGCACCGCAACATAGTTCAGATTTCGATAGAGCTGGTTGTAATCGAGACCGAAACCAATCACGAAATGATCCGGAATTTCGAAACATCGGTATTCCACGGGCACTTGCACGATGCGGCGCGAAGTGCGATCGAGAAACGTGCAAACAGCGAGGGAGTTAGGTCCACGGCTGGAAAGCGTTTGCAGGAGATAGCGTAGTGTAAATCCAGTATCAACGATGTCCTCAATCAGCAGAACGTCCTCGCCTTCGATAGTGTCGTCGAGATCCTTGGCGATGCGTACCAGCCCAGGAGCGCCGGACTTGTTGGAAAAGCTGGAGATGGCAAGAAAATCGATCTTGACGGGAACGCGAATGCGCCGGGCGAGCTCAGACATGAAAAATACGGAGCCCTTCAACACGCCGATTAGTTTTAGGTGCTTATCTTTGTAGCGCTCCGAGATTTGCGCGGCGAGTTCTCTGATCCGGTGTTCGATCTGCTCCTCGGTGAACAGGATTCGTTCGACGCCCGCAGGCAGTTCCGGCGTCATACCTTAACGGTTCGCTCCGCGAGTCCGTACTTGAAGATCAGATTCTCGAAGTCCTTCTGGTAGAACACCTGGATGTTCACGTGGGGGTAAAGTTCGCGCAGTAGCTTCACTTTGCGGTTCTTCTTGGTTACAAGAGATTGCTTCATGGTGGTGAGCTCGACATACATGTCGAATTCGGTCAGATAGAAATCCGGGGTGAAGGCTTCCGAGACCTTGCCCTCACGGTCCCACTGAATCGGAAAACTGCGCGGCTCGTACTCCCAGGGGATGCGATAGAAATCCAGCAGGTTGGCGAAGATTTCTTCGCTCGGATGGGCGAAAGACTTGCGCGGCAGCGCGACTTTATCGGGCGGCACGATGCCGTGTTTGGAGAGGCGCAGGCGGCAGCGGAACTGAAGCTGCGCTTCTGCGGCAGCCGAGAGAAAACCACGCTCGATCAATCCCGTGGACTTGGCGGCGTTCACGATGAGTTCGGCCAGGTGGTCGGAATCCAGCTGTTCGGCGTTGAGGATAAGATCGAACAGCTGGGCCGGCAGTCCGGCTTGCCCGAAACGCTGCTTACGGCCGGCACGCTGCTGCTCTTCCATCGTGCGGATCAGCTGGCGGGCGGCGGGGCGCTCCAGGCGCTCATCGAGCATGATGTTGCCCACGCGAACCGAATCCGGCGCAACTATGTGGATGCGCAACAGGCCCGGCAACAGCTTGGAGAGCATCTCCAGCCCGTCGCCGCACAGAACTAAATGATGGGTCCTGGCAAGGCGCGCGACAATCGAGGCGATCAGATCCGGGTAGGCCTTTTCGGGCACATGATCGAGCGGCGCAAACTCCTTCTCCACGAGGGTTGCGACACGCGACGCCGTGACCAGCTCAAACGCCAGGCGGTTGGCGGTGACGCGCGCCACTTCCTCGAACCGGCAGCCGGGTTGTCCGGAAATGGCGATCAGGCCCATCTCATTCAGTCATGATATCGTACCCGGCATGGCCGTCCCGGGCCGGCTCATTCGCGCGATCCGAAAAGGCCGTGCATTACCGCTCCGAGCGCGGCACCGTTTCGCTGCGCTTGATCTGGGCGCGGCGGCGACCCTTGGCGAGATTCGCTCCGGCCTTCGCCTTGGCTGCTTCGCTCGGCTCGATCTTGTTTTCGACGTCCATCGCGCCAGC
>Ga0075436_100001053_pt1 | contig 18601 bp, 12 predicted proteins | sample RhiMethybrSRZTD5_FD_75303 | JGI IMG/M metagenome (GOLD analysis project Ga0075436, IMG submission 75303) | Populus rhizosphere microbial communities from Tennessee, USA - Rhizosphere MetaG P. TD hybrid SRZTD5 | ecosystem: Host-associated > Plants > Roots > Rhizosphere > Soil | place: USA...
GGCACGTTCACTGACGTTACCGAAAAAGCCGGCGTCGGCGGCAGCGGCTGGTCAACGAGCGCGGCCTGGGTCGATCTCGACAATGATGGCCTGCTGGATCTGGTTGTGCTTCGGTATGTTGTCTGGGACTTCGACGACATCTACTGCGGCGAACATCGCGAAGGTTATCGCGCGTATTGCCATCCGGATTATTTTCGGGCGATCGCGCCGCTTGTCTTTCACAATGACGGCAATGGTCACTTCACTGATATCACGCAGAAGAGCGGAATCTCGAAACCGGGCAAGGGTTTGGGTATCACACTCGCGGACTACGATCGCGACGGCCGGCCCGATCTCTTCGTCGCCAACGATTCCATGCCGGAATTTCTTTATCACAACGACGCGAATGGACACTTCAGCGAGACGGCGCTCATGGCCGGCGTCGCGGTTGACGTGAACGGTCGAACATTTGCCGGAATGGGAACCGAGTTCGCTGACTATAACAATGATGGTCGGCCTGACATTTTCGTCGCCGATCTCGCCAATCAGATGTATGCGATTTTTCAAAACAACGGCGATGGAAGTTTCACCTACACGACCTACGATACCAATTTGGCACGGATCAGCATGTTGCACTCCGGCTGGGGTGTTCGCTTCCTCGATTACGACAACGACGGTTGGAAGGATCTGATCATCGCGCAAGGCCACGACCTCGACACCATTCAGCTTAGTTATCCGCAGCTTCGCTATCGTGAGCCGCTGATGCTGTTGCGGAACGACGGCAAGCGCTTCATCGATGTCTCTGCCGAATCAGGAAACGTGTTTCAGCAAGCGTGGGTGGGACGAGGCCTCGCGAGCGGCGATCTCGATAATGATGGCCGCGTCGATGTGGTGGTCACAACCAATGACGGTCCCGCGTACGTTGTACGCAACGAGACCGACACGAACAATCACTGGCTCACGCTCAGTCTGACCGGACATCGCAGCAATCGCGACGCAATTGGGGCTGAGGTGAAGGTCACTACTGCGCAAGGGGCGCAGTATGCGACCGTGAGTACCGCCGCCAGCTATCTTTCATCGAGCGATAAGCGCGTTCACTTCGGTCTCGGAAATGAATCACTGGCACAGTCCATAGAAATCCATTGGCCCAGCGGAACTGTGCAGACGCTGAAGAACGTCGCGGCAGATCGCATACTGCAACTAGACGAACCTGCACAAGCGCAAGCGAGCGCAGCACGAAGATGACGGAGCCAACGCCCAAGCTGCTGCTCGTCGCGCTCGCTGTTGCCGCGTCGGTCGCAACATGTCGGGCGCAGGGCATGGGCAGCGGGCCGAGAGGGAAACAAACGCAGATATCGTCTGGGGTGACCACGGGCGCAGCGCACGCTGCAGTCAAGGACGCACAAAATCGTCCAATCACCGCCGGTGGATTCGTCGAAGGCGCTCCGGTCGTCTTCACCGATATCACCAAGCAATCCGGACTCGAGAAATTCCATCATCGCTCCGGAAGCGCGGCGAAGACTCTGATCATCGATGCCCCCGGTTCCGGCGTTGCCCTGCTGGACTACGACAATGACGGCTGGCTCGACATTTATCTTCTGAACGGCTCCACGTTCGAGGCGCTCGACGGTAAAGAGCCCGCGCCTCGGGCCATGCTCTTTCACAACAACCACGACGGGACATTCACCGACGTTACCGAGAAAGCCGGCGTCGCCAACGAGCGCTGGGGGTTCGGCGCGGCAGTCGCCGATTACGACAACGACGGTTGGCCCGACATTTATGTCGCGAACTGGGGCAAGAATCGCCTCTATCACAACAACCACGACGGCACGTTCACTGACGTCGCAGAAAAAGCCGGTGTGACTGTGGGCGGATGGTCCGCCGGTCCAACCTGGGGCGACTACGACCACGATGGGCGTCTCGATCTCTTTGTGCCCGGATACGTGAAGTTCGATCGTGCGCATCGGCCGGTTGCCGGCGCAAACGGAATTCCGGAGGGTGCGTGCCAGTTTCGGGGCCTGAAGGTGTTCTGCGGACCGCGCGGTCTGGTCGGCGAGAGCGATCACCTCTTTCACAACAATGGTGACGGCACATTCAACGACGTGAGCGTCAAGGCAGGGGTAGCCGATCCTTACGGCTACTACGGTCTCGCATCGGTCTTCGTCGATATCGATGACGATGGCTGGCTCGATCTCGCTGTCGCCAATGACTCGGTTGCTAACTTCCTTTATCGCAATCGCCACGATGGAACCTTTGAGGACGTGAGCTACGTTTCTGGATTCGCAGTCAGTGGCGAGGGGCGTGACCAAGCGTCGATGGGCATAGCCGTCGGCGACTACAACCGCGACGGCCGCGTCGATCTCTACGTCACCAGTTTCTCCGACGACTACAACACGCTCTATCGCAACGAAGACGAGACCGGATTCTTTGATGTGACCTACGCCGCCGGCCTGGGCAATCCGACGATCCCGTTCCTCGGCTGGGGCACCGGATTCCTCGATTTCGACAACGACGGCCTGCAAGATCTCTTCGTTGCCAACGGCCACGTCTTCATCGACGTCGATAAGCAGGACTGGGGCACGACGTGGTCGCAGCGTCCGCAACTATTTCGCAATCTCGACGGCAAACGTTTCCAGGAGGTCCCGCCGGCAAGCGGCAGTGGACTTGCCGACGTGATCCCAGCGCGCGGAGCCGCGTTTGGCGACCTCTTCAACGACGGCCATATCGATGTCGTGATCAACAGTATGGACTCTGCTCCTACGCTCCTTCGCAATGTCGTTAAGAATCAAAACCGCTGGGTCACCCTGAAGCTGGTTGGAGGAGCTGGCAGTCCGCGCGACGCTGTCGGCGCAAAGGTCTTTCTGACTGCTGCAGGTATTCGTCAACGCGCAGACGTGTTCAGCGGTGGCAGCTACGGCTCGAGCTCCGACCCGCGCGTTCACTTCGGACTCGCCGCGGCAACGAAGATCGAGAAGTTAGAAATTCAATGGCCGAGCGGGAAAAAACAGCAGGTTGTCTTACCAGGTGTGGACCGCATTTTCACCATCGTCGAAGGCTCTGAACCCAAGTAAACTTGACTGCTTCCATGCAGCCCTCTCGAAAGAATTGGTTGACTGGCCTTCGCCTTTCTCACCCCAGCAGTTCTCGGGCTTTCGCGGCGCTGTTGATAGTCAGTTTTGTTGGCGCTGCAGCGATGATTCAGCAGTCCGACTCCAATTCCGCACGGCAGGACAACCAGTCCGCGCCGCAACAGCCTGTGCCCTCTGCGCCGGGGATGGGTGCTGATCGAACGGCGCCAGGACAATCGAAGGTTCGTTACCCCGCGGACGTCGCCGGACAAGTCGTTGCAGATAATGCATTCAGAAAATTCCCAAAGCAGGACGGATGGGAGCAGGATCTGCGCCAAGTGTGCCACATTCGCCGCGCTTCCATTGGCAACGAAACAGTCCGGCTGCAGAAGATCGCGGTCGAGAGCAAAAACTCATTTGAAAAAGCCCAGGCGGAGTTTGGTCTTGCCGAATTGAGTGCGTATCTGGGAGACATGAACGCCGCCATCCGGCACTGGGAAGCCGCATACCAGATCGCGCAGAAATCAGTGCCCGCGGGTGTACCGCAGCTCGAAGAAGTCCTCGGCGCGGCTTACTACCACAAATCAGAGATGGAGAACGACATGTATCGCTCTCCCGGCGAGCGCTGTCTCTTTCCGCCATCGCCGAACATGCGCTTCGAGAAAACCGACGACTCCCAGCAGTCGATCGCGCACCTGCTCAACTTCCTCAAAGCCAAACCGGGAATGATCGATACTGAATGGCTGCTGAATCTCGCGTACATGTCGATCGGTAAGTATCCGGGTAGTGTCCCGAAACGGGACTTGATCCCGCTCGCGCCATTCGAGTCGAAGCAGAACATTGGCCGCTTCGTTGACGTGGCTCACGCCGCGGGCCTGGACCTGATCACGATGGCCGGTGGCATCATCGTCGACGATTTCGATAACGACGGCCTCCTCGACATCGTCACCTCCAGCTACGACGTTTGCGAGCCCATGCACTTTTTTCATAACAATGGCGATGGTACGTTCACCGAGCGTGGCGGGAAGGCAGGATTGGCTGATCAACTCGGCGGCCTCAATATGATCCAGGCCGACTACAACAACGACGGCTGCATGGACATCCTCGTTCTGCGCGGGGCCTGGGAATTCCCAATTCGGAAATCGCTGCTGCGCAACAACTGTAACGGCACATTCACCGATGTAACCCGCGAGGCAGGTCTCGCCGAACCTGCCACCAGCACGCAAACCGCCGTGTGGGTTGATATCGACAATGACGGGCTGCTCGACCTCTTCGTGGGCAACGAGAACTCGCCCAGCCAGCTGTTTCGCAACAAAGGCGACGGTACTTTCGAGGACATCTCGCATGCTGCGGGCATCGATCGCACCGCATTCACCAAAGCGGTGGCCGCTGGGGATTACGACAACGACGGCTACATGGACCTTTACGTCTCAAATCTCTACAGCGACAACTTCCTCTACCACAACAATCACGATGGGACCTTCACCGAAGTCGGCGCGAAGGCCGGCGTGCAGAAGCCGCAACAGAGCTTCGCCGCGTGGTTTTTCGACTACGACAACGACGGCCTCCCCGACATCTTCGTGAACGCCTACTACTTTTCTGCAGACGAATCCATTCGCAGCTACCTCGGCCTGCCGCACACTGCGGACGGCGGTCACCTGTACAAGAATCTCGGGCATGGCACCTTCGAGGATGTCACCGCCGAAACCGGCACCGGCGGCGTATATATGACGATGGGCGCGAATTTTGGCGATGTCGATAACGATGGCTTTCTCGACATCTACCTCGGCAACGGCGGTCCCGAATATGGTGCGCTCGCACCCAATACGCTGTTGCGCAACGATGATGGGAAAAGATTCGTGGATATCACTGCGTCCTCCCGCACCGGCGACGTGCACAAAGGACACGGGATCGGCTTCGCCGACCTCGAAAACGACGGAAGCGAAGACATTGTAGCCAACCTGGGGGGCGCGACCCCCGGAGATGCGCACGCGCTGCGGCTTTTCAAAAATCCCGGCACTCACAATGACTGGATCACCATAAAACTAGTCGGTGTCAAAACGAATCGGGGAGCCATTGGTGCGCGAATAAAAGTGAATGTCGAGATTAAAGGCCGAGGTACAGGATCGATTTACCGCAGTGTCTCCAGCGGCGGCTCATTCGGAGCATCACCGCTTGAGCAGCACATAGGCCTTGGCGCAGGCGCGCGGAAGTTAGTTGTCGAGATAAACTGGCCAGTCAGTCACACTCGCCAGGTTTTCAGCAACGTTTCAAAGGATCAGGCAATTGAAATCCAGGAGTTTGCCCGCGAGTATAAGCGACTTGTTCGGAAGCGCATTCGCTTCAGAGAACAAGAGCGCCTTCCGAGATAAAAGACTCTGCGTACGTCTTAAGAAGCCCTTGGGATTTCACCCTGCATTGCGATCTATTGATGGTGCACTTTTTCGCCTCCCAAGCGTTCTTGGCGGGACGCCGGGACTCGAACCCGCGAACTCCTGCGTGACAGGCAGGCGTTCTAACCATCTGAACTGCGCCCCCGCTGTGAATTACCCAACGTTCTTCCGTGTGCCTTCTCGTACCGATCGTGGCCCGTCCATTTCCAAAACTTCCTCAGGATTCCGTGAGAGGGCAACAAGGAGCCGTAAGTACGTGAAATCCAACGGTGTCGGTAGGCACTGTAGGCGATGTGAGGAGCGGGAAGAATCAGTATCGTCCCATTATTGTCCCCGGATTTTGCGGAAAGCGAGAAGTCATTTCTCGCCTGATCTTTGCAGTAGCCTACGAAATTCCGCGTGGCGCAATCTTCTGCGCGGCGTGCGCCCGATGAATTCGACTTCGCACGGCTGTTCAGGTTTGGTCCACACGCATTCAGATATCACTTCGGAGGTGATTGCATGCTGGTGCTCGCTGGCCTTCTCTGGCAGGTTCACAAACGGACAAGTTTTGGTTTTAAGGTCTTGAATGCTGCCGTAAACGTCGCGGCGGTTGAATTTGTTGAGTCCCGCAATGAGGCGCTTGATGAAATAGAGCTTGCTGTCAGGTCTGAATTCGCCGATCAGTAATTCGCCGGTGCCTTGCGTTCCGGGAATGTAGCCGCCGATGAAGAATTTGTCTTCCTGATTAAATCGGTGCTTCCGCCAAAAATCGACCTCTTTGCCAGGCAGGTAAATAGAGCCTCGGCGTTTAGCGACCTGTCCCTCGTTTTTTGTTTGCTTCACGACTTGAATTGCCATTTGTAAATCCACGTCTTCGGGAAAGACGAGAATGGGCTGGATCGGTGCAACGAAGCTCTCCGCAATTTCTGCAAGATATTTCTTGCGCTCTTCAAGCGGCTCATCGAAAACATCTCGTTTTCTGAAATGCAATACGTCAAACGCGATGTAGAAGATTGGCAAGTCCGTGTGCTGATGATTCTGCAGTTCGTTGAAATTCGGACGACCACTTGGCTCCAGCGCAACAAGCTCTCCGTCGAGAACAAAATCTTTGTGGATTATTTTTGAGAGAGCGTCAAAGACATTGGGAAATTTGCGGTCATAGACCTGCCCATCCATCGAATACAGCGTGGGCCTGCCGCCGTTCTTAAGCGCAATGGCTCTGTATCCGTCCAGCTTTGGCTCGTACAGCCATTTGGAGTTGTCATTCGGAAGTGTGGGAACACGCAGCGGTCGCATCGGCTGGATATATCGAGCCGCATCTTTTGCCAGTTTTGAACTGCGCTTTACGACTTGCATTGGACGTGTTGGATTCGTGAATTTAGTAGATGTCCAGGTCGTGACCAATGACAACTCTGCCCTGGTAGCTCTTTCTAATTTCAGAGAGCAACTGCTCGTCAGGCGTGCGGCCGCCCGGCCCTGAACCACGACCTGATACGTGATAGATGATCAGAAGTCCCGGTTTGGTGCGGTCCGCAATTTGGCCCATTTGCTCGGTGGAGGTGTGGTATTTGGCGCGATAACTCTTCCAGTCCGGCATGCTGGGCACGGTCGAAGAAGGCGAATAGACTTCGTGGATCATTACGTCGCACGGCTTGCATGCGGCTTCCAGCTCCGGCCCAGGGCTGGTGTCGCCGGAGATCACGATGGAGCGATCAGGTGTGTCGAAGCGGTAGCCAAACGCCTCCGGCCACTCGCCATGAGGCACTTTGAACGCGGTGACGGTTACGCGATCATCCTTGTAAACGACTCCGGCCTTCACATCATGCGCTCGCACGCCCGGCGGCGCTTCGCGATGCTCGAGACCTTTCATGCGAATGTCGATATCCTGCCGCCATGCCGCCAGCACGTGGCTGGTCATGTCCTCAGTGCCCCCGGGCCCGTAGATGTCGAGTTGGGAGCGGCCCATGACCCACGGGGTGAGGATGAGGTCGGGGAGTCCGGCGGTGTGGTCGGAATGGAGATGCGTAACGAATGCCACTTTGATGTTAGCTGGGTTCAATGCTGCAACGCCTTTTTCCTCCGCCGCAGCAGCGGCGCGTCGGATAACGCCCGGACCGAAGTCGACCAGATAAACGCGATCCCCGATGACGATTGCTGTCGCAGGACCAGACCGGTCAGGAAACGGTCGCGGTGTGCCCGTGCCGAGCAACACAACTTTGGGCTGCGCGCATGCTGTGCACGAGAAAAGCGCAACCACAAAGGACACAAAGACGGCGTGAACGATATGAAGAGAGTTCCGCGATCGAAGCACCATCATTTGCAGTCCTTTATACGGAAATCATTTTAGCGGGTGTTCGCTCGCTCTTCATTTTGGCGACGATCACCTCAGTGAGCCTCAAACTGTTCGCTTCAGAGTCGTCTAGCGTGACGCGCGCGTCATCCGCACCTTCGTTCCGGACAACACCTTAAGGTGTTTCTTGGTTCGTTGTCGGCAACCCGTCCTTTGTCTTTATTCCTTTGTTCTATCTCTGCATGGCCAGTAATCCAGGACGAAATCTACGCCCGATTTTGAAATGTGACAATGTGGTCATCCGCGAAGTAATTGGAGGCCCTCGCCTCACTGCTCTACTATGAGGCGGGATGTCACTGACATTACAGAGAATTGAGGGGCTCGCTCCAGACCAGGCCTCTTTGGCATCTGCACGAAAATTGCTGAAGCCGTCCTGTTGGCCGACACTGGCTGAAGGCGAGGGGCTTGTCTGGGGCGAGTGTCAGGGCTCTGGCGCGACTCCGTATTGCGTCGTAGTTAGCGAGGCAGACGCCGGATATAAATGCACTTGTCCAAGTCGGAAATTCCCATGTAAGCACACGCTCGCGCTTATGTGGATGCGAGCCGATAAAGGTGGCTCATTTGCTCCGGCGCCCATTCCGGAGTGGGTGAAGGATTGGCTTTCACGCAGGCGCGGAACATCGAAAGCGGCGGGCAAGTCCGAGGACGAAGCCCAAAAACCGAAGTCTCGACCTTCGATCCGTCTCACTGAGATACCTGAAGCTGGAGCTAACGTCGATCCAAAAGCGGAACAACGGGCCGCAGCGGCTCGCGAAAGAAATCGGTTAGAAGGAATTGCCAAAGAAGACGAACGGCATCCTGCGACGGCCGCAACAGGGGTGTTGGTACCCGACTCGGCTAGAGCCAAGCGCGAGCAGTTGTATCAGACCGCCAACACCGACCAGAATGGCCATTATCTGATCCGCGGAGTGGAGCCCGGTTCCTATACCGCCTATGCGTTCGAAGAAGACCAACAAGAAATTTGGCTCGATCCGGAAGAGATGAAAACATACAAGGACACTGGTGTTCCCGTTTCGGTACATCAAGACGAAAAAACGCATATTGAGCTGCCTGTGGCAGCAAGTCGCAATGCACAGCAGGACCAGTAGAGTTCTGGCCAGCATGTCTTCGGTGCACGGTACGTCCGGTATGCGACTGTTGAAACGGACATATGCAATTCAATTGGTACATCTCCGTATTTTTTCGCATAATCGAGCCGATGCGGTTATGGAATATAGTGCTGACCGGTTGCCTCTCATTGCTGTTGACCAGCGCTCTCGCTCAGACAGTCCGATCAGGCAATCCGATATTGCCCGGCTGGTATGCAGATCCGGAAGCGCGAATCTTTCAGAACCAGTACTGGATATTTCCAACGTATTCAGCGCCGTATGACCAGCAGGTCTTCATGGACGCATTTTCGTCTAAAGATCTCGTGACCTGGACGAAACACCCACACGTTCTGGATGTGCGTAATGTCCGATGGGCGAAGCGCGCGTTGTGGGCACCCTCAGTGGTAGAGAAAGGAGACTGGTATTACCTATTCTTTGGCGCCAACGACATTCAAAACGATCAGCAGGTGGGCGGCATCGGTGTTGCTCGATCAAGCCGACCGGAAGGCCCGTTTAAGGATTACTTGGGAAAACCATTGATCGACAAGTTTCACAACGGAGCGCAGCCGATTGATCCATTCGTATTCGAGGACCGCGACGGGGCACATTACATCATTTATGGGGGCTGGCGGCACTGCAACATTGCCAAGCTGAAGGATGACTTCACGGGCTTCATTCCTTTCGCTGATGGGACGGTGTTTAAGGAGATTACGCCTCAGGGGTACGTCGAAGGCTCCTTCATGATCTTGAAGGATGGAAAGTACTATTTCATGTGGTCCGAAGGTGCCTGGACAGGCCCCGACTATGCGGTCGCTTACGCCGTCGCGTCTTCCCCGCTTGGACCTTTCAACCGAATTGGCAAGATTCTGCAGCAGGACCCATTGGTTGCCACCGGCGCTGGTCATCATTCCGTTCTGCACGCGCCCGGTTCAAGCAAGTGGTACATCGTTTATCACCGCAGACCGCTGGGGGAAACAGATCGGAACCACCGCGTCGTTTGCATCGACGAAATGCACTTCGATGATCACGGACTCATTACACCCGTGCACATCACGAAGGAAGGTGTGTTGCCAGACGTTCTGCGGTAGCCGGTAGCTCGGAAAGCTCTAAAGCTCCGTGTTCGCTGTTAGCTAGCAGCTAGTGTTGCTTTGCTTCAGCCGATTGCCGAATGCCGGTCTTCTGTTCTGTAGTTTTCTGCGGTGGTTGTCATCTTTGGTCTTAACGCAGATCTCCTCTGTGTACCTCCGTGTTTACAGGTCTTGCTTTAGCCGAATGCCGACGGCCGATTGCCGATCCCCGGTTTTCTCTTGCAGTTAGCTGGCAGCTCAGAAAGTTAGACGTGAGGTGCCCCGCGTTCTCGAGACGTCAAAGTGCGCCCTGCAGGCAACAGCGAGAGGCGAATCAAACGTGATCGACTTTGGGCCTCTTTCTTCCAGAGCATCGCATCAAGCCCAGTATGCATCGTCGTCCTACGATTATTGTCGCGGAGCCAGAACCCGGCCAAGCGCTTTCCACTCGCAAGCTCGTGCTGGAAACGGCAAAGTTCAATGTTCTTACAGCGCACAGCACAGACGAAGCCCTCGACGTCTTTCAGTCGTTTCCGAATGCAGCATGCCTCATTGCCGTACAAGGCGAAACCGTTGACTGCGAACGCGTTTTGAAGTTCGCTCGCACCATTCGCGACGATATTCCGCTGATTGCTTTGTCCCCTCGTCAGGGCTTCAAGTGCGCGCCTGCCAACCATCATCTGTCCAGCTACGACCCTGAAGCGCTTGTCCAATTAATGCGCAAATTGCTCGGCGATCCTCGCCAGATCGACCCCAGCATCCAATTGCAAAAAGAGGCATAAGTTATAGCGCCTGGAGCGACGGCGCCACGCCTGACCGAATGCCGGATAGCGGTTTTCCGAGCTCAGGACGACAGGACTCAACTTTCCGCCTCTGAAGCCGCCATTCCAGTGTGATCCGCGCTTGTCCGTGAAATCCGTGTCGTGTGTTTGGTTTTTTGGCTAGCGGCTTCGTGGCTTCCCCCTTTAATTAAAGCAAAAGTGCATTCATGCATTTTGTGGCGTAACATTTCAGCCCTCCACCGCAAAGCAGTTTTCAACTTCTCACCCAACCTACATTCTCCTTAATCGTAAGAAGGACAAGGCCTCACCAGTCCAAAAGGAGGACAGATGACGCACACCACTGCGATACAACCAAGCAGCCAGCAGGCAACCGACAAGAATGCGATTCGTGCGTTCAAGGTAAATATTCCCGAATCGGAGCTGATCGAATTGCGCAGGCGCATCGACGCAACCAAGTTTCCTGAAGCGGAAACGGTGAACGATCAATCGCAAGGCGTGCAGCTCGCGACCATTCAAGCGCTAGCGCGCTATTGGGCAACGGAATACGACTGGCGAAAGGTTGAAGCGCGACTCAACGCGGTGCCGAATTTCATCACCGAGATCGACGGGCTCGACATTCACTTCATCCACGTTCGTTCGAAGCACGAGAACGCGCTGCCAATGATTGTCACCCACGGATGGCCCGGCTCGGTCGTCGAACAGTTAAAGATCATTGAGCCGTTAACAAATCCGATGGCCCACGGCGGAACACCCTCGGATGCTTTTCATTTGGTCATTCCCTCTCTGCCGGGCTACGGGTTTTCGGGAAGGCCGACCACTACCGGCTGGGATGTCGCGCACATCGCACGTGCCTGGGTCACTCTGATGAAGCGCCTCGGCTACACGCAGTTTGTGGCGCAAGGCGGAGATTGGGGAGCGATTATCACCGAGACGATGGGTGCACAGGCTCCTCCGGAATTGCTCGGCATCCACACCAACATGGCGGGCGTCGTCCCTGACGATATCGACAAGGCGATAGCCTCCGGCGCTCCCACGCCATCAGATCTTTCCCCGGATGAGGCTCTCGGATACGAGCGGCTGAAGTTCGTATATGCGAAGGGCGTCGGCTATGCCTACCGGATGGGGTTGCGCCCGCAGACGCTTTACGGGATCGCAGATTCACCTGTCGGCCTGGCGGCTTACTTCCTCGATCACGACGCTCGCAGCTACGAGCTGATCTCACGTGTCTTCAAGGGAGAATCCGAAGGTCTCACGCGCGACGACGTCCTCGACAACATCACCATCGCCTGGTTGACGAACACAGGCGTCTCTGGCGCCCGTCTCTATTGGGAACGATTGCGAGAACTGGGCACATTCGGCTTCTTCAATGTCAAAGGCGTTTCGATCCCGGTTGCCGTGAGCGTCTTTCCGGACGAGCTGTATCCAGCTCCGCGGAGTTGGGCAGAGCGGGCGTATCCCAAACTAATCCACTACAACAAGCTTCCCAAAGGCGGGCACTTTGCAGCCTGGGAACAGCCGCAATTTCTTTCAGAAGAAGTGCGCGTGGGCTTCAGATCACTACGCCAACTAGCAAAAGCAGCCTAGTCGCGGCTGGCGCAACTCGATTAGGAAAAAACCGGACAGTGGAACGTATTCTCATTTCTGTTTTGGGAATCGTTCCGTCTGTTACCGGGTTGTCGAAATCGGAATCGCGCCGAACAGAGCATCAGCCCGCGGCGCTGAATTCTTTCCCTTCCAAATTCAGCAACTCCACGATCTTTCGGAGAAGTGCTTCTGCATCACCAAAGGGCACGATGGCATCGATGTTGTCGGGAATAGGAGACAACCGACCGCGCTCTTCTATCAAAATGATCGGCAGTCCAGGCCGTACCATCCTTAGCGCGGTCGCCATTGAGCACTCTTCCCCGCGTATGGAGTCAGCGTCCAGCACGGCCAGTGAGATCGCTTCAGCAACACAGATGGCAACTCCTCCGTCACGAGTGGCGGCACTGAGAATATGCAACCCCGAATGGCTGAGGGTCTGATCGAGCTTCGTGAACACCTGAGACGAGCAGGCGACACAAAGCACCCTTGGATGGCGGTGGGACATTGTTGTGGCGTCACAGGTGAGATGAAGAAAAGGATTGGCGTGTGGTCATTCATGACGAAGAATCTCGATGGTCGTCACGGCTGGTTCTTGAGCAGTTCTGCTGGCCTGTCTTGATGAAAGCTGACCTCACGCTGGTCGCTTCCTGCGGCTCGTCTGGAGCACGCATCTCCGCAACTCATTGATTATCTGCTGCGGTTCCGTATCGCTGACAACGCAGTCCACGCCCTCTGGCACATTCGACTGTTCAGCCGGAGCATGAGCGATGAGTAGGACGGGAGTGTCAGGCGATACCGCTCGTACCGATTGCGCGAGCGACCAATCTTCGGCTTCCTCTAGGGACTCGGTATCCATCAGTGCGGCCTGAACCCGATTGCTCAGGCAGATCGCGACGGCGTGATCTGCGGTTGTAGGCACTACGAGCCTGTATCCGTGTTCGCGAAGCAGCCTTTCGAGCTGGGCGTGCTTTCCACCGATTAACAGGAGAATAAGGCCAGGATGATGTTGGGATTGCTGTGGCTGCGGGTCTCCCACTCTGGATGCTCCCATTTTAGGAATGCACACCTATTCCTACGAGAACGAGTGGGCACTGAATTATTACACATTCAGTGACTCTGAATTGGCTGCATCTCGGAGTGCATTACCAGCGGTAATCCTAATTCGAGTTACTCCCGCCACGAGAGATCATCCGAGGACGGGTGGCACATCCTTTCCCGTTTTGGGTTTGGTTCGGACTTCCAAGCTGTGGGTGCCCCGCTCTGCGCGGTGTTCGCAGGGCGGGAAAGAAGGATGTCGAGGATTCCTGGTTTTGATCTAGTCTCTCTTCTTTGCGGAGCCGGCATCTTTGACGTGATGGAATGGGGGCTCCCGCATCACGCATGGGCATTATACAAATCAAACTTTTACCGTGGGGAGTTGCGCACATCGCCGCCACCCACCCTCCGAACATCGCGGAGAGTTGATTGCATAAGAACGAAGGCTCCAACTCGAACTCAAGAGTATCTTTCGGTTGAGGACCAAAGATCCTGGAGGAAGAAGGAGCCTTCTTATGATTATTGTAGGCTGCGATTTCCATCCGGCGTGGCAACAAGTCGCTTGGGTGGATACAGAAACAGGCGAGACGTCGGAGCGCAAGCTGGAGCACAGTTCGGGAGAGGCGCGAGAGTTTTATGCCTCGTTGCTCGCGCCGGCGCTGATCGGAGTGGAAGCCACGGGAAACTGTCAATGGTTTCTAGATCTGGTGGTGGAGCTGGGACACGAAGTGTGCGTGGGCGATGCGGCGCAAATTCGTGCCAGCTACGTGCGTAAGCAGAAGACCGACAAGCGCGATGCGGCTCATGTGTTGAAGCTTTTGCTGGAAGGCCGCTTTCCCCGCATTTGGGTTCCGAATCGGGACGAGCGCGATCTGCGCCAGCTTCTACTGCACCGTCACAAGCTGGTAGAGATGCGCACGCGCGTCAAGAATGAACTGCAACATCTGGCATTGAATCAGGGCGTACAGAGAAAAGCCAGATTATGGAGCGCGGCGGGCCAGCAAGTGTTGCGTTCGCTTCCGTTGCAGCCCTGGGCTTCACGACGACGAGAAGATCTATTCCATCTGTTGGCTCTTCTCGATCGTCACATCGGCGAGTTGGACCAGGCGGTAGAAAAAGCTTCCCAGCTAGACAAAATGGCGCAACTGTTAAAAACCCAGCCCGGCGTCGGTCCGATCACATCGCTGGCCTTCGTGCTGACGATCGGAGATGTGAGCCGGTTCCAGAATGGTAAGCAGATCGCCAGCTATCTGGGATTGATTCCGCGCGAGCATAGCTCAGCCGGCAAGCAACGCCTGGGAGGGATCACCAAGCAGGGCAATCGCATGATGCGAATGCTGCTGGTCGAAGCCGCGCAGATCGCTGTCCGTTATGATCCCGAATTTCGTAAACAGTATCTGCACCGCTGCCACTCCAAGCCCAAAGCTGTGGCCAAGGTAGCAGCGGCGCGGAAGTTAGCCGTACGACTCTACTGGATGCTACGCACCCATACACCGTATCCAGAGATCGTTCGCATCGAGAGTAGCCCGCGGGTGCCCCTGGTCGGCGCAAGCTAGACCGTAGATGTTGATTGGGCGCTCTCGCATCCAGCACAGGCTGGATGTTCGCATAGCAGAATCATGGCCGCAGTGGACGCCGAATCGATGGTTGGTGGAACTTGCTTCCACCCAGATGTGATTCCAAGTGAATGCTCCAGAGTCTTGGTCCTCAACCTCACTGGCTCATTCAGCTTGCCATCGGCACGCGACCAGATACGTGTACCTTGACAACGCCTTCGTTCTTATCGAGGGGCACCCGGCCTCTACTCGATCGCGCGCACATCCTTTTGCATCGCCCCGAAGATCGAGACGATCGCTACTGCGACGCCGGCGATGAGAAACATTCCCTGTGCGCTCCAGGAGACCGCTGCGCCGGCGCCGGCCATTGACAATGGCATAAGTCCGAATGCGGACAGCATCATCACGCTGGCTACCCTTCCCAAGACGGAGCGATCGACGCGTTGCTGGAACCAGGCTCGAATCTGAACGTTGGTGAAGCCGCTCAGGCATCCCATGATTGCGAGTAGTCCGGCTACCGGCACGAGTCCCGGAATGAAACCCACGATACTGGTAATAATGCCCAGTATGCCGGTTGCGCCGACCATCGTGAGTCCCCGGCGCTTCATGCGAACGATTCCGGCCAGCAGCATTCCCGCCAGCGTTCCTGCAGCAACGCTCGAGATCCAGACGCCGAATGACACTGGCGAAGAAAATCTCTTCTTGGCCATGTACGCCAGGCCGACGCTCAGCGGACCCGCGAGAAAGAGATTCAACACGGCGGCCACAAGCAGCAGAGCGCGCAATGGGCGGTCGTTGACCACATAGCTAAGACCATCCTTGATCGACTGGATGACGCTCGGTTTCGAGACGCCAGGTTTGGACGGATTGATGTCCGGCAGCTTCCAGAGCGCTGCGATAAGAAATACAAAGCTGAAGGAATCGAGCAGGAAGGCCCACGCCGCGCCCAGAGATTTCATGAGGAACCCTGCTGGACTTGGTGCTGCGACTGCTGCCAACAGAGCTGTGCTCTGCCACACCGAATTTGCCGCCGGCAACTGCTGCGGTTCGACTAGCGATCGCATCATGGCTGGAGCCGAGGGCATGGCGAATGCGTCCGCAATTCCAAAGCCTGTGGCGAGCAGGTACATGTGCCAGATGGCGAGGTGCCGTTCCCACAGCAGGCCTGCGATGGCTCCCACTAGAATTGCGCGGCAGGTGGCGGTAGTCATCATCAACTTGCGCGGAGACATGCGGTCGGCAACGGCGCCGCCCATCAGCATGAGCACCGCGCGTGGAATTCCCGCGCACATGCTGACCATCCCCATAGCGACTGCCGATCCGGTTAATTGCAGAACTACCCAAGGCAGGGCGATGACATAGAACTGATCGCCCAACAGCGACAGCGTCGCGCCAGTCCACCACAGGGCGAAGTTGGGGGTCTTCAGAGGATGGGAGAGTTTTTGTGGAGCAGATTCAGATAGCTGCGCGGATGCGGTTGCCATCGTTTGTCACCTCCTCACATGTAAATGTGAATTTACATTTGTGTAAATGTGAATTTACATTTACTATTGTGAATGTCAAGCTTTTTATTCGATCGATTTACGTCGGCCCGGGACGAGGAGGGTTGATATAAAAGACGATGCCTAAAGCGAAGAAAACACTGGAGCCGCAGCAGGAGCGCAGCCGCGAGTCGGAACGGAAACTGCTGAAGGCCGCCGCTGAAGTTCTGGGACAACATGGAGTCGACGGGGCGACCATTCCCCGCATTGCTCGCCATGCCGGCCTGACGCCGGGCGCGGTTTACCGGCGTTTTCGCGACAAGGACGAACTGCTGGAGACGGCGATCCTCGGGATTCTGGAGAGGCAGGATGAGCGTACCAAAGTGGGACTTGCGCCAAAAGCTGCGGCACAGATTCCGCTTCCGGTTTTCACCGAACAAATCGTCGGATCGATGGTGATCAGTTACCGCGCGAACGCCGCACTACTGAGGGCGATGCGGCAATTTGTGCAGGGACGTGCGCATTCGGAGTTTTGGAAAAAGGCTTCGGTCCTGGAGATACGCACTTTCCGTCGTATCATCGAGCTGTTTCTTTCTCATCGCGGCGAAATCAAGCATCCGCAGCCGAAGATGGCGGTTTCTTTCGCGTTCATGATGGTCATCAGCACTCTGTTTGATCTAGTGGTCCTGCCGCAGGATCCGTCGTTGTACAAAGGATTGTGGCCCCAGGACGACCGAGCGTTGAAGGAAGAGCTCGTTCGCGCTTTTCTGAATTACCTCGGCGTCAGCTCCAAAAGAGAATGACGGAGCTAAAGTCCCGACACAGGAAATCCCGCTGGAAGGCATTCGGCGGTCGGTTGAAACAAAGGCTAGCTGCTGAGCTTCTAAGCTCCTGAGCTGCCGAGCAAAGTCCGCTATTGGCTTCCGGCTAAAGGCAAAACAACAGACAAGCTGCGAAGCCAAGGAACCTCGAGCATGACAGCACGAACAAAACCGTTGCCGTAGCAACTTCTTCAACCCTGTTGCGCTCAGAACGCGTCGGCGAACTTCGGATCGTTCAGGAACACGTTGTCCGTCAAAGTATTTAAGAAATTGACGAGGTCTTGTTCATCCGAGAACGACAGGTTCAGCCTGCGAACGGTGCCATCTGAGTTGCGAAGCAGCGGGTCCAGGTCAGGATTGTCCTGCACGCCGGTGTTGTAAAAGTCGATCACCTGCTGCAATGCCCCAAAACGGCCGTCATGCATGAACCATATTCTGGCGCCGACATTGCGCAGCGACGGCACCTTGAACTTTCCCGAACCGGCGCCGGTATCTCGGGTCACTGCGTCCACGCCGATGTTGTGGATCGTGTCACTCACCTGTCCGGCGGTGGTGTGACACTGCGCACAGCCCAGGCTGGTGAACAGCGCTTGACCGTGCTGCTCTGACGCAGTGAACACAGCGGCGAAGTTCGGATTGCCGTTCGTGCCTGCTGCGAATGCCTGGTCGAACTTCGACTGGTAGCTGACCATGGATCGTATGAACTGCGCCAACGCGAATGATATGCGATCGGGCGTGATGTCGGGCGTGCCGAATGCAGCCTGGAACAGACCAGGATAGAAGGTGGTCTGCGCCATTTGCGGTATCAGCGTGGAAAGACTGTTGCCCATCTCGATGGAGTTTTCGATAGGCTGCAAAACCTGATCTTCGAGCGTGGCCGCGCGCTCGTCTGCGAAGAAATGCCCGCGCTGGTAGAACTTGGCGTTGGAAAGGCCCATGCTGCGCCGCGTCGTAAAGCCGCCTTGAAAGCCGACGCTCAACTGGTTGGGATCTGCGAATCCGAGCCGTTGTTGATGGCATGAACCGCACGAGGTGGTGTTGTTGACCGAGAGGTGCTTGTCATAGAACAAAACTCGGCCGAGCGTCGCGCCGGCATTCGTGATGGGATTCGTGGCAGGCGTATTGTCGGTGCCCGCAAGGTTCCCTGCCGGTGAATTGGGATCTTTGTAGTGCGGCGGAAGGTTCGTGACCGCATAGGCCACGTAGTCGAACATTACGGCCGGCAGATTGGGTGGCGGCGGGAACGGTATGTCCACCGAGACGGCTTGCGATTGGGTGTTGTTCGGATTCCGGACCGTGACGGTCACGGTGCTGGAGGCCGTCGCGGAGTGTCCTTGGAGTGTGGCTACGATGGCGCCGGCCGCATTGAGCCCGCCGACGAGTATGTCCGCACAGCACAAAATGCCCGGGCCCTG
>Ga0075436_100001054_pt1 | contig 18597 bp, 20 predicted proteins | sample RhiMethybrSRZTD5_FD_75303 | JGI IMG/M metagenome (GOLD analysis project Ga0075436, IMG submission 75303) | Populus rhizosphere microbial communities from Tennessee, USA - Rhizosphere MetaG P. TD hybrid SRZTD5 | ecosystem: Host-associated > Plants > Roots > Rhizosphere > Soil | place: USA...
TTCGCTCGCGAAGCCGCCTTCCTGCTCGAGCGGGCTGGCAAGCTCGACGAGGACAGCATCGGGGTCACTGTCAATACCGTCACTCCTGGCTACACCTACACCGAGATGGTCGCCGCCGTGCCGGAGAAGGTGCTCGACAGGATCAAAGGCGGGATTCCGCTGCGCCGGTTCGGACGACCTGAGGAGGTCGCGCGGATCGTCCGATTCCTCGCCGCCGATGAGTCCTCCTACATCACCGGTCAGATCTGGGGTGTCAACGGCGGCATGGACATGTAGTCCAGTCCAGGCTCGCTTGCCTCAAGCTGCTTAACCCGGCTGCCGAAACCTAGGTTCACGTAGGTCTCGCACGGTCTGCACAGGTAGCAACCCGTGCAGACCGTAAGCAACCTGTGCAGAGCTAGGGCTGTTGCAAACGGGTTCGTCATTCAGCCGCATTTCAACCTGCCGAATTAATCGCACTCGTGTTCTAATAGATGTGTGAGGTTTGAGGCGCGACACATTGGCAGCGGGCGATGGGGCGTCTACGACGGGGGCGTGATGGGCTGGCGCGCTGTTGATCTTGGCGAAGAGGAAGCTTGCCAGATGGCAATGGATATGGACGTTGTCTACAACCAGTACGGGCAACGAGGAGCAGACGAGCGGCGCGAGGTACGCCCACCAGTCGACGTCGAAACTGCGACATGGGCCGCAGCCGGAGCCCTCGACTATTGGGTTTTGGAACGTGGGGAGTGGTGGGGACGGGTACGCGGTCCGGACGGGCGCCAGGTTTGGGTCAAAGCCGGAGATCTGAGGCGCACCAATGGTGACTCGCATCCTGATGCGAGCTGAGCACGCTAAGTGAGAGTCCGCACCCTTCGACAAGCTCAGGGCGCAATCTTGGCCTCACCGTTCGGCGACGACAAACTCAGGGTGCACGTTTCACTCGCGTCGGCCAGTGGTGGCAGCTAGTACCCGACGAGCTCGCCGTCCAAGATCGTTGAGATCAACTCGGCCGGCCTCCGCCGCAGCGGCCAGTCGCGACGCCAGATCCAGGGCCTCATCAATGAACGGCGCCTCGATGGCGGCGGCCTCCTGGCCCATGTCGCGCAGGATGGTCACCTCAGTACGCGCGGCGACGATCGGATCCTTGATGCCCTCAACCCAGACCCTTGTTCTGTGACCATCTCCACGCTCGTCACCCAGCAACGGCTCCAAGGCATAAATGCGGTCTGATCGCGCGAACTTGCCGAAACCGAGCGAGACCATCCGCGGTTCTGACGCCACAAGCCGATCATGTCAGCCTGCATGTCCCCATGCCACTCACGACTCGAAACCTGCCACGTCTTCGTTGCTCGCCAAATGACATCGCCGTTGCCGCTCTCCTCAGCATTTATTCCGAACTCGCCACGAACTTGCGGCAAATCAGCTACTGTGATCGCGTTTCTGATCAGTGCAATCCGCGTTCGTCTAGCGCGACACGCCGATTACTTGGGGGACTATCAGCCGTCTCCAGGCGTCCTATCATCACAAGTGGTCACATCCGTCACTTGCTTCACAGCATCAACGTCTAGCGGGGGTCGACATGAGCTTTGCCACTAAGCCGGAGGCAGATAGAAGCGTCCGACTGTGGACCAAGGTGAACTCAGCCGGTGTTGAATATCTGCGACTTCCACTGCATACGCGGTGGTTGGACGAAACAGATGATCTGACACTGGCCCTGAAGGAGCATCTCCAGATCGCTCAGCCGGGCGATACCGTAGCCATCAGTGAGAAGGTCGCCATCCTGCTCACCGGCCAGACAGTGGATATCGCCACCGTGCAGCCTGGTCGATTGGCTCGGTTCTTGGCGCGTCACGTTCATCCGCGCACTGATTCGAAGGGACTCAAGGTCCCCGAGAAGATGGAGTACGTGGTGCGTACCGTCGGCTACGGGCGGATCATTACCGCAGCGATGGCCACTGCGATCACGCGCCCGTTAGGGATGCATGGACCGTTCTATCGGATCGCCGGATCGATCGCACGGGATGTCGACGGCGGCCGGCCGCCGTACGAGCACGTGCTCTTCCCGCCTTTGGACACCAAGGTGGCCCAGCGCCTCTGTGCCGATCTTGAGCGGGCGGTGGATATCGGCGTCAGCATCGTCGATCTGAATGACTACGGCGGCTCGATCCGGGCCGTCTCGCCTCGGTCACTGTCGGCTGAGACGCTGACCGCTGTGCTTGGGGACAATCCCCTGGGCCAACGTCTCACCAGCACGCCCTTCGTCCTGGTTCGCCCGGCCTAACCGAACCCGGCCTAACCAAACTCAGAGTCGCCTGCGCGCAACTACTTCTATGACTTCGGTCAGCAGTAGCCGCTCCGGGGCGCGCAGCGCGTACAAGGCCCCGATAAATACGCCTACCAGGACAAGGCCGACTGGCGTCACCAACAAGATCTCGTTGATCAACCCCGGGCCCAGAAGCGGATCCAGCAGGTAGTAGACCAGAGCGGCGGCAGCAGTGCCCGCCGCCGCTGCGACGCCGGTGCGCCCAATCATCAACGGCAGCGATCTGAGATCAACGGCGTCGTGATGCCGGCCCAGTAACCAGGTATTGGCGACCGCAGCGAACATGACCGAAAGCGAGGTCGAGGCGGCGATCCCGGCGATGCCGAAGGTCAGTCCAAGGGTGAAATCCCCTACCACATTGATCGTCATGGCCATGACGAAGACGGTCACTGGGCGGCGCGAGTCACCCATTGCGTACGAGGCGCGTACGACCATCTCACGCCACCCCAGCGCCAACAAGGCAGGCGCGTACCACAACATCGCCGTCGCCGTTCGCTGCGTATCGCTCGGGGAAAAACTGCCATGCTCGAAGACCAGTGCAACCAGCGGCACTGCGCAGACGACCAGGAAACCCCACACCGGCATCAGTACCGTGGCCACCGTTGAGAGCCCTCGACCGACTAGCCGTCGCATTTCAGCGAGATCACGGCTTCCCGCAGCAGCGCCGAATGCTGGGTAGAGCGCGGTGAGCAGCGAGGCGACGAGCAACGTCTGACCGAGCGAGATGATCCGCCAGGCATAGCTCAAGGCCGAGATGGTGCCCTCGCCGACCATCGAGCCCACGGCCCGATCCACCATGGTGTTGGCATTGCCGAGCGCGCTGCCGACTAACAACGGCGGAATCAACTTGGCGATCGATCTGAAGCCAGGATCCTTCAGGTCCCACGAGGCGCGCAGCCGCAACTTCAAGGCATGAATCGGCACCAGCTGGCACAACAACCGGGCTCCGGAGCCAACGACGAACCCGACGGCTAGCGCATAGACGCCGTACCGCGGACCGAACACCGCCGCCGCGACGATCATGATCACATTGAAGGGAACCCCCTGCATCGCGGACCAGAAGAATCGGCGGTGGGCTTCCGCGGCGGCCGCGAGCAGGTTGGTACCGGAGATCAGCACGGTCGCAATCAGCACAATGCGAGTTAGCGAAGCGGCGAGATCGGCCTGCGCGCCCTTGAACCCCGGCGCGAGCACGGTGACCACCAAGGGCGCGGCTAATGCCATGACCAGCGAACCAAGCCCGAGGACGACCAGTGTCACCGTCAGTACGACGGAGAGAGTGTGCGCCGCCTTATTCGAGTCGCCATCCGCACTGACCTGTGCGGCGACCACGGGTACCGTCGACTTGGCCATGGCGCCGGCAACGAGCGCCAGCACCAGATTCATCAGTCCCTGGGCCACCAGAAAGGCATCGAGCTCGCCGCCAGCGCCGAAGACGCCGGCTATGACGACATCACGAAGGAAGCCCAAACCCGCCGACAGCGCGGTCAATCCCGTTACAAGCGCTGCCGCCTGGGCGATCCCCGAGCGCGCCTTCATCAGTAGCAAGATAATGCAGCATGCCGGGTCGTACAGACCGCATGGACGTTGTCAGGCGACTAGCTCACATGGTGTAGACGCTGGATGACGACTCTGACCAGGGAGGGCGCCGTCACCGGACCTCGCATGGAAAGTGGTCAGAAACAACGTCGAAATCCGAGATTCTGATGCCGCTTGTGACCACTTGCTGGCCGAGGCGACGGAACACCGACGCGTTCAGCGGAGGTCGTCGTCACCCACATACGCCACGGTCTCCTGCTCCGCCAGGTCGGCGTCATCGGCCTCACGTAGCACGCTTGTCACATTGGCCGGCCGTAGACCCGGTTCGCCCTCAGCATCGGCCTCGGCTAGCGGGTCGGCCTCGAGTGCCTGTTCGGCCCAGTCGGCCTCAGGTACGTCTGTGGGCGGGGTGTCAGGGCTGGAGAGGGTCATGGGAAGCTCCTTGACGGTCACATTGGTGATCAAGGTCTGGTCCTCACCTTATGCCTCTCCGAAATAATTCGATTGCCGGGTCCGGGCGCGAACGCTTACTCTTGATCATCAAGCGCTCCGCACGGGACCGCAGCTCTTCCCAGAGAGGGGGTGCTCACCATGTACATGATCATGATTAATCCCAAGATGGCGATCAGCCGAGCTTGGGCCGGCTGGTTGAGCACCACTCCCGACAGCGCCGTATAGCGTCGCTGCTCCTTCATTACATTCCTCGCTCAAGCGCTGATTGCTGGCGCTCACTGACTCGCCTGTCTAGGCGCCTGAGCAGCTGAATCGACTCCCGCGTCCGGCGACCTCTGCCGGTCGTCCGGTCGATTGCGCCCATTTTTCGCTTATCCATAAGGAGAAGCAGCCATGTTGGAGGAAGAACGCCGCCGCCAGCAACAGAAGCGCCGCGAGGAGGCGGAACGGTACGCAGTGATCGTAGCGATCATCAATCACAATGCCGCGGCCGCTCAGCGGTTACAGCAGCAGCGCGCTTTTCAGCAAACCAATGCACAGCCAGCCGCAAGGTCGCATAGTAGGTCCCGTAAGGCTTGAGCCTGTCGAACTGTGTGGGAGTTGCCGTTCGACAGGCTCATGCCGGGCCTCAGCGGCGCCGGCGGCGTGCAGTCCCAAAGATGCTGCGAACGATCTCGGTCCCGGCCGTACGCGCGAACTGCTTGAACGCGCTCGAATCCGTGATCTGCTCCACCATCGATTTCTCCCGGCGTTGCGACGTACGCGGCTGGGCCCGCGTCGCTGCCCGAGCCTCACGCTCAGCCTGGGCCTGAGCTCTCTGCCGTTCCTTCTCGTCAGCCGCCGCCCGCGCCGAAGCCTCCTTCTCGAGTCGTTCTCGCTCGGCCTCCTCCGCACCAGCCTGCAGCTTTCGAGCCAGGATTTCGTGCGCCGAGTCGCGATCGAGCGGCTGCCCATACCTGGCCATCAGCGCCGAGGCGGCGATCCCGGGCCGCAGCACCTCATCCGGCGTCGGAGCCATCAGAGACTCCGGCGCCCGCATCCGAGTCCAGGCAACGGGTGTCGGTGCACCATCGGGATCCATCACTGTGACGATCGCCTCACCGATGCCCAGCTGCTGCAAGGTTTCGGAAAGGTCATAGTGCGACTTGGGAAAAGTGGCAACCGTTTGCTTGAGCGCCTTGGCGTCGTTCGGCGTGTGGGCCCGGAGCTGATGTTGCACCCGGGATCCTAGTTGCGCGAGTACGTCGTCGGGCACGTCCTTTGGAGTCTGAGTGACGAAGAAGATGCCCACACCCTTGGAGCGAATCAGCCGAACTGTTTGAGCAATGGCATCCAGGAACGCCTTGGACGCATCGTCGAAGAGCAGATGCGCTTCATCGAAGAAGAAGACCAGCTTCGGCTTGTCGATGTCCCCGACCTCCGGCAGCTCGTGGAACAGATCGGCAAGCAGCCACATCAAGAAGGTGGAGAAGACCGCCGGCCGATCCACCAGGTTGGGCAGCTCCAGCAGCGAGACAACACCGCGGCGATCCGCAGTCACCCGCAGCAGATCGGCGGTATCGAACTCCGGCTCGCCGAAGAAGGCCTCCGCTCCCTGGTCGGCGAAGTTGATCAAGGTCCGCAAGATCACGCCGACCGTTGAGGCGCTCAGGCCACCGATGCTCTTCAGCTCCGCCTTGCCCTCATCGCTGGTGAGATAAGTCAGCACCGCCCGCAGATCCTTGAGATCCAGCAGCGGCAGCCCGGCTTGATCGGCGTAATGGAAGACCAGCCCGAGCGAGGACTCCTGTACCTCGTTGAGTCCTAACACCTTCGACAACAACACGGGTCCAAATGAGCTCATGGTCGCCCGCAGCGGTACGCCGTTGCCCTGACCGCCGAGAGCGAAGAACTCCGTGGGACACGCCCGAGGCTGCCAGTTTTGGCCGATCTTCTGGGTACGCGCCAGCAGTTTGTCGTTCGGCTGCCCAGGTGAGGCAATGCCCGACAAGTCGCCCTTGATGTCCGCGGCAAAGACCGGTACACCCGCAGCCGAGATCTGCTCGGCCATCAATTGCAGCGTCTTGGTCTTTCCGGTACCGGTGGCCCCTGCCACCAAGCCATGCCGGTTCAGCATGCTCAATGGAATCCGAACAACGGCGGATGGAACGGGCACATCGTTCTCCATCAGGACGCCGAGCTCGATCGACGGTTCGTCGAAGGTATAGCCCTGAACGATCCGTTGGACGTCATCGGAGAGTTGTGCAGCGACCGGCTCGCTCATGTGCCAAATCGTAACGACGGACCGTGGAGATGCCCTCCCCAAGTTGAATAGAGTGTCACAGTGATTTTCAAGCGCGTCGGCGACGTACGCCCGTACCCAGATCATGGCTACGTCCAGAAACAGTGGGCGGCTATCGCCCCGCACCAGGTGCGCTTGGATCAGCTCGTTACCACTAAGCGCACGTTGGACCTGGAAGCGCTCCTGGAAGAAGACTCGACCTTCTACGGCGATCTCTTCGCCCACGTCGTGTCTTGGCGCGGGGAGCTCTATCTCGAGGACGGGTTGCATCGCGCCCTGCGCGCGGCCCTTCAGCAGCGGCAGACCATGCATGCTCGAGTCCTTGACCTGAAGTAGCGCCAAACTCCAGGTAGGCTCTCACCGCACGGGGGGTAGTCGGGCACGGGAGGAGCTCGGGGAACTCCAGGCACTATAACGAGCTATTGCTCCGACGACTGCAGGAGCTTGCGGCTGGCAGGACTATGACGGGTCGCTTACCGCGGCCGCAAGCGACGAAGGAGTCGGATTGCGCGATCGCTCGTCAGAGTGCCAATCACAGCACGCATCGGGGCCGCTGCGGAGGTAAAGGAGTTCGACGTTGATCGGTCGGATCTTCCGCGTGGTGCGAACCCCAGTCACCCTTCTGATCTTGTTCGGGGTGCTTTTGTACGGGGCATGGTGGGGCTACAACAACATCATCAAGCCCGTCCCGGCGCTGCCACCGGAGCCCTGCGTCAGCCAGACGGTACCGAAGGGTCAGCTGAAGAGCAGTCAGGTCGTTGTCAAGGTGTACAACGGCGGTGATCGCAAGGGTTTGGCGGCCGACGTCGGCCGATCGCTGCGGACCAAAGGGTTCCGCGTCGCGCTGACTACCAACACGGTAGAGAAGATTCAGAAGACCGTCATCGTCGGCGCCGACGTCAACAATCCCGAGGTGAAGTTCGTCAAGACGTTCTTCAAGCAGTCGGTCGTACGCTCCGATCAACGGGTCGATCGTACGGTCGATGTGCTCGTCGGCAATAAGTACGGGGGCTTCGACAAGAAAGCCAAGACGACCTACCAGCTGGACACCGATACGGTGTGCCTGCCTTCTCAGACGCCAAGCCCGACCCCAGCGCTTGGCAACTGAGTCCAGACTGGCCGCCAGCGGCGGGTGAGTGTTGTCGAAGTCGCCGTTCCGCGATCATGTCGGTGCGAGGATTGCCGGCATGAGCGGATTCGACGCTGTTGTGCGGGTGGCACGTCTGGCGTTGCAATCCAGCGCAGAGGGCATAGAAACCTTGCAGAGCTACATCGCCCGCGCTGCTTCGGCATATCGCATTCCGGTGGACGTCCTGGTGCTTCCAGAACAGATTCTCCTGAAGGAAGCTGGCTCACCCTCAGGCGACAGTCTGGCGGTCGTACGAGAGACACCCGGCATCTTCGGACTCGATCAGCTCGCAGCTCTGAAGTCCTCGAGGTAGAGAAAGCTGGGCAGTGGTATGTCAACAGTGCTGAAGCGGTTACGTGACGTGATGAACTCCCACGACGCTGAACGCATGGCAGCTCTATTTGCGGAGGACTACGCCAGCTCTCAGCCGGTGCACTCGGGACGTACTTTCGGGGGTCGCGCACAAGTGGCCAAGAACTGGACGGCACTCTTTGCGGCAGTACCTGATCTCACCGTCGATCTCGTGTCGTCCTCGATTGACGGCAACAACCACTGGGGTGAGTGGGACTGGCACGGGCATCACGTGGACCGCTCGCCCTTCGTCATGCGAGGTGTGACGATCATGGTGGTCCGTGACGGCTTGATCGCTGAGGCGCGGCTATACATGGAGCCCATCGACACGACTGGCGAGGACATCGATGCGGCGGTACGAGAGCTGACCACGCGGCCACCCGCCGAGGCCTCCTAACCAGGTCTGTGCTCGGCCAGTCCTATGTGCATTAACCGCCAGTGTTTGCCGTCTCCAGGTGAGCAATGCGTGACGAAAGCGGCTCCGAACACTCGCGAGGCGTCTTGAGACGGCGCGCGTTGAATCACCAATGAAGTTGTCAGGATCTCGTACGCGCGTACGGGTGCTCCTACCTTGAGTGCTCAGTCCGGGAGCGCCAGCGGGCGAGTCGGCCACGCTGGCCCACGGCTCGTAGCCGCTCCTCGGTGTTCGCTCGCTGATCCTCAGGTGTGACAATCAGCAGCTCATCGCCTGCCTGAATCCGTTCTCGGGCGCCCGGGTAGAAGGGCCGATCATTTCGGATGATCAAGGACACGACGGTGTCCTTGGGGAGCCGCAGCTCCAGGATCTCCACTCCAACCAGATGCGATTTGGCGGGAATACGGACTTGCAATAAATCCGCCGAAATCTTGTCCAGGGGCGCAACTTCGACTTCGACGTCCTGCGTCGACTCGTCGTCGATCAGCCCGAGCAGTCGAGCGACGAAGGGCAGCGACGGGCCTTGAAGGCAGGTGAAGACGATAACGAAAACCAGGACGACATCGAAAAGGAACTCCGCTCCTGCTACGTCCCGTGCCAGCGGAATCGTGGCCAGGACAATTGGCACAGCTCCACGAAGACCGGCCCACGACAAAAACACCTGATGCTTGATCGGGGTCCTGAACCAGGCCGCACAGGCCACAACCGAGGCAGGGCGAGCAAGCAAGGTCAAGAAAAGGCCGGCTGAGATCGCGATGACTGCGGCACGGAACGTAACCCGGTCGGGAAAGGCCAGCAGACCCAGCATGACGAAGAGCCCGATTTGCGCGATCCAGCCGATTCCTTCCAAAAGGAGCGGGTCGCAGCGCGGTGGGGAAGCTGGACGTTTCCAAGAATCAGGGCGCAGACATAGACGGCGGCAAACCCGCTGGCGTGAATGACTGCGGTGATGCCGTACGCGAACACCGTCCAGACCAGGATTGCCAGAGGGTAGAGCCCCGAAGACGGCAAGGCGACACGGCGCAGGATCTGTGCTCCAACCCAACCAAGACCACCACCGATAATGAGGCCGCCAAGCAGCTCGATGACGATCAGGCCGAATAAGCCTAAAACGCCGACCTCCATCGGTTCGCCCACCGCGAGAGAGCTGGCGACCATAACGAGCAGCACTGTTGGCGCATCGTTGAGACCAGACTCGGCTTCCAGGGCACCACGCAAGGCATGCGGGATCGGAACATTCCGAAGTACCGAGAAGACCGCTGCAGCGTCGGTTGGTGAAGTGACGGCGCCGAGCAGCATGGCGATGTAAATCGGCAATCCCAAGACGTAGTGTCCGAAGAGGGTCATCAGCCCGACACTGATTCCGACGCCGACGGTAGCGAGCAGTGCCGCCAGGATGGTCGAGGATTTGATATCGCTCCACCGCGTGGTGAGACCGCCCTCAGCGAGGATCACCACCAACGCAGCGAACCCGAGAGCCTGAGCAAGATCGGCATTGCTGAACGGGATTCCGATGCCGGATTCGCCCATCACCAGGCCAAGCCCGAGGAACAGCAACAAGGACGGCAGCCCGATTCGAGCGCCGATGCGGGCAGCAATGATCGCAGCGATCAAGACGACGGCACCCACCAGCAGGATGACGTCGATCTCAATCATGCGCACATCCTTCCCCAGGTTGAGGTTTCTTCGCGCAAAGCCACGAATGCCAGTCAGATTCGCTGCTTTGGACGGTCATATAGAACCGCGTGCCGGGAATCGGTTGAGAGACTGAAGATTTAACGCCCCGCTGCGCGCTGAGCTTGTCTAAGCGCGCGACTGCACTGCCCTTCGACAAGCTCAGGGCACATGATGACACTCAGGGAACATGATCAGGATTCGCGCCGGGCGCGGGCCCGCCGTTTGCCCTCATGCATTGCCTGGACACGGGCTACAGGGATGGTGTGGCCCTGGGCTAACAAGTCCGCATCGAGCTGCTGCGGTTCCGGCATCTGCTCCGCCCACGGATCGGTCCCGTTCAGCAACTCAGCGGCGTTCTTGATCGTGAAGTCGGCCGGTACGACGCTCTCGAGGTCGTCCCAGGAAACCGGAAACGATACCGGTACACCGGGCCGGATCCGGGGACTGTATGCGGCCACCACAGTGGCGCCGCCAGCGCGGGTCGAGTCGAGGAAGACCTTGCCCTCCCGTTCCTCCTTGACGAAGGCGGTCGTGGCCAAGTCCGGATCGATCCGCTCGGCGCGTACGGCGATCGCTCGGGTGGCCGCTGCGGCATCCTCCGGTGACGTCCCGCTGGCCAGCGGCACGAAGATGTGCAAACCCTTGGCGCCGCTCGTCTTCACCCCACCAGCCATGCCGGCCTCGTCCAACACCTGGTGGATCAGTTGGGCAGCCTGTACGACCACGCCGAAAGTCGCTCCCTCGGGGGGATCAAGATCAAGTACCAGATAGTCGGGATGCATCGGTTCGGTCATGCTGAAAAGCGTGACGTGGTACTCCACGGCCCGCTGATTGGCGAACCACAGCAGCGTCCGGCGGTCATTACATAACGCGTACGAGACTTCCCGATGAGATGCATCGGCCCAGATCGCCACTCGGGCTACCCACTCCGGCGTGTACTTGGGAAGGTTCTTCTGCATGAACGGCGGCTGGCCAGGTCGGATACGGATCACAGAGAGCGGCCGGCCACGTAAGCAGGCAATGATCGCGGTGTGGACCGCATCGAAATAGTCGATCAGATCTCGTTTGGTCGCATCCGCCCCATCGAAGAGTTCTTGATCAAGGTGGGTGAATGAGACGCCGTCCGCCGATTCGTCTCCGGTGCTCATGGATCAATCATCGGCCCAGATGCGCCCTGAGCTCGTCGAAGGGCGCGCTTCGACAAGCTCAGCGCTCCTGTGCTGGTTCACCTGGATAGTTCTCCGGGAAGTGGCAGGCAACATGATGCCGTGGCAGCAGCTCGACGAGTGGCGGCTCTTCGGTTCGGCAGATCTCCTGCGCCTTCCAGCATCGGGTATGGAACCGGCACGCTGGCGGCGGCGAGATCGGACTCGGCACGTCACCGCTCAACAGAATCCGTTCCCGCTCCTCGCGTCGTCGGGTGTCTGGCACGGGCACGGCCGACATCAACGCGACCGTGTACGGGTGCATCGGGGCCCCGTACAGCATTTCCGCGTCGGCCAGCTCGACGATCTTGCCGAGATACATCACGGCCACTCGATCCGAGACATAACGGACCACTGACAGGTCGTGGGCAATGATCACGTACGTCAGGTCGAACTCTTCCTGCAGATCCTCCAGCAGGTTGAGGACCTGCGCCTGAATCGAGACATCAAGGGCCGAAACCGGCTCGTCGGCGACGATCAACCGCGGGCGCAGCGCGAGTGTGCGCGCGATGCCAATCCGCTGCCGCTGACCCCCTGAGAACTCATGCGGATAGCGGTTGTAGTGCTCCGGGTTCAGGCCCACTGCAGCGAGTAGATCCTGTACCGCTTTCTTGACGCCTCCCGGGGGCGTTACTCCCTGGATTCGGAAGGGAGCACCGACGATCTTGCCGACGGGGTGTCGTGGATTGAGCGACGAGTAAGGGTCCTGGAAGATCATTTGTATGTCACGCCGCAACGGCCGCATCGGTCCATCCTTGAGATGACTGATGTCGCGCCCTTCGAAGGTGATCTTCCCGGACGTCGGCTCCAGCAGCCGGGTCAGTAGCCGCGCGGTCGTACTCTTGCCGCACCCGGACTCACCGACTATGGAGAAGGTTTCCCTGCGCTTGACCCCGAAGTCGATACCGTCCACCGCCTGAACGGCCCCCACTTGGCGGCGTAGCAGCCCAGCTCGGATGGGAAAGTGCTTGATCAACCCTTCGACGTTGATCAAGTCCGAATCCTGCTCGGCGGTCGTTGTTGTGGGCTCGTCGGCGGGCGCAGTCATAGCTTCGGTGCAATCTCGTGTTCCCAAATCTGCTCACGGTCAGTCTCGGATAGATGGCAGGCCACGATGTGGCCGGGTTCCACGGGCACCAGTTCGGGACGCACCTCCTCACTCAGACCACCGTTTCGTGCGGCGTAGGCGCAGCGAGGGTGGAAGGGACAGCCCGGTGGCACATTGATCAGGCTGGGCGGTGACCCTGTGATCGCGAGTAGCCGTTCGCTTCTGGCCCGATCGAAGCGCGGCATCGAGCCCAGCAGCCCCCAGGTATAGGGGTGGGCCGGCCGGTTGAACAGCTGGTCAGCCGAGCCGTACTCCATCGCCCGGCCCGCGTACATCACCAATACGTCGTCGGCCAGTTCGGCGACGACGCCGAGATCATGGGTGATCAGGACGACTGAAGAGTTGAATTCCCGTTGCAGATCGCGGATGAGATCAAGAATCTGCGCTTGGACAGTGACGTCGAGGGCCGTCGTCGGCTCATCGGCGATCAGTAGATCCGGATCGCATGAGAGCGCCATGGCGATCATGGCCCGCTGCCGCATGCCGCCCGAAAACTGATGCGGGTACGCATCGACGCGTCGGCTCGGCTCGGGAATCCCCACCCTGCCCAGCATGTCGATCGCGTGCTTTCGCGCCGCCTTCTTGTTCACCGGATTATGAATTTGGTAGGCCTCGATGATCTGGTGGCCGACGGTGTAGTAAGGGTTCATGGCCGAAAGCGGATCCTGGAAGATCATGGCCATGCGCTTGCCGCGTAGGCCCCGGACATACTCAGGAGTCTTGGCCAGCAACTCGTCGCCCTCAAGATAGATCTCGCCGCTCAATTGCGCGCCGGGGCGCGTCTGCTCTGAAGCCGGGCGGGTGTGCAGACCCATGATCGCCAAACTGGTGACGCTCTTGCCCGACCCAGACTCGCCCACAATGCCAAGGGTCTTGCCACGGTCGAGCGCGAAACTCAGTCCGTCCACCGACTTCACCAACCCGTCGTCGGTTGGGAAGTGCACCCGAAGATCAACAACCTCCAGGAACGGCTGCTTGTCGACCCGATCGGGATGTCGGTTGGCTAGGTCACGCAGCGCCGACGTCGTCATGCCTACACCACCCTCACTCCCGGTCGGCAACCTACGTTCACGTAGGTTGCTAACGGTCTGCACAGGTTGCAACCTGTGCAGACCGAGTGAAACCTACGTGAACGTAGGTTTCGGCCACCGCTAAGGGTTCTCATTCGAGTCGCACCCGAGGATCGATCACACCGTACAGAAGATCAACGAACAAGTTGGCCATGATCACAAAGAAGCCGGCGACCAGGGTGACGCCCAATATCTTCGGCAGGTCGCCATTGACGATGCCGTCATAGGCGTACTTGCCGAGACCGTTGAGGGAGAAGGTCTTTTCGGTAAGCACCGCACCACCGAGCAGCAGGCCAACGTCCAGACCGAAGATCGTAAGGACCGGGGTCAGGGCACCCCGCAACGCATGCTTGAGGATGACTCTCCGCTCCGGAAGCCCCTTGGCACGCGCAGTGCGGATGTAGTCCTCACTCATCGTCTCGAGCATCCCGGCGCGGGTCAGCCGGGCGTACTGCGCAGAGAACAAAAAGGCGAGAGTGATCCAGGGCAGTAGCAGCGAGTACGCCCACAGCGCCGGATTCTGACTGAAGGGCACGTAGGTGCCGCCCGGCGCGGTGATCCCGAGCTTGTAGCTGAAGAACGCCAGTGCAATCAGTCCGGTGAAGAAGATCGGCAGCGACACGCCGGCCAGCGCGACGCCCATTGCTCCACGGTCGAATACCGTTCCTCGCCGGAGCGCTGAGATCACGCCGATTGAGACACCAGCGACCAGCCAGATGATCGCGGCGCCAATTGTCAGCGAAATTGTCACTGGCGCACGATCCAGCAGCTCGGGCCACACCGGCTGCTTCGTGATGAAGGAGTATCCAAAACACGGTGCCGGACAATGCTCCACCCCGGCGCCATAGTCGAAGTCAGCGCCGACAAAGACACCCTTGAGCCAATGCCAGTACTGCACGGGTACCGGATCGAGGAATCCTAGGCGTTCTGCAGTTAGGTGGACCGTCTCCGGTGTCGCGGCCCGCCCGACATACCGTGTCGCGAGCGTCTCCGGCGTCGCTCCACCCAGTCGTGGAATCAAATAGAAGATAGAGAACGTGACCATGCTGAGCACAATCAGCAGCAGCACTGCCCATAGCAGCCGCCGCACGATGTAGGCAAACACGTCACCTCCCTAAATGATCATGTGCGCTGAGCCTGTCGAAGCGCCCTTCGGCAGGCTCAGGACGCAGATATTCGTGCTACTTCTGGGCTCCCATCCCGAGGTAGTCGTATTCGCCATAAGCATCCGTGACCATGATGTTGGTGGCATTCTTCGATCGCACGAACAGAGCCTTTGAGTACACGCCTGGGTAGATGACGGCCTCTTGCATGACCCGTTTGTCGATCTCGCCCCAGATCTGGTTTCGCTTATCCGTATTCAGCTCGGTCAGGGCTGTGTCGAGCATCTTGTCGACCTCAGGGATGCGAACGCTCGTATTGGAGGAACCGCCAGCCGGGCGGATGACGCGGGAGTCGGTGATCTGAGACAGGAAGCCGAAGCCATCGGGCCAGTCGGCTCCCCAGCCGTTGATGCACAAACCCAGCTTGTTCTTCACGACGTACGGCGGGAGGCCGCAGTATTGGGCGAAATAGTCGGCCAACGGGTACGGCCTGAGGGTGAGCTTGATACCAATTCGACCGAGCGCCTGCTGGAAGGCCTCGGCGGCGGCCTTCTCCTTCGGCCGCTCGGCGCGATAGGCGATGTTGGTCTCGAAGCCGTTCGGCTGGCCGCAGGCCTCCAGGGACTTCTTTGCCGCGTCGAGGTCACCCTTGTGATCAGGCCCGCTCGGATACAAATCGAAATCCACGTGGCCCGGGATGCTTGGTGGCAGGATCGTTGTTGCGATATCACCGCCAGCAAACTGCCCGCCGTAGGCGGTCTGGTAGCCGGTGTGATCCATGCCGTACATGATCGCCTTCCGGCACTCGATATTGTTGAGCGGAGGAACCGTGGGATTGATCGATGTGTACCAGTTCCGGACTCCAAGCGGATTGTCCGCGTTCGCCTTGAGGGTCGGATCCTGCAGGACTCGGCTCTGCGCGGCCGGCTGAACTCCGACTGCCGTGACATCGACGTCGAGATCGCCACTGAGCAGCCGGTTGTCAAGGTCGTCGGCATTGACATTGAGGGTTACTTCAATGCGATCAGGGAGCGCTTTGCGATTGGGATCGGTCGCGGGATCCCACTGATCATTGCGGACCAGGTTGAAACTCTTGCCTGGCTGCATGTCGGCAAACTTGTATGGTCCGGTGGAGACGATCGAATTCCGGTACTTGGCACCGGTGTCCTTGTCCTTGGGAACCGGCATGGTGTCGGGTTGCTGAACGAGATAGTCGAAGGCCGCGAACGGTTTCTTCATATGGAAGACGATGGTGTACTCGTCGGGTGTCTCGATCGCTGAGTCGGTGTTCATGTTTGGCGTCTTGTATGGACCCTTGTACCCGTTCGGCAGATTGAGCGCCGATGGGGCCTCCCAGTACGCCGGCCCGTTTGGGAAGGTCTGCTTGTCGGTGGAACGCAGCACCGCGTATTTCACGTCGGCCGAGGTGACTTCGGTACCGTCATCGAACTTCACACCCTTACGGATCTTGTAGGTCCAGGTCTTGGCGCCGTCGCTCGACTTGCCAGGGGCCTCGGCCAGATCCGGGACTAACTGGTTGCCTTCCTTGCCAGGTCCGGACTTGAACATCATGAGCGAGCGGCCATACAGCCGGGCGAAGTTCCACGAGTATGCGTAATACGTCTCACCTGGGTCAAGCGAGTCCCAGTCGCCGGGGTTCGCAAACTTCAGCGTGCCACCTTTCTTGTCCGAGGGATTGACAACGCTCGTGGATGCGGCATTGAAGACGGCCTGACTGCTTTGGTTGCTCGACCCTTGCTGGCTGCCAGTACCACCGCCACCGCCACCGCAAGCGGCCAACACCAATGCGGCCGAAACGCCTGCGGCGGTCAGCCCCCTGACTCGCCAGGATCTCGAATGGTTCATTCCTGAATCCCTTCTTGTTTTGTCGGAGGGTCACCCCGACAGTGATTGCTATCGATTGGCTCGTGGATCAAGGGCGTCGCGTAGCCCGTCTCCGAACAAGTTGAAAGCCAAGACCGTGACAAAGATCGCCATGCCAGGCCAGAACATGAAGTGCGGTTGGGTGTAATAGACGACGGCGTCGGAGAGCATCCCGCCCCAACTAGGGGTAGGCGGGCGGATGCCAACCCCGAGGAAGGATAAGGCGGCCTCGAAGAGGATGTTGGTGGGAATGAGCAGCGTCGAGTAGACCAGGATCGGCGCTATGAGGTTGGGCAGCATCTCAGTACGGAGGATGTAGCCGCGACGGGCCCCAATACTCTTGGCAGACTCGACGAACTCCCGCTCCCGAAGCGAGAGCGTCTGCCCGCGGATAATCCGTCCTATATAGGGCCAGTTAAAGAAGCCAATAATGAAGATCAGCAAGGCGATGCGCAGCTGGTTGCCGTGAAGGCCGAACGCGTCGTCAGGAAAGACGCCGGCCAAGGCAATGGCCAGGACCAGCAGTGGAAAGGCTAGGAAGATATCCATCAGCCGGCTCGTCAAGGTATCGGTCCAGCCACCGATGAAGCCGGAGATGATGCCGAGAGTCGTTCCGATAGCCACCGATAGCAGAGTGGCCAAGAACGCGATCAAGAGAGAGATCCGGCTGCCGTACACGACCCGGCTGAAGATGTCGCGGCCATTCACCGGCTCAACACCCATCAGGTGATCCCAGCTCATTCCGCCGAAGCGACCGATTGGCTCCAGCGTGCCGCCCGCTGTGTCGATCAGCTCCTGGTGGAACTCGTTCGGTGGATAGCCGAGGTATTTGACGATCAGCGGCGCGAAGATCGCGACCAAAATGAGAAAGATCAGGAAGATGCCACCCCCCAGGGCGACCTTGTCCTTTTTGAGCCGCATCCAGGCGATCTGTCCGAGGGAGCGGCCCTCCGTAGTCCCAGCGCCAGCCAGCACGGCCTCCGGTGCGGCAGCTTCAGCCTCAGCGCCAGCCTCCGGCGGTAATGTCAACTTTTCCCTCCTACCCAGAAGTAACGTAGCCCTAAAGGCTGGGGAAAGCACCGATTCCGCGCTGGTTGTGACCGCAGCGATACGACGTTGCCTAGCGTTAAAAACGGTACGCAACTAGTTGTGACTCGTTGTGACTCGTGCAGACGCTGATGATCACCAGCTTCAGCGACACTGGAGGCCATCATGACCGGTAGCGCAATTGATCTTCAGGTGCCTGACTTGGCTTCCCTGCATCAGCGACGCAGTGAGAAGTGGTCAAGCGACGAGTCCGATGTGCTCGCGTCAACTGTGGCCGAAATGGATTTTCCGCTGGCTCCGGACATCACAGCAGCACTGCATGCGGCGATCGACCGACATGATCTTGGTTATACGCCACCAACCGGCGCGCAGCTTCCGGCAGCGTTCGCTGATTTCGCCAGCCGTCGGCTCGGCTGGACAGTCGACCAAGATCAGATCACGCTAGTACCAGACGTCATGGCTGGACTGATCGAACTGTGCCGGGCACTCGTTGAACCAGGTGGCCAGGTGGCGTTCTTCACTCCCGCGTACCCGCCTTTCTTCGATGAACTTCCACAAGCCAGAGTTGAACTGGTGCAATTGTCACTTGGCCCTGGCTACGTTGTTGATCTTGATGGTCTGGAGGCCGCGCTGGCCGGGGGAGTGCGTGCCTTAGTGCTGGCCAATCCGCACAATCCCACTGGGCGAGTGTTGCCGCGGGCAGAGCTCGAGCAGATCGCCGAGCTCTGCGCCCGCTATGACTGCTGGGTACTCGCCGACGAGATCCACGCACCGCTCGTCCTTCACGGTGCGACACATACGCCGTGGTTGGAGGTGTCGGATGCAGCGCGTGAATACGGCATTGCCCTGAGCTCGGCATCCAAAGCGTTCAATGTGGCGGGGCTGAAGGCGGCACTCATGATCACCGCTTCGGACCGAGCTCGCGCGGCGGCTGAGCGGGTACCGCCGCTGACGGATCGCGTCGGGATCCTAGGTGTTGTCGCCGCTGAAGCAGGATTTACCTACGGTGACCGCTGGTTGAATGCCCTTC
>Ga0075436_100001057_pt1 | contig 18590 bp, 14 predicted proteins | sample RhiMethybrSRZTD5_FD_75303 | JGI IMG/M metagenome (GOLD analysis project Ga0075436, IMG submission 75303) | Populus rhizosphere microbial communities from Tennessee, USA - Rhizosphere MetaG P. TD hybrid SRZTD5 | ecosystem: Host-associated > Plants > Roots > Rhizosphere > Soil | place: USA...
TTGGGTCATCATTATTCCTTTTGTTCAAGAAATGAAGAAGGCGCTTCAGATCGCGCGATGAGAAAAGCGGTCTGAGGTTTTATCAATCACAAGCGATATGCGCCCGCGTTTGCGAGAGCGTTGGCATGCTATCACAAAGCGCGCGGCTCGCAAAACAGCGCTCCTCGCAATCTTTCGGTAGACTTGGTCGAACCGTTCGACTTATAGTCGTAGCGGCCAATACATTTCACAGAGCGTTTAAAGCTCGAGTGCGCTTATGACGGCAAAACGATTCTGTCCATCGTGCGGCGAGCGATTGAAGAAAAACGCCGGCTCTTTGCCGTTCCCTTCGGTGTGCACTCGTTGCTCGACTCGAACGACACCAGCGCGAATGAAGCTGATAGCAGCAGCCGCAATATGCATTGCAATCGGGTTTGTTCTTGGACACTACACTTCACCGCGTGAGTCGTTCTATTACATCGGAACACCGCTTGAACTCGGCGCGACGGATATCGGGACCTCGACGACCGATTCAAACGTGCCAGCGGGTACTGTTTCTCCTGCGATTGCCGAACAGCCGACGTTGAGCGAGGCACCGGAGGGATTTTGCGGGGCGCGAACGCGGTCAGGTAAGCCGTGCCGGCGCAAAGTGAAGGGCGGCGGCTACTGCTGGCAACATCGTGACCAGATGGCTCAGAAGAAGCCGTCGGTTTCGACCCAATAGAATCTCTCAATGTATGACCATAGTAATGCGCGTTAGTTAAAGACTGGTGACTCGACTTTCAAGTTCCCGCGTTATGCTTTCAGCGTCGTCGCTCGCGGAAAAGACTACCGGCTCGCCGATCGTGATTCTTATCTGACCTCTGCTTGCGAAGTGCTTCCGTTGTTTCTTCAACTGATAAAGCCCGCCGATTCGAACCGGAACAATCGGGGCGCTCAGGTTTTTTGCCAGCAAGCCTATTCCCTCCATAAAAGGCTTCATCTCTCCGTCCGGCGTGCGCGCGCCTTCGGGAAAGACCAGCAAGCTGTAGCCGCGATCCATTGACTCGCCCGCATATGCGAAGCTCCGCCGAAAGCCGCTCTTCTGCGGAAGCGGAAAAACGTTGAACAAAGAAACGACAAGCAAGTACTCGGCAAGCTCTATCAGCCGCGTAAACCATCCTCTTTCTTTAGTCGGATGACGCCAGCCGCGCAGCACTTCACCTTCCATCGCAATCGCGAGCTTAGTTTGAAACTTCGCCGGCAGCGCGAACAAGATCAGCGCAGCATCAACCATCGTCACATGGTTTGAAACGAACAGCACCGGTCCTCGAACATCGCGCAAGCGCTCTTTGCCGCGTACGGTAGCCCGGCTCATCGAGCGAGTAAGCGGTCGAATCACGAGACAGAAAACCGCAAGCCTGATCCACGTAACTGGAAAACGCTGCGCCCATTTTGGATATTCGTATTGAACCGCGCTTTCGTGAGAGCCTGCGCGAATTATCTTCTCGACATCGCCGACCGTCGTCGCGGCTGTGAATGCCGCCTCGTCAATATCAACTTGATAGTGATCCTCGAGCGCGCCCATCAATTCGACTCGACCGAGCGAGTCAAGTTTAAGGTCAGTACCAAGATTCGCACCCGGATCAACTTGTGCAGCAGCTTCCCCGCTGACGCGAGCGATGACATCAGCGATGAATGATGAACGATGAACGCTGAACTCTCTCTCGTTCATCATTCCGCGTTCTGCATTCAACGTTTCCAGTACCGCGGGCTTTCGAATCTTTTGTGTAGTCGTGCGAGGAAAGTCCTCCTCCGGCCAAATACTCCATCGCCTAATCTGCTGATATGAGTTGAGTGCTTCATTAGCTCGCTTGATGATAGCCACCGGGTCAGCGCTTTCGTCTTTGAGCAATAAGACTGCGAGCGGCTCAGGTCCCTGCTGAGTATTGATTCCGACAACTGCGCTGTCCCGAATCTCAGGTTGAGCGTTCAACGCTGCTTCGAGATCATCGGGATAAATGTTCAAGCCGGCAGCCGTCACTATCACGTCTTTCTTGCGGCCACGGAAAAACAAATTTCCTTGCTCGTCCATTTCGGCTACGTCTCCAGTTCGAAGCCAGCCTTCCTCGTTTTTAATCGGGCGCACCTCGCCCCCCCAGTAGCCCGGCGAAACACTTTCGCCGCGAACCAGGATCTCCCCGTTCTCATCAATCCTCACTTCGCTTCCCGGAAGCGACTTGCCGATTGAGCGCCGGCTCAGGTTGAAAGGATGATTAACGGTAATCAACGAAGCCGTCTCGGTCATGCCGTAGCCCTGCACGACGGCGAAACCGAGCCTTCGCCAGAACGCTTCGGTATCCGGCGCGAGCGCCGCGCCGCCTGAAACAAATGCCCAGAACTTCCAGCCGAATTGACGGTGCACGCTCCTAAAAGTCCACCATCGCCTGAGAAAATGTTGAACTTCAGCAGCGCGCAATTTTTGCTCGAGAGATTCTGCTTCGCCGAGCATTTCGTAGTCCCGCTCGATTTTATTTCGCAATGTGTCGAGCACACGCGGCACGGTCGATACGACGGAGATTCGATTCGACTTGATCGTCTTGATGATCTCCGATGGATTCAACGAGTCCTGGAAGAATACTTCGCCGCCCAGGATCTGAGGCACAAGCATTCCCATAAACTGACCGAAGACGTGGCTCAACGGCAAAAGATTTAGAAAGCGCAGCGGATGAACGAAGCGTTCGTACTTCAAGTATTTTTGAATCTCGCGTTCGAGAGGCTCGATGTTCGCGAGAAGATTTCGATGAGTGATGCAGACACCTTTCGGTTCGGCGGTTGTCCCCGAAGTAAAAATGATTTCAGCAATGTCGCTGTCGATGATGTTCGAGGCCGGATATGGTTCCACCGATTGCCTCGCAACCAAAGTCGATAGTTCGTCAATAAGCAGCCTCTCCAAGCCAGCGTCAACGGTGGCTTTCAAATCGCCGCTATGAAGAATGAGCTTTGCTTTAACCTGGGCCTGAACGCGAGCCGCGAACTCTGGTGAGCTTTCGTAATCAAGGGGTACTACGATTACCCCGCGCAACAAACAGCCGAAGTAGGCGGCGACCCATTCCGGACTATTCTCGCCCCAAAAAAGGACTCGATCACCCTTGGAAATGTCGCGCTGTTCCAACTCGCGGGCGACCTGGAACGTCGTCAAACGCAATCGCTCATAAGACCAGCTTCGTATTCTCAGACCACGTCGATGAGCGAGCGCCGTCTGCGAGCCGTGCTTTTCAAAGTCATCGAGAAAACTCAGAAGATTCTTGCGCATTTGGATCTGCAACCTGTTCGTCGCGCTGTTTACACGCGCTAGTATTATACCCAGTCTGAATCCGCGCCTTCGTCAACTCATGAAGAAGTCTCTCTTCAACACACTTCAAATAATATCCTTTCTTGCCGGCGTCGGACTCTTCGTGTACCTGGTCAAAGAAACCGGACTGTCCACCGTAGTCAGATATCTCGCAATGATGGGTTGGGGCTTCGTCTGGATACTTTCGCTATCCGCAGCGCGCAACTGCGCGCGAGCCGGCTCCTGGTACTTCTCGATTGAGCCCGCTCAACGACGAATAACTTTCTGGCAAGTCATCAATGTGATGCTCGCGGGTGAAGCAATCAAGTACCTGACAGCCACCGGCCCCCTGTTGAGCGAACCTGCCAAAGCGGCAATGGTGAGGCGTCGTGTGCCCTTGCTGCAAGGCTTTTCATCGGTGTTGATTGAGAATCTGGTCTACTATCTAACGGTTTTAATTTTCATGTTGGCCGGGTTGCCGGCAGTTGCATTGCTCACCGGAGTTTCGGGCAATCTGAAGCTGGCAGGCTACTTCATCGTAAGCACATTAGCGGTAGCGGTCCTGTTAATGTGGCTGGCGATTCGCTGGCGCTGGTTTGTGCTTGCGCGCGCATTGGAACAACTGGCGCGACTAACGGCTCGGCGTGAACGGAAGGCGACGCCGCAGCGTCGAATCGAAATGATCGCCCTGCAAGTTCGCGCCGTCGAAGAAAATCTATATTCGTTCTACGAACGCAGGCGCGCTGCTTTCTGTCTTATATTCGCATTGAATATGTGCGCGCACGTGATCAACATTATCGAGGTGTGCATCATCCTTGCGCTACTGAAGCTGCCAGCAGAAATATCCATTGGCTTCGTCGTCGAGGCGGCGACTAAGGTCATCAACATGATATTCTTTTTCGTTCCGACGCGTGCCGGCGTTTACGAAAGCGGCAATGCGGTGCTCCTTCAAGCTCTGGGAATGACCGCTGCCGCAGGCGTCGCGCTTGCTATGATTCGAAAGCTGCGAGCATTCGTTTGGATCGGATATGGCCTGGTCGTGATCGGACTGATGATGATCAAAGGAAAAGAAACAACGGAAGGCGACAATTGAACCGCGGAAATGATAGCCGGAGAGTTTGGAATCGGAATTCGGCAATCTAAAATCCAAAATTCTTTCTATGGATAACCTCGCTCTGTCCAATATTCTCTATCGCAAGACGCGAACTCTAACGACGATGGCCGGCGTGGCACTGGGCGTGGTCCTGGTTGTGCTCACGGTCGGAATTGCTCACGGCTTCCTCCATGACCAGGGCCGCCGCAACTCCGCAGTTACGGCAGAAGTCATCGTAGGTCCGCCGGGCACGGTGTTTGGTTTGAGTCTCAATCCGACTCTTTCCTTGCCGATGGACATGGCCGGTAAGATTCGCTCGATCGATGGGGTAAGCGATGTCGTTCCCGTGGGACAGAATCTGAGCGGACACATGATCGACGGAGTCGATTACGAATCCTTCACTCGAGTCTCCGATGCCCGAGTAGTCGAAGGCCGTCCGATTCGCTCGGGCGACGAAGCGATCATCGATCGAGTTCAACAGCGACAACGAAACCTCAAAGTTGGCGGCGCCCTCGATATCTTCGGCAGACCCTTCAAGATAGTCGGCATCTATGAGCCGGAATCGCTTGCGCGGATCAAAGTGCCGCTCGCAACGATGCAACAGTATTTGAGCCGCCCGCTTTGCTCGATGCTACTCGTAAAGCTTGTCGATCCGTTGAAACAGGAGGAAGTGACCGCGCGCATCAAGGAAATGTTCCCGGACAACAGCGCGATGCTGACTCGCGATTTGCCGATTGTGATCGCGCGTGGCACTCCCGCGCTGCAAACTTTTTTGAAGGTGGTTATCACTCTTTCGATAATCGTCAGCTCATTGGTAATTTTGCTCACGATGTATACGACGGTCACCGAACGCACGAGGCAAATCGGCGTGCTGAAGAGCCTGGGCGCGTCGAAAGGTTGGATCGCAGGCGAGATTGAGAAGGAAGCCTTGTTGATCAGCGCGCTCGGCGTGATTGTCGGTTCCTTACTGTCGGTCGCCGGAAAATATGCAATCGTTCACCTAACGCCGATAAGCGTCGAGCTCGAGCCGATGTGGCTGTTCTACGCGCTTGCTCTTGGGTTGCTAGCCGGAGCGCTCGGCTCGCTGTATCCTGCGTTACGCGCTGCAAATCAGGACCCGGTTACCGCGCTCGCTTATGAATAATATTAACTAGAGGTATATTACTCGCGTGTACTGCCCAAGCTGCGGCTCAAACAATCAAGACGAATTGAAGTTCTGCACGCGTTGCGGCACTAACCTCGGTGTTGTGACCGACGCGCTCAGCGGAAAGCCTGCCGCGCACTCTCCAATCGACGAGCGGCTGGTGAATGTGTTCAAGGATTATTATCGCGGGCGCAACGCCGTGATCATCGGGGGTGTCGCGAGCCTCATCGCACTATTCAAAGTGACCCTGTTCGCGCTCGTGGGGCTTCCGGCTTCAACGGGTTTCTTGGGCACTCTCGCGGGCATTTTTTTCTTTTTCGGTGTGATCGCACTGGTCTGGGGCATCGCCAAATGGAACAATGCCTCAAGTGAGATCAAAGCCATTGAACGCGTTTCTCCGCGCAAGTCAATAGACACTCATCACGGTCTGCTGTCCGCCGAAGGCCCCGCCAATCGCACTGGAGCGCTCTCGCCTGATCCCAGTACCTTTCGCGGCAGCGTGACCGAGCAGACTACCAGACAGCTTGAACAGTCCCGCCCACAACTGGACAATCAATCAAAGCAGAGTCAATAAGAACGAATGCCAAAACGTACCGACATTCACAAGATTCTAATCGTCGGCTCGGGACCAATAGTCATCGGACAGGCTTGTGAGTTCGATTACTCCGGCACTCAAGCCTGCAAAGCGCTTCGCAGCGAAGGCTTCGAAATCGTTCTGATCAATTCGAACCCCGCTACGATCATGACCGATCCCGAGATCGCCGATCGAACTTACGTCGAGCCGCTTACGCCGGAAACAGTGCGCGCGGTCATCGAACGCGAGCGCCCCGATGCGCTGCTTCCAACGGTCGGGGGTCAGACAGCTTTGAACATTGCGGTAACTCTCGCCGAAGACGGCACCCTCGAACGCCTCGGCGTCGAGCTTATCGGCGCAAAACTCAATGCGATCAAAGTCGCGGAAGATCGATTGCTCTTCAAACACGCGATGGAGGAGATCGGCATCGAGATGCCGCTCTCCGGCTACGTCAAAACAATCGATGAGGCTCGCGAGCTTGCGAAGACCATCGGCTATCCCGCAATCATTCGTCCTTCGTTCACGCTTGGAGGAACGGGCGGTGGTATTGCTTTCAACGCCGAAGACTACGAAGAGATAGTTGCTCGCGCGCTTGCCGCTTCGCCGGTGCACGAGACCTTGATCGAACAATCGATCATCGGCTGGAAAGAGTACGAGCTCGAGGTGATGCGCGATCTCGCCGACAACGTAGTGATCATCTGTTCGATTGAAAACTTCGACCCGATGGGAATTCACACCGGCGATTCGATCACCGTCGCCCCCGCGCAAACGCTCACCGACCGCGAGTACCAGGTAATGCGCGACGCCGCGATTCGCGTGATACGTAAAGTCGGGGTCGAAACAGGCGGCTCAAATATTCAATTCGCGCTCAACCCGCATGACGGGCGCTTGATGATAATCGAAATGAATCCCAGAGTGTCGCGCTCGTCAGCGCTTGCGTCGAAGGCCACTGGTTTTCCAATCGCAAAGATCGCGGCGAAGCTTGCGGTAGGCTACACGCTCGACGAAATTCCAAACGACATCACTCGCAAGACGCCGGCAAGCTTCGAGCCGACAATTGACTACTGCGTGGTGAAGATTCCCAAGTGGGCATTTGAAAAATTTCCCTCCAGCGATCCAACGCTTGGCACTCAAATGAAATCGGTCGGCGAAGCGATGGCCATCGGACGCACGTTCAAAGAAGCTTTTCAAAAGGGCCTTCGTTCGCTCGAAGTTCGAAGTGCGTTCCGAGTGCCTTCCGATCTTGATGATACCGAATTGCGGCGTCGCCTTGTTGTTCCTTCCGCCGAGCGCGTGTATTTCGTGATGCATGCGTTGACGATCGGTTATGCGGCCGAAGAGCTTCACGATCTGACGAAGATCGACCCGTGGTTTCTGGATAATCTCTCCGAAATCATCGAACGCGAACGCGAGCTTCGACGCGAGTGTGTCGAGACGATCTCTCGCGGTCAGTTGCGTGAAGCTAAGCGAATGGGTTTCTCGGACCAGCGGCTGGCGACAATCCTCGGAACAACCGAGGACGCATTACGTCGTAAGCGAATCGAAGAGGGTATTCGTCCCGTTTTCAAACGCGTCGATACGTGCGGCGCCGAGTTTGAATCCTTCACGCCCTATCTCTACTCGACCTATGAAGACGAAGACGAAGCCGATTCTCAGCCTCGCAAAAAGGTGATGATTCTCGGTTCGGGACCGAATCGCATTGGCCAGGGAATCGAGTTCGACTACTGCTGCTGTCACGCGGCATTCGCGCTTAAGGAAGCCGGTTACGAATCGATAATGGTGAACTGCAACCCGGAGACGGTCTCGACCGATTACGACACGTCAGACCGTTTGTACTTCGAGCCGATCACCTTCGAAGACGTGATGGAGATCATCGAGCGCGAGCGTCCCGACGGCGTGATCGTTCAGTTTGGCGGGCAGACTCCGCTGAATCTCGCGATGAGACTCTTCAAAGCGCGTGTGCCGATCATCGGAACCTCGCCCGAAGCAATCGATCTTGCTGAAGATCGGAAGCGATTCGGCAAGTTGCTCATTGAGCTTGGAATACCTCAACCGCCAAACGGTTTCGCTACATCGATCGAGGAAGCTCGCGATGAAGCTTCGCGAATCGGCTATCCAGTGCTTGTGCGACCGAGCTACGTGCTGGGCGGCCGCGCGATGCAGATCGTTTACGATGAAGCGTCGCTCGATAACTATATGACCTTCGCTGTAGAAGCCTCGCCCGAGCATCCTGTATTGATCGATTCATTTCTCGAAGACGCCGTCGAGATCGACGTAGACGCGCTGGCAGACGGCGAGCGAGTCGTGATTGCAGGCATTCAACAACACATCGAAGAAGCAGGCATTCACTCGGGCGACTCGTCTTGCGTGTTGCCTCCGTGGGGCATCAGCGAAGCGCACCTCGATTCAATGCGCCGTTACACACGAGAGCTTGCGCGCGCACTGAACGTTGTCGGGTTGATGAACATTCAATTCGCGATCTGGCGCGACACGGTTTACGTACTCGAAGTGAATCCTCGCGCTTCACGGACGGTTCCATTTGTATCTAAGGCTACTGGAGTTCCGCTCGCAAAGATCGCCGCGAAGCTGATGATCGGCAAGAAGCTTTCGGAATTCAATCTGCCGGGTGAGCTGACAGTTGGTCCGCGCTTCTACATCAAGACTCCTGTGTTTCCGTTCGTGAAGTTTCCTGGCGTCGATCCGATCCTCGGCCCCGAGATGCGTTCGACCGGCGAAGTAATGGGAGTCGCCGACGACTTCGGCAGCGCTTATTTAAAAGCTCAGCTCGGCGCAGGAACGAAGCTCCCACGCGAAGGGCGAGTGTTCATCAGCGTGAACGAACAAGATAAACGAAATGTGATTGAACTCGCGGGAGAGCTTCATCAGCTGGGGTTCAAACTCGTAGCGACGCGCGGAACTCAAAAGCGTCTCGAGTCAGCAGGCTTACCTTGTGAATTTGTCTACAAAGTGAACGAAGGCCGACCCAACATCGCCGACCTGGTAAAGAGCAAAGAGGTTCATCTGATCATCAACACGCCTCTGGGCCGAACATCTTTTTACGACGAGCGTTCAATCCGGCGCGCGGCGATTCAGTACTCGGTGCCTTGTGTAACTACGATGACGGGTGCCGTAGCAACAGTCGCGGCTATTCGCGCACTTCGAGAAGAACAGCTTCAGGTAAGGAGCCTTCAGGATTATAATGCTCAAGCCGCGAGCAAGTAAGCGGGGCTACTGTCTGGCGGCCGTAGTCCACCGTGTCCGCAATTCTCACTAAGACTTCTGACAACAACCCGATTGCGATAGAACGCCCGTGACAGCGAGGTTATTCATATGTCAGCGACAACACTCAATGAGATCAAGCAACAGGTCTTGCGCCTCACTGATGAAGAGCGTGTAGCGCTGGCGGAGTTTCTGACTGCTCAAACCAGGACGGATAATGGAAAACAACCCGAGCCTCGCGATTTCTCACGAGAGATGCAGTGGATCACACAAAACCGTGAAACATATCGAGGCCAGTTCGTCGCTCTAAGCGAAGGTCAACTCATAGCGGCCGGCGTGCAGGAACGCGAAGTATGGGAGCAAGCTAAGCGGGCAGGTGTCAGCGTTCCCTTCCTCGCATATATCGAGACGAAGGCAGAAGAGACCTTCGGAGGCTGGTAGAAAATGCCGTGGAGCCTAAGCTTCTCTACGCTGACCGAGTACGACCCCGGACAGCCAGGCATCAGCGTGCCGGTCGTACTGAGATTGACAGGACGCGAAGCCCCGTGTCTCGCAAAGATCGATACAGGCTCTTCGAATTGCATCTTTCGACGCTTTCAGGGCGAGTTGCTGGATCTCGATATTGAACGCGGGGACCGGCGTGACTTCACCAAGCTACCGGATCATTTAGAGCGTATGGTCATGCCGTCGCATTGGTTGTAGCCGGCATGGAATTTGACTCGATCGTTTATTTGCCGAGCGCGAAGGATATAACCGCAATGTATTGGGAAGAAACGGCTGGCTCAACCTGGTGAGGATGGGACTCGTTGACTATGAGGGAAAGCTTTATTTGAACCGAGGTACGGAAGAAGTCGCGTAGTCGTTTTGGATCGCTGCCGAACCGCTTTGCTTCAGTATTCGATAAGTAGTTTGGCCACGCTGACCGCGCAGTCGCAACGGTAGCCGCGATTCGCGCGCTTCGCGAAGAAGAGCTTCAGGTAAGATTGGCGTGATAGTAGGCGAGCGCGGCGTAAACCTGCGCTAACGACAGATGCCCGATTCGTTCGGCGATTTCCTCGGGCATTAACCGGAGCTTATACCAAACTACCATCCGCTGAACGGTAACGCCTGTGTCGGCGATGACCGGCTAGCCGCCGTGAAGGCCTGGTTCGTGAGTAATCAATGCTCCAATATCACTGACTGCTGACATAGCTCACTCCGTCTTCGTTCATTCCTCAGGTCGGCACCGACAGTTTGCCTAAGCTTCGATTTCAGAGTTGGATATTCACATTCGCGTCTTGTTGCAGTCATCTGAGATCGACGTGATCAACCACGGCGCGAGTCCAGTTTGCGCACACCCTGCTCATCTCGTAATCTTACGGCCTTGCTCGAAATCAAGTAGAGGTAAGCTGATGATCCATCACCTCGTTTCGGCTCTCGGGCTCGTCGTGTTTGCCGCGATCGCGTGGCTGTTCTCCGACAACAAAAGGAAAGTAGCGTGGAAAACAATTGGTTACGGATTGTTGTTGCAGCTTGCGATCGGGTTGATGATCTTTCGTCTGCCGGTTTCGCATCGAGTACTGCTCTGGATCAACAACGCAGTGCTGGCGCTGCTCGATGCGACAAAGAGTGGAACTCAGTTTCTATTTGGGCCTCTTGCTGCAAGCCCCGGCGAGCCCGGATCGATCGGGTTCATCCTTCTTTTTCAAGTCCTGCCCGTAGCCATTTTCTTTTCAGCGTTCACATCGGTCCTGTACTACTTTCGAGTCCTGCAGTTTTTAGTGAGAGCGTTCGCCTGGCTCTTCTATAGAACCCTGAAGATCAGCGGAGCGGAATCGCTTTGTGGCGCGGCTAACATTTTTCTCGGAGTCGAATCCGCGCTTGTGATTCGACCTTATCTCGACAAGATGACTCGATCAGAGTTGTTGACGGTGTTGACTACAGGAATGGGCACGGTAGCATCGAGCACGCTTGGAATCTATGTGGTCGTATTGATCGGAGTGTTCCCGCAGATCGCGGGCCATTTGATTTCGGCTTCGGTGTTGGCGATTCCCGCGGCGGTAATCACCGCGAAGTTGCTCGTTCCCGAAACCGAAATACCGGTGACAAGTGAAAGCGTGCCACGCGAAGATCACACAGCTCGGCCGCGCAACCTGATGAGCGCGGTGATCGATGGCGCGATGGATGGATTGAAGCTCGCAGCCGGAATCTCGGCGCTGTTGATTGCGGTGCTCGGACTCGTCGCATTGGCTGATAAAGCGCTGGCGCTCGTTGGCTCCTGGGTCGGGCTCGGTGCGCCGCTAACGCTCGTAAGAATTCTGAGCTGGTTCTTTTATCCGTTTGCATTTCTGCTCGGTCTGCAATCAAGCGACATCCCGACAGCGGCACGCCTGCTAGGAGAGCGCGTGATTCTTACCGAAGTAGTTTCTTATGGCGACCTGGCAAATCTCATCAGCACCGGTCAGATTGTCGATCCGCGCTCGGTCGTCATCCTGAGCTATGCTCTATGCGGATTTGCGCACGTTGCATCGATTGCGATCTACGTCGGAGGAACGGCGGCGCTCGCTCCGTCGCGCAAAGAAGACCTTGCAAGTCTCGGATGGAGAGCCTTGCTGGCGGCGACGCTTGCGACTCTGATGACTGGATGTGTGGCGGGCATTTTCAGCAGTGGCCAAGGCGTTATTCTTGCGAGATGATTAACGCATCTCTTTCGAGAGATCGTTACTAAACCGTGAATCCGTTCTGATCAATCAAACCGTAAACCAACACGAAAAGGAGGATCGAATATGCCAATCTACGTAACGCTTCTAAGAAACACCGCGCAAGGCGCGAAGGACATCAAGAATTTCGGCGCCTCAGTTGAAGAGGCTGCCGGATGGATCACTCGAGACGGCGGGAAGGTCCTTGGCGCGTACGCGCTTCAAGGACACTACGACTTCCTTTGGATCACTGAGTATCCCGATACAAAGGGCATCGGCAAGTCGCTGCTCTCGGCGGCAGCTCGAGGGATTGTGGTAACTGAGACGCTTGAGGCGCTCGAGATCGATAAGTTTGTCGCCTTGATCAACTCACCGGAGATGACCAAGCGATTCTCTGAGATCAAGTCGTAATCCTGTCCGGCTACTTTCGCAGTGTAACCACGGGGAGCACGGGGGACACGGAGATGAATACGGCAACCTTTGTGACCGTCTTCTCACTATGGTCCCCGTGCTCCCCGTGGTTCGAGCTAGCTTGTTTCTGAAACTTCGTTGATGCGACACTAGCCGCTATGCGCGCAGTTGTGCAACGAGTGACTGAGGCCCGCGTCGAAGTCGCCGGAGGACCTGTAGGCGAAATCGGCGCGGGTTTACTTGTGCTGATCGGTGTGGCGCACGAAGACACTGACTCCGACGCCCAATACCTCGTTGATAAGATAGCCAACCTGCGAATCTTCGATGACAGCGAAGGGAAAATGAACCGGTCATTATTGGAGACGCACGGTTCAATGCTTGTCGTTTCGCAGTTCACGCTTTACGGCGACGTGCGGCGAGGAAGACGGCCTTCATACTCAGACGCCGCGGAACCTGAAAGGGCGAATGAACTATATGAACACTTCGTCGAGCGCGTGAAAGCGATCGGAATTCACGTCGAAACAGGCGTCTTTCAAGCGATGATGAGAGTGAGTCTGACGAATGATGGCCCGGTCACGATTCTGCTCGACAGCAAAAAAGCGTTCTAGCATGAACTTCATCGTGACGCTGGTGCAGAGGACGATGTCGGAATAAGCCAAAAGGAGAATATCTGAGTCTCAATATAACAGGGAACCCTAGCTCTCCGCGTCCGACAAGCGGCAAATGAATCCCCAGCCGCCGCCGAGTTCGCTCACGGCGAGCATCAACTCGTTGGCGCCCTTCTTCAACGGAATATACACAGCATCGTTCTCGGGATTCATGATTCCCAGAAATCCCGGATCTCGAAAGCTCTGCGCGCTCCGGCCTCGATAGAGAATCTTACCGTTTACGAACACGCTGACGTCGTCGCTATAACCGATGTAAAGCTTCTTGACCTGGTCGCGGTCGGAGACGATCGTGGTTTTGGCGTACACGACCTTCATTCCTGGTTGCGGTTGCAGCCGCGTCGAGAAGTCGGATTGGAATGTGACTCTCAGATGCGGCGCTTCGCGATAACGGTAGATGACGACGAAGCCAGGAGCTTCGGCTTCTACGTCCTGCCACTCTATTGCGTCCCGCTCTGCCGGTGAGAGCAGACGTTCGAGATTTCGCGCCAGCGCGTCGTAGGCCGGAGATAAGCTCCACTTGATCAGAGTATCGGGAGGCATCGGCGGATAGTGACGCTCCCAGGGCGTTGCTGGCGTTTCGCGAAATTCGAAGTTCGAGTAATAAGTGGCGCCGGTCAGGACATACAACGCAATGAGACCTTTCTGAACGCCGCTCTTCAGGTCGCTCATCACAAGCGCGGGCTTGTCCATGTCTTTGACGTACCACTTCGCCTGCGCCCCTGCGACTTCGAGTCGCATGTGGAACCACACATCTTTCGGTATATCTATCGCGCCGGTGAAGCCGGGCCCATTGTAGATCTGCCAGTTCGCTCCGGTGTTGAGGACCGGCGTGTACTGCATCGCATCCGGATATCCGGATTTGTGTTGTCGAAGATAAATTCTTTCTCCGTTGGCGCCGTTGTCCGCGAGTCGAAAATCGATGCCGAAGAAACCTCGGTTGGCCGGCGTTGCTACATCAACATCGACAACTCCATCACGCATCTCGAGGTCTCTCAGGATAGCCGCTCCTCCGTCGAGGTAGAGACACTTGCGCCTTTTGTACTCGGTTGGCCTGGCTTGCCCTTCGAGTTGCCAGCGAGGTGAATCCGGTGGAACCGACACGGTCTGCGACGATTGCGAATCGACGGACGAACTCACCAATGGAGTACCAGAAGTGAGCGTGTAATCACCTGCTGAATTATTCACTGAAGAACTGCGAGCGATTGCCAGAGGTTCGCCAGTGTTCTTCGTGAAAGCCTGATTTAAGTTTGTGAAGTCGTGCAGCCGCGCTTGAATCGGCGAGACAAGACAGATCACAACAAAAGCTACAGAGGCTACAAAACTGACGTGGGCTACGGCTCCCGTCGAGAATAATCGTTTCATTGGGGCGCTCCTTGCGAAAACAGCAAAAGTAGTGGAAGTGAATTCCCCGCCTGGCGATAACTACTCAATCAATTATTTGAAAAGGGTTTCCTCTCGAAATGGCACAACCGAGTTATCTCTACGGACGTGATGCTAAAAATGTTTCGGGCGAGCCGCTCAAGCAGCGAGTAGCAACAGAATTTGCCAGGTCTGAATCGGACGATACTTATTTGTGATTATGAAAGCGTGGAAGCTAAGGGCGACAAGCATCCCGTCCATACCATCGAAGGCGTAGCGTCTTCAAAATAGGAAGGCAGCATGCAATCACCCGACTGCCTGCTGCCTTTTGCGCACTGCCTTCTGATTTCTGTTACGCCTGGGCGCCCCCGGGGACCGGTGGAATGATCGGGTTCAACACGGAAGGCTTAGTCTCAACCTTTGGTTTGTCCCCTCGAGTTGGAGTCGGCAGGTCATCATCAAGCGGTAAGCCCGCAATCAACCGGCGAATCTGAACCGAATCCAAAGACTCGCGCTCGAGCAACGCTTCGGCTAAACGAACAAGCGCATCCTTGTTCTCGACGATTATCTGACGAGCTCGATTGTACTGCTCGGTTATCAATCGGTTCACTTCCTGATCGATCTTGATCGCAGTGTCCTCGCTGTAGTCCTGATGCTGAGCGATCTCGCGACCCAAAAAGATCTGCTCTTCCTTCTTGCCGTAGGTGATCGGGCCCAGGCTCGACATTCCAAACTCGCATACCATCTTGCGCGCGAGTTCCGTAGCTTTTTCGATATCGTTAGCCGCGCCGGTCGTCATGTGATTCAGGAAGATCTCTTCGGCGATTCGACCGCCCATCATGATCGCTATCTGACCTTCGAGATAGTCTCGGGTGTGAGAGTATCGATCGGCTTCCGGCAACTGCATCGTCACGCCCAACGCCATGCCGCGCGGGATGATCGAGACTTTGTGAATTGGATCAGCGTTCGGAATCTTTATGCCGACAAGCGTGTGCCCGCCTTCGTGATAAGCCGTGTTGCGCTTCTCTTCATTGGACATCACGATCGAGCGGCGCTCGGAACCCATGAGCACCTTGTCCTTCGCCCACTCGAAGTCCTGCATGGACACCGCTTTCTTGTTGTAGCGAGCTGCGCTCAAAGCGGCTTCGTTGACCAGGTTCGCGAGATCAGCACCCGTGAAACCCGGAGTGCTGCGAGCGACGACGTTGATGTCTACATCATCGCCGAGCGGGATCTTTCGAGTATGAACAGCGAGAATCCCTTCGCGGCCCTTAACATCCGGCCGCTGCACTACGACCCGACGATCGAAACGTCCCGGCCTGAGCAATGCAGGATCGAGCACGTCAGGTCTGTTCGTTGAAGCTATCAGGATCACGCCGTCGTTTGATTCGAAGCCATCCATCTCAACGAGCAATTGATTGAGCGTTTGTTCGCGTTCATCGTGACCTCCGCCGAGTCCCGCGCCGCGATGGCGGCCGACGGCGTCGATCTCATCGATGAAGATGATGCACGGAGCGTTCTTCTTGCCCTGTTCGAACAAATCGCGAACGCGGCTCGCGCCTACGCCGACAAACATCTCGACGAAGTCAGAACCGGAGATTGAAAAGAACGGCACGTTGGCCTCGCCCGCAATCGCGCGCGCAAGCAGCGTTTTGCCTGTTCCCGGAGGGCCCATCATCAACACGCCTTTTGGAATTCGGCCGCCGAGTTTTTGAAACTTCTGAGGCTCCTTAAGGAACTCGATGATTTCCTGCAGCTCTTCCTTGGCTTCTTCGACGCCGGCCACGTCCTTGAAGGTCACTCGCTTTTGTTGATTGCTTAGAAGCTTCGCTCGAGACTTGCCGAACGAAAGCGCTTTGTTGCCGCCGGACTGCATCTGGCGCATCATGAAAATCCACAACCCGATGAACACGAGCAATGGAGCATAGCTTATCAATCCGAAGAGCCACTGACTTGATGAACTGCTCTTAAAAGAAACCTTCTGCACGCCGCTGTCCTTCATCGCGGCCGCAACGTCGCGTTGCACGAACTCGTTGGGAAGCTCGGTTGTAAAGGTCTCGTTGGTTGTCAATTCCCCCTTGATGCTATCGGTGCTTATCTCCGCCGACTTGACCTGGGTTGGCTTGGCTTGAACCTTCTCCATCAGCTCTGAGTAGCTCAGCTTGGTGTCTCTCGCAGTGCCGCGGCCTGCGAAGACCTGATAAAGAAGAAATGCTCCACCGATGATGAGTACCCAAAAGACGATTTGCCGGACCGTTGAGTTCACTTGAGACCTCCCCTAATAACAAACGCCAATCGCGTCTAACACAAATTCTAACGTACACCAGCCGATGAGTCTACCAAGTCAGCCTATTACGTTGACGACTCGCACTCGGCAGACTCTTAGACTACTTCTCATCCATCACAGCTAGATACGGAAGCTGGCGAAATTGGTTCTGTATTCCGAGTCCGTATCCGAACACAAATTCATTGTCGAATTGGAAAGCTGCGAAGTCCGGCTTAACGTCCATGCGCCGCTCACTCGGCTTATCAACAAGAACACATGTGCGCAGCGACTTGACGCCGCGTTGCGCCAGGTGTTCGGCAATGTAGTCAAGCGTGACTCCCGTCGCGACGACGCTCCCGACCAGAAGTATGTCTCGCCCACGGGGATCGAAGTCGCTGGTAAAGATTACCTCGCTCTGGCCACCGTGCCGGTGACGCGTGATCTTCATGAAGCAGCAGTTGATGGGTATTTCGAGGGCGCGCACGAGGTCCGCAAGGAACACGAACGTGTCATCGAGAATTCCAACTACCGTCAGCTCGCCGTTAGGTGTTGAAGCGCGAATTTCTCCTGCGAGCTCAATTATTCGTTCTTGTATTTCTTCTTTCGATCGCACTACTCGGAGGGTCTTTTCCATTGTGGCTCCTCTTCGCGGCCTGGGAAATCAGACGGCTGTAGCGCGAATGACTGCAAGAGTGTTCACATCATCGCGCGCGGTGAACTGCAAGGCTGGGGGCAAACCCGGCGACCACACATAAGAGCCGCTCGGAGTCGTCACAATTGGCCAGGTGGCTCGACGGCTGGCTGGAATTCTATGGTCAATCATTAAGTTTTTCAACTTTTTTGTTCGAGTCTGTCCGGCCACCAATGCGCGCTCACCGGGCAATCGTGGCGTGATGAATAAACGATCAGGCAGCGCAATCTCGTTGACCGCAACTGTCATCCAATCGAGTCCGCCCAGACGCGCCTCACGCTGCGCTTCAGCTATTTCATTGAGCAATTCGCCCGGGACTGCGCGCTCGAGCGCGAAAACAAATCCTCCAGCTTCGACTCGCGGGCTCTCTGAACTGATTTCAACGCGGTATCGCAGATCAGAAGTCTCTGTTGAAAACTTGAATATCAATGCGTCGAACTCGCGCCATACTTCGATCCCGTTCGGCAAAGTCACACGCTTTCCGCTTGCGTCACGCTCCAACAACTGCTCAATGTCGGCGACGTGAATTGACGTAGTCTCGTCGGTTATTTTCCCGGTCTCAACGATCGAGAACCGCAAGCGTTTGAGCGCTTCAATAATAACGCGGCGACGCATTCCAGCCGATTGTTTGATCAACACAGCAGTCGAGTAAGCCGCGCTAACCTGATCTGCGCGCGAGTCGATTCGAGCCTCGTCAAGAACCGACACAGCATGATGTTGCAACGCGGCTTGATCGCCGGCGAGGTTATCAGCCGCGCGCGCGATCGCTTCGACGACGCGCGGATTAATGGACTTCAATGCGGGAAAGATTTCATTGCGGACGCGACTACGTGTGTAGTGCGAAGTTTCGTTCGTTCGATCTGTCCGGAAATCGAGTCCGCGGTCGCGAACGTACTCTTCGACCTCCTCGCGCGTGATGCAAAGCAGAGGGCGGATCAGAAGTGGCGACACGGAGACACGGGGACACGGAGACTGGGTAAGTTCGGCCTCTCGCCCGGTCGCCCCCTCGCCGCGTCGCCCCCTCGGCACGGCACTGACCGCTCGCATCGAAGCGAGACCACGCGTGCCGGCTCCGCGCACAAGACGCATTACAAGAGTCTCCGCCTGATCGGTCATTGTGTGGCCAACCGCGATGCGATCGCAGTCATTTTCGACCGCGACCTCCATAAGAAATTTATAGCGAATCTCACGAGCG
>Ga0075436_100001061_pt1 | contig 18523 bp, 15 predicted proteins | sample RhiMethybrSRZTD5_FD_75303 | JGI IMG/M metagenome (GOLD analysis project Ga0075436, IMG submission 75303) | Populus rhizosphere microbial communities from Tennessee, USA - Rhizosphere MetaG P. TD hybrid SRZTD5 | ecosystem: Host-associated > Plants > Roots > Rhizosphere > Soil | place: USA...
GCCCGCGTGGTCGCCCCCACAAAAGTGAAGGGCTTCACATCCATGGTGTGGGTGCGCGCTGAGGGCCCCTGCCCGATAATAATGTCCAGCTTGTAATCCTCGAGCGCCGAGTACAGCAGTTCTTCCAGTTGCGCCTGCAGGCGGTGGATCTCGTCAATGAACAGCACCTGCTTGTTCTGCAGGTTGGTGAGGACGGCGGTGAGGTCGCCCTTAATTTGCAACGCCGGCCCCGAGGTCTGTTGAAAGGCTACGCCGAGCTCGTTGGCAATGATGGTGGCCAAGGTGGTTTTGCCCAGGCCTGGAGGACCGTAGAGCAGGACGTGGTCGAGCGCATCGCCGCGCGATTTAGCCGCTTCAATGGCTACGGCGAGGTTTTCTTTGACCTTGCTTTGGCCAATAAACTCCTGCAGGCGGCGCGGACGCAGCTTCAGCTCGAAAGAGCTGTCGTCTTCCACTGCGGCGGCCGATACGAGCCGCTGCTTGAGCTCTGGATTTTCGGTGAGAGACACTCTGGCCGGAGTGTAAGACGAAACTGAAGCGAAGGCAATAACACACTCAACGGCTGACGTTCGCGGTCAGAATCTATTCACCGCCGATAAGCCGAGAGCGCAAAGGGTTCTGATTGTGCGTGGTTTTTAGCGGTGCCGTTTGCGCTGCACTGGTTGTGTGGGCACGGGGCTGCTCGCCTCGTGTTCTTAACGCATCGGTCCTGTCGCCCAACAGCGAGCGAAAGGAGTACTCGGGCCCAAATGCAGCTTTCCGCAGTAGTTTCGGCTATGTTTTCCACTGCCGGGCACAATGGGGCACAATACATGGTCTGTCACAATGAAGGGCTATCCATGGCCAACCCCGGCGATTTCGCGTACACGGTGAAACAGCAGGCGGATATTGTCCGCATCGTGGGCGACTATGTGAAGCTGAAGAAGGCCGGAGCCCAGAACTACTCCGGCATTTGCCCCTTTCACCAGGAAAAGACGCCTTCATTTTCCGTCCACGCCACCCGTCAGTACTATCACTGTTTCGGCTGTGGCGTTTCCGGCGACGTGTTCAGCTTCGTGCAGAAGATCGAGAACATTACCTTCCCGGAAGCCGTCCGCGCGATAGCCCAGAAGGTGGGCATTGCCCTGCCCAAAATTTCCTACAATAGCCCGGCCGAAGCTGAAGAAGCGCGAGTCCGCGGCAAGCTGCTGGAGATGCACGAGCGCGCGACCGATTTCTTTCGCGACCAACTGCGCCGCCCAGAAGCGGCTCACGCCCGCGAATACCTGGCCGGCCGCGGCCTCGACCAGGAGATGATTGCCCGTTTCCGCATCGGCTTTGCCCCGGAGACCGGGTTCCTCCTGCGCGATGCCCTGCGTGGGCACTTCGACGAAGAGGCGATGAGGGCGAGCGGGCTGTTTTCGTGGAAGGAGAAGGAGCAGCCGACGGCTGACGGTCCACGTTCGACGGCAAACGCGCGGAATGCGCCAGAGGGACCGCAAACGCCGGTTGACAGCCGACCCTCGGCACTTTACTCAAAGTTCCGCAACCGCATCATGTTTCCCATCGCCAATGAGTCCGGACGGGTGATCGCCTTCACCGGCCGCACCCTCTCCACCGACGAAAAGGCGGGACCCAAATACCTCAATTCGCCAGAAACGGGCATCTATTCTAAATCACGCGTTTTGTTCAATTTAGACGTGGCCAAGGAAGCTGTCCGCAAGCTCGATTACGCCATCCTGGTGGAAGGGCAGATGGACTGCATTTCCGTGTTTGCCGCCGGTTTCCACAACGTGGTAGCCAGCTCCGGAACTGCCTTCACCGAGCTCCATGCCAAGCTGCTGGGACGCTTCAGTAAGAACGTGGTGGTCAACTTCGACCCCGACACCGCCGGGGCCAATGCCACGGAGCGTACCTTGGGGCTTCTGGTGGCCGAGGAATTCCAGATCAAAGTGCTGACCCTGGAACCCGGCTTCGATCCCGATCTGTTTATCCGGCGCAAAGGCAGGGAAGCCTACGCTCTGGCGCTCAAGAACGCTCAAAACTACTTCGATTACCTCATTGAGCGCGCCCGCACCTCCTTCCCGGTACGCAGCCCGGAAGGCAAGGTGAAGGCGGTGAACTTTCTCCTGCCCCACGTGCAGCGGGTACCCAGCCGCATTGTGAGGGACGAACTAGCTCGAGAGATCGCCCAGAAGCTGGGCATTGACTCCGCCGTGCTTAGCCAGGAACTGCGCCACGCCGCCACGAAACGATCGTCAGCCCAGCTCAAGGCCCCGGCTGAGGCCCAAGTGACGCAGGCGGAGCGCATCCTGATACGCGCCCTGGCTTCCGCGGGCCAGGTGCAGGGAGAGGAAAGCCGCGTTTCCGCCCGCGACGGGGTGGATGAGGAATTCGACCCTGCCCGCCAGGCGCAGTTCGCCCTCAGCAGCGAACGTCTCCATGAAGGGTTGGCTACAGAAGCCCTGCTGGACGCGTTGCTGCAGGCTGACCTGGCCGAGACCGGCGCCGACCCCCTTTCCCTCGCTCTGCCTGAAGCCGACCAGCGCCGGCTGGCGGCCACCCTGATGCAGGAAGACGAAGAACTCACCCCTGAACTCCTGGAGGGAGCCATAGAAGCCCTCCGCCGGCGACATTTGCAGCGCCGCCAGCGTCAAATCCAGGTACAGATCGCAGACGCCGAACGCCGGCAGGACAGCACGGTCCTGGGGCAGCTTTTACGCGAAAAGCTGGCCTTGGACCGTACCCTGGCAGGCGTAGCGGTCAGGGAGTAGGGAATCCAAGGGGGCAAACCACGTGGCAGGATGCGAGCCAAACCGCTAAACCTCTGAGGTCGTTGAGGGTTCCTGATTCGGGAGAGGGGAAGATTTCGTCCGGCTACTTAGAAACCACACAGCTGTTTGCGTCATCTAACATATTGACTTTATTAGCTTCTACAAATCGGGGTGAAAGGTAGCCGGGTTGCCATAGGTAGCAGGCGGCATCTGTGCTAAACTTCCTAGGTTTCTGCCGGCACTAAAACCCGCAGTTCACACACCCACCTCGAAAGGAAGCTGCGCCGTCCGTTCCGGGCGTCGACAGAGGGGTAGACCGTTTTGGCTCTTGAAGACAAGTTTGACGATATCAAAAAGCTGATCGATGTGGGCAAGGAAAAAGGATATCTCACCTACAACGAGGTGAATGACCTGATTCCTCACGACGTCCACTCGCCTGAGGACCTGGATGACCTGCTGACCACCATCGGCACGCAGGGCATTGATGTCCTGGAAGGCCCGGCCAAGATGCCTTCCGGCGGCTTGGACAAGGCCGAGGACATGGAGGTCGGCGAAGATGTCGAGCTGGACCTGACTCCGGGCGCGCTGGAAAAAACCAACGACCCGGTGCGCATGTACCTGCGCGAAATGGGCACGGTTCCGCTGCTCACCCGCGAAGGCGAAGTGGAAATCGCCAAGCGCATTGAGCGCGGGCAAAACCGCGTGCTCAAGGCGCTTTCCCGCTCTCCCATCGTGATCCGGGAGATTCTCGCCCTGGGCGACGACCTGCGCCGCGGCGTGCGCTCCATCAAGGAAATCGTCACCTTCGACGAGGAGGAAATCACCGACGAGGTCCTGGAGAACCGCCTGAAGGACATGGTGGGCCGGATTGACGAGGTGGCCAAGCACTATAAGAAAGTCAATCAGCTGCTGGAAAAATTTCAGGCCATTAACAGCAAGAAGCGGCCCAAGGATTACCGCCGCTACCGCTGGACTCTGGCGCGGGAAGTGGTGCGCATGTCGCGCGCCATGCGCAACCTGGGCGTCACCAACATTGAACGCAAGCGCCTGATTGACCGGGTAAACAAAACCGTGGACTCCATGCGGGCTCTGGAGCGCCAGGTCAACAACCTGGAGAAGAAGGCGGAAGCCAGCCGCAACGACGAGCAGAAAAAGGAATACCGGCGACAAGCACGCCAGTTGCGCTCCGACATGGAGAAGCTGGAAGCCGAGTCCGGCGTCGGCTATCCGGAACTGAAGCGCACGCAGCGCGAAATCATTCAGGGGGATATTGACGCCGACCAGGCCAAGCGCGAGCTCATCGAGGCCAACTTGCGCCTGGTGGTTTCGATCGCCAAGAAGTACACCAACCGCGGCTTGCAGTTTCTCGACCTGATCCAGGAAGGCAACATCGGCCTGATGAAAGCGGTGGACAAGTTCGAGTACCGCCGCGGCTACAAGTTTTCTACGTACGCCACCTGGTGGATCCGGCAGGCCATTACGCGTGCCATTGCCGACCAGGCCCGCACCATCCGCATTCCGGTGCACATGATCGAGACCATCAACAAGCTGATCCGCACCTCGCGGCAGTTGGTGCAGGAACTGGGCCGGGAGCCTACGTCGGAAGAAATCGCCAAGCGCATGGACATCCCCGTGGCCAAGGTGCGCAAGGTGCTCAAGATCGCGCAGGAGCCCATTTCGCTGGAGACGCCGATTGGTGAAGAAGAAGATTCGCATTTGGGCGACTTTATCGAAGATCGGGCCGTGGTTTCGCCTTCGGATGCCGTCATCAACGTCAACCTGAAGGAGCAGACGGCGCAGGTACTGCGCACCCTGACCGCGCGTGAGGAGAAGGTGATCAAGATGCGCTTCGGGCTGGAGGATGGCAGCGAGCACACGCTGGAGGAAGTGGGCCAGTCGTTTGCGGTGACCCGCGAGCGTATCCGCCAGATCGAAGCCAAGGCGCTGCGCAAGCTGCGCCATCCTTCCCGTTCGCGCAAGCTGCGCGCCTTCATGGATGGAGTACACGACTAAGTCTCAGACAGGTACCAAGACAGTCAAAACATAGAGCCGCAGGTCATCCGATCTGCGGCTTTTTAACGCCCGCCGAGGTGGATTGCGCTAAGCTGTAACGTGCAGGAACGGGAGGCGAAGATGACCTCAAAAATGGCCCAGTTGCTGGATGCGGCGCAGGAACTGCAGATCACGGTGACAGGAAGAAAATCGGGGCAGAATATTTCCCTGCCGGTGTGGTTTGTGCGCCAGCACGACCGGCTTTACCTGCTGCCCGTGCGCGGCTCGGACACGCAATGGTATCGCAACGTGCTGCAGACGCCGGTGCTGACCATTGCGGCGAAGGGCACGACGGCGGGAGTGAAGGCAAAGCCGATCAACGATGCCAAGCGGGTCAGCGACATTGCGGATCAGTTCCGCAAGAAGTATGGCGCCGGGGATGTAAAGAAGTACTACTCCAAACTTGACGCCGCGCTGGAAATAGAGCTTCCCTCCGAAGTCGCGGCCTGAGCGAGATTTGTTGCTAGCCAGCCTGTGCAAGCGCAAAGTGGAAGAACGCCTAGGAGCGGCGGATGAGCCGCCGGATTCCAAAGAACAAGCACCAAACGGCAAGGCTCCAGCAGACCCAACACAGGAGGATGGCCAGAAAGAAACCAAGCGCTCCCTCGCCTTCATGAATATCCACGGAGAGAAAGCGGGTGATGATCCAGCCCGGCCCGTCCACCATCCAGTTTAGACCGTCAAACTTGAAGGCGGCGACGACGAGAGCCGCGCCGGCGGCTCCGCTGCAAAGGGCGAGGAGAATCTTCGTCTGAGGGGATGTTGCCGGGGGCGGCATCCCTGATTAGACCGCGAATCCATCGCCCGGTCAGCTTTTTTTCTCTTCCTCGCCGTGGAGCTGCTGGGAAAGATAGTTCTGCAGACCCATCTCATCAATAGCGTGGAGCTGGCCTTCCAGCCAGTCAATGTGGTGTTCTTCGTCGGAAAGGATTTTATTGAGCAGCTCGCGGGTGCCGTTGTCGCCGGCGGCCATGCAGAGCTTGATGCCCTCATTCAGTCGCTTCACCGCGTCATATTCCACCTGCAAGTCGTTCTGCAGCTGCTGCTTGACGTTTTCGCCGATGTTAATTTTGAAGTAATCGCTCATGTTGGGTGTGCCGTCGAGCAGCAGGATGCGCTCAATGAGCACCTCGGCGTGGCCCATCTCTTCAATTGATTCAGCCTTGGTCAGCCCCGCCAGCCTGGAGTAGCCCCAGTTCTCACACATTTCGGAGTGCAGGAAATATTGGTTGATGGCAGTGAGCTCCGCCTTGAGCACCTGTTGCAGCACCGCGATGACTTTGGGATCGCCTTTCACGAGCGCCTCCTTGCGATGCGGTCAAATATATCATCTGGAGGACACGTGTTAGCAGGATGCGGCTGGTAGGGGCAGCTTGTAAGCGGGAGCGAATTACGCCTTTACAGGCGCGAGGGGGTCTGCGGCTTCGATTTCAGCTTGCTTCTCCTGGCCAGCTGGTGCAGCGGGAGCAGTCGCGGGGATAGGCAGGGGCGGCACCGCGTCGGTGTTATCGAGCAACCGATGATGCAGGCAATAGAGCGCCAGCTCAAGCCGGTCGGAAACGCCCAGCTTGTCGTAAACCTTACGCAGATAGTTCTTCACCACCTGCTCGGTGGTGTTGACGCGGACGGCGATTTCCTTGTTCTTCATCCCCTGGGCCACGCAGGCCACAATCATCATTTCCTTTTGCGTGAGGTGCACCTTGGCGGCGGGGGCGATCGGGCGGGTAGCCTGGGTTCGGTAGGCGTGCAGCACCCAATTGACCGCCTGCTCATCCAGCCAAATATCGCCTTTGGCCACCTTGTGAATGCAGGCCACCAGGGTCTCCGGCGGGATGGAGCGGTCCAAAATCCCATACGCGCCGCGGCGCAAATATTCCAGAACCTCTTCCTGCCTGGCGCCGGCGGTGAGCACCACCAGCTTGGAAGTGGGGGCGCGGCGCATCAATTCGGAAATGGCCTCGGCGGGCTCAGCCGCCAGCGTGGTTTCGAACAGAATCACGTCGGCGCTGAACTTGGCCAGGGCCGCGATGGTCTGGCCATAACTTTCGGCTTGGCCGACCACGCGAATATCGTCTTCCAAGGCAAAGATTTTGCGCAGCCCGACGCGGAAAATGGTTTGGCTGTCGGCCACGATCACGCGCGTGAACGCCTTGCCCTGCCTATCCTGCGCGTTCTCGCTACCATCCTCAAGTTGGACCGAGCTGCTGGCCATAGTTCTTATTGCTTTCTGGTGGGTGAGGTCCCCACACGTTCCAAACCGTATTCGTCAATGACCACGCCTACCCAGTAGGCCTGGTTTTCCTGAAAGCAGCGCACGGCGCGACCGCGGCAGTTGACCATTACGCCGGCGGTGGTGCCCAGCACGGTCGCAGGCATGCAGATGCTGAATTCCACGGCGGAGCCTACGGGAATTTCCGTATCCGTTTGAAACAGCACGCCGTTGGCGGAGATGTTACGAGTCTGCCCGGGATGATCGCCGCTGGGACTGTGAAATTCCACCGGCAACTGCAGAGGGAAACGGGCCGCGCTCTGCATATCGTGATAGCGAGCCGAGTGCTGCGGGGCTTCCGCTACCGCCAAATGTGGCCTGATGTCTTTGGACACGCTGTTTCTCCACGATGGAGGCAGCCGGGGGTAGCTCGCTCCAGCCCACACGTTGGATACGTAGGGGAGCTTACAACGGGGTTAGGAGGGGGAAAAGTTACGAAAGTTATGGCCTTTTCGGGTAGGGTGAAAAAGTGTGTTGGCGCGGGGGTTCACCCCGCCTTGCCCGGGGCAGAGCCCCGTGTCCACAGGTTCACAGCGGCGTTGAGCTCGGGTACTTGACGAACTATTTGTATAAGTCAGCGGCGGTGTCGTGCAGGTAGGCGTGCGCCATTTGCAGGGCACGATCTTCGCTGATCTCGTGTTCTGAAACCATCTCCGCCAGCGCTCCGGCCAGCGATTCTCTTACCGTCTGGACGCCCAGCCAGTAGCTCTCTTCCGCCCCCATCACGTCGTTATAAGGGAAGCAATCGGAGCCGTAGGTGATCTTATCGGGGAACAGTTCCAGCCACTCTTTGAGCGAGCGCTTGAACTGGGCGGGATACATGTCTACTTCCATCAGGGATGAATCTAGATAGACGTTCTTCATCGCGGCCAGCCAGATGGCCACGCGTTCCAGCGGATATCCGCCGTGGATCATCACCCAGGTCACGTTGCTGTAGCGGGGATCGCGCAGCACGTTTTCCAGGTTGAAGATGTTGCCGTGACTGATATCGAAGTAGTCGCCGATACCCACGGCGGTGTGTATGTGCACGGGCAGATGGAGGCGGCCGCCTTCGCTCACCAGGTAGCGGAAAATGTAGTCCTGGAAGGTGGTGTATTCCTGCACCGTGGGCACACCCCCGGCGTGGTACTTGCGATAGATTGCCTCGGCCTGGGCCTTGGATGGATCGCCGAAGTGCAGCGAGCGGAAGTAGGCGGCCTCAAACTTCATGGCGATGCCGCCCTTGCGCTGGTTGTCTTGCAGGGTGCGCGAGATGAACCTCAGGTACTCATCGAAGCTCGAGGGCAAGGCGCTGACGTTTTCCTGCTGCATCCAGCGGTGCAGCATCTTTTCCTGCAACGGAATGTAGACTTGCTCATCGGAATTGCGCGCCGTCATGTCGCGGTTGTTGAACGGCCACATGAACGAGTCGGCAAAGAAGACCCACTTGAAGCGGTGAGGGTCGAGGTAATCCATCATGGCGCGGTTGGCGATGGAAGTTTCAATGCCCAGCTTATTGAGAATGCTGTCCCAGTAGCCGGCGTCGCCCAGTTGCTTGCGCAACTCCGCTTTTTTGGCCACCAGCCATTTGGCATGCTCCGGGCTCATGTCATCGTAGGGATATCCCCAGAGCGCCTTCATGGCGGCAATCATCTCGGGATTGTCGAGGCGCTCGCGCAATGGCGAGCTGTAGTTGGGAGGCGCCGCCATGGCGTCCACATCCGGGTCGTCGGCGAAGCCTGGGTGGGCGTGATGGTCGAAGAGGGGAATCTTCTGAATTTCGCCCAGCAGGCGCTGATAGGTAGCTTGGAGATCCGGGCCGGGATAAGGCTGGGCCTGGGCCAGGGCGAGAGTGGGAAGCAGCAGCAGCGGAATCAGGGCAAGTTTGCGGAGCATAGGCAATTTACGATGGAAGATTTTCGATTGACGATTGCAATGCATAGGGTCCTTCGGTCACGCTGCTTCGCTGCGCTCGGTCGCTTTTCCTCGGGAGGACAGTCGTTACATTTTCACCGGCGCAGCATCGGAACGGACCAGGCCGCGGAAACCTTCTGGATGCGCTCGGTCGCCTCTTTCAGGGTCGCACTGGAAGAGGCAAAGCTGAAGCGCACAAAGTCGCGGCCGGCGTCGCCAAAAGCCGCGCCAGGAATGGCGGCCACGCCCGCTTCTTCCAGCATGATGCGGCACAGTTCCTCGGCCGTGACGCCTGTGTCGGCGATATTCACCCAGGCATAAAACGCGCCCTCCGGCGGCAGGCAGCGGAAACCCGGAATGCGGTTCAGGTCGGCGATGAATTGCTGGCGGCGGCGCTCAAATTCGCGCACCATGCGCGGGGTGGCGCCCTGGGTGTCGCGCAGGGCCTCAATCGCCGCCCACTGCGTGAATTCGGCCACACAGGTGTAGCTGTTCACGGCCAGCAGGTCGAGGGCGGGCACAAAGCGTTCGGGTGCGACCGTGTATCCCAGGCGCCAGCCGGTCATGGCAAAGCTCTTGGAAAAGCCATCAATGATGAAAGTGCGCTCCGCCATACCGGGGTAGCTGAGCATGGATTGGTAGTCGCCGCCAAAAATGATGCGGGCGTAAATTTCATCGGAGAGCACGAGCAGATCGTGCTTGACCGCCAGCTCAGCCAGGGCGCGCTGGACTTCGTCCGCATAAACAGTTCCGGTGGGATTGTTGGGGGAACAGGTGATCAGAACCTTGGTGCGCGAAGTAATCTTGCGCGCCACTTCTTCAGGCTCTGGCTGGAGGCGATTGCGCTCGGCCAGTTCGTAGGGAACGGCCCCGCCGCCGAAGCCGCGCGTGATTGAGGGATATCCGGGAAAGCCAGGATCGGGATAGAGCACCTCGTCGCCGGGCTCAAGCACCGCCATCAGCGCGAAAAACAGGGAAATTTTGCAACCCGGTGCGAGGACTATGTTCTCGGCTCGAACGCGCAAGTTGCGGGTGCGCGCCAGGTAGGCGGCGATTTCATGGCGCAACTCGGGCACACCCTGCACCGGGCAATAGCGGTCCCTGCCGGCATCGAGCGCATCTTTGGCCGCTTGCAGCACCTCGGCAGGAGGGTGAAAATCTGGCTCGCCGAGTTCCAGGTGAATAATGGAGCGTCCTTCGCCCTCCAGTTGCTTAGCCCGGGCGTAAACCGACAGCGCGCCTTCGCCGCTCATGACCGCCAGCCGGGAAGCGAGTTGCCGCACGGTTATGCCTTCCTCGCGACCGCCGCCGGCACCGGCGTGGTGGGAATGCGCAACGCATCCACGAAACGGGGAAAGAATACGAAGGCCGCGGCGGTGGCTGTTAATTCGATGATTTCCGGGTCGCTGAAACTGCGCTTCAGCTCCGCGTAGAACTCGTCGTCCAGTTCATAAGGCGAACGATAAAGCCGGTCAGCCGCGCGAAAGCCCAGCTTTTCCTTTTCGTTATACGGACCCTTTTCGAAGTCCTGCAAGCCGGCAACTTGCGCCTCGCTGGCGCCCTTCTGCTTCGCCGAAGCAGTGTGGGCCGAGGTTCAATAATCGCAATTCTGCAGAATAGCGACCCGGGTGGCGACCAGCTCCTTGTACCAGCCGGAGAGGGCGCCGTCGCCGAGCAGCGGCTTGAGAAACCCCGCAATCCCCATGGCCAGGGCGGGCGTGTGAGCAACCGTCTTGAACATATTGGGCACCACGCCCCTCTGTTCCAGAAGGAGATCATAGAGCTTGCCAATATCGTCCGGAACCTGGTTGCGCTCCAGCAGGGGAATACGCGGGTGATTATGGCCCTTCATCAGAATGCGTACCTCAACGAGAACTGTATCAGACGCGGTGTGCCGGTGGTATTGGTGATCTGGCCGAAGTTGGCGGGGCTTTCCACGTCTGTGAAGGCCGGGCTGGCAAAGTTGGGATGATTGAAAAGGTTGAAGAAGTCGGCAGTAAAGCGCAGCGACTGCCGCTCGGTCAGTTGGAACATCTTGATGGCCGAGAAATCGAAGTTCTGCTGGAAGGGCCCGCGGTAGATGTTGCGGCCCAGGTTGCCGAAATCGGTGGCGCAGAAATTCGGATTCGTCACCGGGTCGCACTGGGCAGGATAGAGCAGAGGCGCGGTGGTGAAGGCGGCGGGATTGAGGTAGCCGTTAATGCGGTTAAAGATGTCACCGCTGGTCAGGCCCTGCGACAAGGACGCGCCCGGAGCCAGGCTGGCGCCTAGCAGCGGGGTGCTGCCCGCGCCCAGGAAGCCGGTGCCGGCGGCCGAATCAATGATGGAGAACGGGGTGCCCGACTGAAACACGGTGACGCCGCTCACTTCCCAGCCCTTGAGCAGAGCACCCTTGGCGCCGGTGGCGTTCTGGAAGACAGGCAGATCGTACACGTAGCTGATGGCCAGGCGGTGAGGACGGTCAAAGTCGGAGAGCCCGCGGGAGGCGTTGATGTTGCTCTGGTCGTTGTAGGCGGTGTTGAACGCAGTGTTTCCGGTGGAAGTAGCATCGGTGGAGCGGGAGAAGGTGTAAGCGGCCAGCAGGTAGCCGCGTCCCCAGCGCCTGGTCAGGTTGACCTGCAGGGCGTTGTAGTGGGAGTAGGCGTCATTAGCGAAGATCTGGTAACCGGAGTAGCCATTCAACCCAGGAGTGGGGGTGCGGGCAATGGCATTGTCGAGGGTGTTGTTGGTAATCGCATAGGTCACGCCGTTGGTGCCGGTTACTAAGAACGGGTGCGACGGGCTGACGCGCACTGATTGAATGCCGTCGCGCGTCTCACGCAGGTGGATCGAGTGGGTCCCCACATATCCCACTTCCAGCACGAAGTTGTGGCCCAAGTCGCGCTGCAACGTCAGGTTCCACTGCTGGGTGTTGGGCACCACAAAACGGCGCGGCACCTCCAGGCCGAAAATTCCGACCGAGGGTACTCCGTTGCAGCTGCCGTAGTTCGCCGCCAAGTTGGGGTTCCCCTGCGGAAAACCTGGACTGGCAGGGAAGTTCGCGATCGGGGACAAGCAGGGAATGTAAGCGGGGCTCAGTTGGCCTGCCGGGGGGAGAGCGTTGGGGTTAGTAGCTAGTGTGCCAGAGAAGAAATTGGCCAGAGCTCCGGGAGCGGGCGCGCCGCCAAAAGCGATGGGCAACAGGGGCGCCTGGAAACTGAGTTGGTCAATATTGCCCACGTCTTCCCGCACGTAGTAGATGCCGTAGCCGCCGCGCAGCACGGTCTTGTGCCGGCCCAGGATGTCCCAGGCGAATCCGATGCGTGGACCCAGCCCGGTAGAAACCTGGTTGTTGAAGGTGGAGGCGGAAGCGTTGCCGGAGAAGCCGGGCACATTGAGCTTGTTGACGCACCTGGGATACACGAACGGGTATTGACCGCTCTGGGTCAGCGAGGATTGCAGGTTGCCGATATGGCAATCGCCGTCGGTGAAAGCGCCCATCAGTTCGGTGCGCAGGCCCAGGTTGAGGGTCAGGTCGGGACGGGCCTTCCAGTCGTCCTGGGCAAAGAAGCCGAAGTTGTTCTGGCGGTAGGCATGGTTGAAAACGCCGCCACCGCCGAAGCTGAAGTTGGGCTCGCCCAGCAAAAATTCCTGAAAGTCGGTCAGCCCGCCATTATTGACGAAGAACAACTGGCCATTAAACGTTTGAGGAAACTGCTTGTCGAGATTGACGCGCGTAGCCTCGCCACCGAAGCGCCAGTTGTGATTGCCATGGGTCCAGCTCAGAGTTTCCACAAAATTATAGTTGTTCTGGTCCTGGAATTGGTCAGCTTGGGGCGTGGGCCCAAACTGGAAGCCGGAGCTCAGCAGGGTGAACTTGTAAATGCTCTTGGTCAGGTTGTTGGTGGGACGGTTGATGCCCACGTCGCTGACCGTGACCGGCGGCACGTTGATGGCGCTGTTATTAATGTGTACCCAGCCAAAACGCAAGTCATTGACCATGGTGGGAGAGAAGAGATGGGTCTCGGCCACGGACATCAGGCGGTCGTCCACCGGAAGGTCGAAGGGGAAATTGAGGTCGGAGCCGCTGATGCTGCCGCCCAGAGAAGCCTGCAGGCCGCCCGCGCCGAAGGGCACCAGTTGTTCGGAATTGGAGAAGAAGAAGCGGTAGGCGACCTTGTCTTTGCCGCCGCGAAACTCGCGATCCCAGTTGGTGGTGAACTGGTCATCGGTGAAGCGTCCGGGTTTGCTGAAGGCAAATGGACCGGTGTTCAGGTTGCCGGCGCTGTCGAACCCAGGGGTTCCCGACACGCTCGGGAACAGGAAGCCGCCCGGCGTATTGCCGAACTGGTTACTTTTGAAATTGAGCACTTTGAGGGCGACCGGGTCAATCTGCACGCCGGTCTGGCCGGGGAAAAAAGTGTTGAGCAGAGACTGCGCGGAGCGATCGGCGGGCATAACCGGCAGCAGAGTGCTGATGAAGGTGCCGCCGGAAAGGCCGCTGCGCTGGCGGGTCCCCTGATAATTCACGAAGAAGAAGCCAAATTTGCCGTTTTTGCCAAGGGGGCCGCCCAGGCTGCCGCCAAAGATGTTCTGCTTGATCACAGGGCGAGGCTGTCCGCTGCGCTTAAGGAAGAACTCGTTAGCATTGAGCACGTCATTGCGGAAGAACTCATAAATATCGCCGTGAAATTCGCGCGTGCCCGATTTCAGAATGGCGTTGACGTTGCCGCCGCCGTTGCGGCCCTGGCTGGCATCGTAAAGCGAGGTCTGCACCTTGAATTCCTGCACCACGTCCGGGTTGGGCAGCGGGGTATTGGTGAGTTCGGCCACGTTGTAGTCAGTGGCGGTGATGCCCTCAACCAGGTAATTGTTGTTGTCCTCGCGCTGGCCGTTGACGATGATGCGCACGTCGCCGCGGCCCAGTTGCGCCGACGCGTTGAGCTGGCTGGAAGCGCCAGCTGAGAGGCTCAACAGCTGCTGGAAATTTTGTGTGGCCAGGGGCAGGGTGCGGATGGTGTTGGATTCGATCGCCTCGCCGGTGGTGGCTGTGGTGGTCTCCACGGTCTGCACTTCGGCCTGAACCTGGACTTCCTGCTTGACGGTCTGCGGCACCAGTTTGGCGGTCATGCGCGTGGTTTCGGTGACGCGCACGTCCACGGAGTTGACCGTGCCCTGGGCAAAGCCGGGCGCGCTCACGGTGACGTCATAGCTTGCGACCGGCAGCAGCAGCGCGGTAAACGAGCCGCTGGCATCGGTTTTGAGCGTGCGCGCCACCTGGCCGGTGGCGTGGTTCACGATCTTCACCGTGGCGCCGGGCACAACCGCGCCGCTGGGATCCAGAACCTGCCCGGTGATGGCACCGGTGGCGCCGCCCTGCGCCCATACCACGGCCGCCAGCAAGACCGGTAACAGTGCCAAACCGAAAATTCTGAGAACCGTCCGCATGATGCACCTCTTCCCTGAAAGTCGCTCCCGCCGGGAGTCCTACGTATAGCGCGGCGTCCGTAACGAGCGTATTGGCAGCCCTGATCGGCGATTGCCGCGAGAAACTATTCGAAAAGATGTGAAAGTCCCTGGGAAAGGACTGGAATCCCTGGGAATGGCGAGCAGTTTACCGCAAATGCGCAAGGTTCGGAAGAGCGTGGGCAGAAAAATCGTTTTACTAGCTGCTAATTGCCTCTTCCGAGCAGGTGGGTACGCAATCCAATTTGTTGTGTTTTTCAGCGGTACGAATGTGGGCTTCGGCGCGCGTATCAGTTTCCGACCCGCGCACTAGCTACTTACAAGCTGCGTTTACACGGCTAGCTCGTGCCCTTGTAGGTTCCGCCGTCCACCAGCAGGGTCTGCCCGGTGATGTAGGAGGCGCGCTCGGAAGCGAGCCACACCACGGTGTCAGCGAACTCCTCAGGCTGGCCCACGCGTTTTACGGCGGTGTCCGCCGCCCAGTTCTCGAACATCTCCTGCTCGCTTTTTCCCGTGACTTTGGACCGCGCGGCGGCAAGTTCTTTGAGTCGGTCGGTGGCGGTGTAACCCGGCCCCACATTGTTGACCAGGATGCCGTCCTTGCCGAATTCATTAGCCAAACTCTTGACCAGCCCTACCACCGCCGAACGCACGGAGTTGGAGAGCACCAGGTCGGGCACGGGCTGCTTCACGGCTACCGACGTGATCGTGATGATGCGGCCCCAGTGGTTGCGCTGCATGTGAGGAATGACCTGGTGAGCGAAGTAAACCACGCTGAGGAAATTCAGCTCGGCGGAGCGTTTCCATTCCTCCACGGTGGTGGCCATGAAGCCTTTGGCGGGCGGCCCGCCGGCATTGGTCACGCAAATATCAATGCGGCCAAACCGTTTGGCGACGTTCTCCACGAAGCGCTGCACAGCCGCGGCATCCATCACGTCGAACGCCTCGTAGTAAACATCGGCGGCGTGGTTGGTGCGAATCTCTTCGGCGGCGGTTTCCACCGCTTTGAGATTGCGCGAGCACATGGCAACTTTGCAGCCTTCGGCGGCGAAGGCCCGGGCCGTCGCCTGCCCCAGTCCGTGGCTGGAAGCAGCCACAATGGCAACGCGATCTTTCAGTCCCAAATCCATAGGGAAGGATTATACAAACGAGTGGTGATTCATGCGGGCTGAGAACAACGGGGCAAGGCGAGCTGCGCTCGCCCGCACAGGCGAGGGCGCCTGTGCCCACGTGTTCTATCGTCCTCACGTGTGCCTACAACAGAGGGCGGTCCGTGGACAGCCGAGACTGTGAAATGAATAGAATTCTTTTGTGATGGCGGCAACCCCGGTGATCGATTGGCGACTCGGAAGTAGCATGGACCGTCGCGAATTCGTCAAGCTGAGCCTCACCACCGTACTGGCTTCCGGCGTGACACCATCTTTGTTCGCGGAGAAAACTGGCGAGATGCAATACCGCACCTTGGGACACACGGGAGAGAAGGTTTCCATTGTCGGACTGGGCGGCTACCACATCGGAATGCAGAAGGATGCGAATGAAAGCATCCGCATCATCCGTACCGCGCTCGAGAGCGGCATGAACTTTCTCGACAACTGCTGGGACTATAACGACGGCGAGAGCGAACTCCGCATGGGAAAGGCGCTGCAGAACGGATACCGGCAGAAAGCCTTCCTGATGACGAAAATTGACGGACGGGATAAGAACACGGCGGCGCAGCAGATTGAGCAATCGCTGAAGCGCCTGCAGACCGACCACATTGACCTGCTGCAGTTCCATGAAGTCATCCGGCTGTCGGATCCGGAAAAGATTTTTGGTCCGGGCGGGGGCATGGAAGCGGCGCTGGCCGCCAGGAAAGCGGGCAAGATCCGCTATATCGGCTTCACCGGGCACAAGAATCCGGAAGTGCACCTGAAGATGCTGCACACCGCCTTCGCCCGCAATTTCACCTTCGATTCGGTGCAGATGCCGCTCAATGTGATGGACACGCACTTCGAGAGCTTCGAGAAAAAAGTGCTGCCTGTGCTGGTGGAGCACAAAATTGGAGTGTTGGGCATGAAGTCCATGGGCGACACTAATATTCTGTCCAGCAAAACGGTCACGCCGGTCGAGTGCCTGCACTATGCCATGAACTTGCCCACCAGCGTGGTGATCACCGGTTGCGATTCCATGCAGATTCTGCAGCAGGCGCTGAACGCGGCCAGCAGTTTCCGGCCCATGAACCGGCAGGAAGTAGCTGCCCTTCTGGCTAAGACCGCCAAGGCGGCACAGAATGGCCGCTATGAGCCCTACAAGACCACCCACGATTTCGACGGAACCTACCAGAACCCGCAGTGGCTGGGGCCCACCCAGAGCGGCGCCACGTACCCCCAGGCGTGAGCAACAAAAGAAGGCGAGTTGTCACCGGCGTGGTTCACGCACCCGCTCGCGCCCGCTGCTAGAATCGCCGGAACACCACGCTTGCTCCCAGTTAGTCATCTTATATAGAACAGGGGAGGAATCTGCTATCGCCAGCATGCAATCGCGACACATTCGCCGATATCGGATGATCAACTCGGCTATCGGCTTCGTACTTTGCGGCTTCGCCGCTTCTCTGCTGGCCATTCTTTTCTGGAACAGCCAGTATCAGGTCGTCGCCCCTGTCCTGTTTACGGTGGTAGTAGTGGCGGTCGCTGTCCGCTTCGGCAGAATGGTCGGTATCCTGGGAACACTGTTCGGGGCAGCGCTGTTCGCGTTGTGGCTCTATCCCCCGTTTGGAAGCTTGGGCGTGAGCGGCCAGCAGGCTCGAAGCAGCCTGAATGCCCTGCTGCTCGGAGGATTGGTGCTGTCATACCTGCTGGGCGAAGCGTGAGTGCCGTGGCAATGAACTCCCACTCCCGATAGAGAATTTCACCACCGTTATCCGTGCTTTTCTTTGCCTCGGTAAAAAATCAACGAGAGCGCAAACAAGCTTGCGCGGCGAAGTAGCCGCACATCCCGTGCACGCCGGGGCCGGGAAAGGTTGAGGACGAGCATAAGTACACCCGCCACGGCGAAGTGGTAGAGGGCCGCGCACCCATGCGCAAGAACATCTGGCGGAAATCCATGCTTCCCCCGCTGATGTCGCCGCCCACTAGATTGGCATTATGGGATTCGAGTTCAGCCGGGGGCATCACTGACCGCGCCAGAATCAGGTTGCGGAACCCGGGAGCAAAGCGTTCGATCTGGTCTTCGATGCGGGGCAACATGTCTTCCTGCGATCCGTTCAAGACATGGCAGTAGGCCCATGCTGTGTGCTGGCCGGCGGGCGCGCGGCTGGGGTCGAAAAGCGTGTGCTGGGCCAGCAGCACAAAAGGAGTCTGTACCGGCTGCCCCCGCCAGGCCGCCCGCTCGCTCGCCGCGATTTCCTTCAGGGTGCCGCCCAGGTGGACAGTTCCGGCGCGGCGGCATTCCTCCGCTGTCCACGGGATCGGCCCACTCAAAGCCCAATCCACTTTGTAGGCGGCCATGCCGTAGCGGTAACGATTCAGCCGGCGGCGCAAAGCAGGTGGGAACTCCTGCGCGCCAAGGTTCAGCAGCTGGCGGGGCGTGATGTCGCACAACACTTCGGCGCCTCGGGGCAGCTCTTTCAGCGAGGTTACCCGCGTTCCGGCGCGAATCTCGACCCCCAGGGATCGTGCATAAGCTGCAAGGGCATGGGAGATCTGCTGTGCGCCGCCACGGGGAAAAGGCCAGCCTACGGCGTGGCCGGCAACTCCCAGCGCCAAGGCGATGGCGGAGGTGCCCAAATGCTCCAGCGGCAGCACGGCATGGGCACCCAACCCGGCGAACAGGGCTCGGGCATGCTCACCGCGAAAGCGGCGGTGCGCCAGCCTGATCACCGGCTGCAGGGCCTCCCACCCCAGTCGCGCCAACAGCCCAGGGTGGCGTGGCAAGCGCGGCGAAAGCACCAGCGCCAGCATTTCGTCCCAGTGCTTCACCGGGGAATCGAGCAGCCGGCGGTAGTTGCCGGCGTCCTCGCCCAGACGGGCGGCGGTCTCTTCCACGGAGCGGGCCATGATGGCCGCGCTGCCGTCGTCAAGGGGGTGGGCCAGCGGGATGGCGGGATGCACCCACTGCAGTCCAAATTTCTCCA
>Ga0075436_100001065_pt1 | contig 18464 bp, 20 predicted proteins | sample RhiMethybrSRZTD5_FD_75303 | JGI IMG/M metagenome (GOLD analysis project Ga0075436, IMG submission 75303) | Populus rhizosphere microbial communities from Tennessee, USA - Rhizosphere MetaG P. TD hybrid SRZTD5 | ecosystem: Host-associated > Plants > Roots > Rhizosphere > Soil | place: USA...
ATGATATACTCACACTATGAGTAAGCGTCTGCAAGTATTGTTGCCGGATGCTGAAATGGCCGAGATCCAGCGCATGGCCCGGCGCGAACAGATCACCGTGGGGGAATGGGCGCGAAGGGTACTGCGCGAGGCACGGTCACGGCGATCGGGGGGCGATCCCGAGCGGAAGCTGAAGGCGATCCGGAAGGCGGCGACGTATTCTTTCCCAACCGCCGACATCGAGCAGATGCTGGCTGAGATCGAGCGCGGCTATCTCGAGTGATCTTCATCGATTCAAATATCCCGATGTACCTCGCCGGCGCGCCACATCCGCGCAAGCCCGAGGCCCAGATCCTACTCGAGCGAGTGACGGCGTCAAAAGAGCGTCTAGTGACCGATGCCGAGGTGCTGCAGGAAATCCTGCATCGTTACGCTTCGCTCGAACGCCGCCAGTCCATCCAGCCGGCCTTGCAAGCAGTCCTGGAGATCGTCGACGACGTGCTCGCCGTTGAAAAACGCGACGTGCTGCGCGCTGGTGAAATCCTGCAGCATCCGAGCCACTTGTCAGCCCGCGACGCCCTTCACATTGCCATCATGGAGCGGCACGGCATCCAGCGCATCATGAGCTTCGATCGCGACTTCGACCGCTGGCCCGGGTTCACACGGATCTACCAGATTTGAGTTTCAGTACAACGCGTTGCGCTTGGTATAATCTCCTTTACCGCCCCCCCAAGAACAGGAGTACTCCATGATGGAAGATAAAGAACGAGCGCGCGCCCTGGAGCTGGCCGTGGGCCAGATCGAGAAACAGTTTGGCAAGGGTTCCATCCTGCGCCTGGGTTCGAAAGAGGCCATCGTTCCCGTTTCTGTAATTTCTACCGGTTCCATCGCGCTCGACGCCGCACTGGGCATCGGCGGCTTCCCGCGCGGGCGAGTGTGCGAGATCTACGGTCCGGAATCCTCGGGCAAAACAACGATCGCGCTGCAAGTGGTTGCGCAGGCGCAAAAGGCCGGGGGCATGGCGGCGTTCATTGACGTGGAGCATGCGCTCGACCCGATCTATGCGCGCAAGCTCGGTGTGGACGTGGACAATCTTCTCGTCTCGCAGCCCGATTACGGCGAGCAGGCGCTCGAAATTACCGGCGCGCTGATCGGCTCCGGTTCTATCGACGTCCTGGTGGTCGATTCGGTGGCGGCGCTTGTGCCCAAGGCGGAACTCGATGGCGAGATGGGCGACAGCCACATGGGCGTCCATGCGCGGCTGATGTCACAGGCGCTGCGCAAGCTCACGGGCGTGGTGTCGAAATCCAAGACCTGCCTCATCTTCATCAACCAGATCCGCGAAAAGATCGGCGTGATGTTCGGCAACCCCGAAACCACTACAGGCGGCCGGGCGTTGAAATTCTACGCCTCGGTGCGAGTCGATATCCGGCGCATCGCGGCCATCAAGGACGGCGAAGTGGTCGTCGGCAACCGCACCAAGGTCAAAGTGGTGAAGAACAAGCTGGCCGCGCCTTTCCGCGAGGCCGAGTTCGACATCATCTATGGCGAGGGCATCTCGCGCGAAGGCGACCTGATGGATCTTGGCGTGGCGCACAACGTGATCGAGAAGAGCGGCTCGTGGTTCAGCTACAAGGGCGAGCGCATCGGCCAGGGGCGCGAGAATGCCAAGCAGTTCCTGAAGGACAACACAGATATTCGCCAGCAGCTGGAAACCGAAGTACGCAAGCACCTCGGCTTGATCAAGCCTGAGCCGGCGGTCAACGGCGGCGCAACCCCGCCCATCAAGCCCGAGCCGCCGCAAGCCGTTCGGCAGGCCCCGGCCAGCGCGGCCACACGGGCACGGTAAATCTGGCTGAGACGATCCGTCTCGCGCGTCCACTCCGAGTGTATGGAAGAACGCGAACGCCGCAAGATTATCGACCAGACGCTGGTCCAGCTGGAAAAGCAATTTGGCAAGGGCTCTATCGTGAGGCTCGGATCGAGCAACGTCGTGCCGGTGTCGGTAATCTCGACCGGATCCATCTCGATTGACTCGGCGCTGGGTGTCGGCGGCGTGCCGCGGGGACGGGTGATCGAAGTCTTCGGCCCGGAATCGTCGGGCAAGACTACGCTGGCTCTGCAGGTGATCGCCGAGGCGCAGCGGAACGGGGGAAGCGCTGCCTTCATTGATGCCGAGCACGCGCTCGATCCGCAATACGCGCGCAACCTGGGTGTGGACGTGGATAATCTGCTCGTATCTCAGCCGGACTGCGGCGAGCAGGCGCTCGAGATTACCGGCGCCCTGATCGCTTCCGGCGCCATCGACGTCGTGGTGGTGGATTCCGTCGCGGCGCTGGTTCCCAGGGCGGAGCTCGAGGGCGAGATGGGCGACAGCCATATGGGATTGCACGCGCGGCTGATGTCGCAGGCCTTGCGCAAGCTCACCGCAAATGTTTCTAAAACCAACACCTGCCTCGTTTTCATTAACCAGATCCGGGAGAAGATCGGCGTGATGTTCGGCAACCCGGAAACCACCACCGGCGGCCGCGCCCTCAAGTTCTACTCGTCAGTTCGTCTGGATATCCGCCGCATTGCGGCCATTAAGGATGGCGATACGGTCATCGGCAACCGCACCAGAGTCAAGGTAGTAAAAAACAAAGTGGCATCACCGTTCCGTGAGGCCGAGTTCGATATCCTCTACGGGCAGGGAACCTCTCGCGAGGGTGATCTACTGGACACCGGCGTAACGCGCAATCTGATCGAGAAGAGCGGCTCGTGGTTCAGCTACAAGGGCCAGCGCATCGGGCAGGGGCGCGATAGCGCGCGGCAGTTCCTCAAAGAAAATCCCGAAGTGCGCGGCAAGATCGACTCGGAGCTGCGCTCCATGCTCGGGTTGCTGGCTACCGGCGAGAATGGATCTGCCAAGGCGGCTATTGCCTCGGTTCCGCAAAAATAGCGCGGGCGCGTGACATTTCGATCCCTCCACAGTAAAAAAACAGCGAAAAACAGGCCATTTTCGCGTGTTTTCTCTTTACATCGCCTTTCCGCTTCTCGTATCATTGTTACGATTTGTGGGGATGGCAGAGCGTGCATCCCAGTGGATCGTGTTCGATGTGTGAGTTCATACTTGAGGAGGTTGAATGGCCAATCAACGAATGACGCAGACCCAGTTAGTGAGATCGCTGGCAGAATCCTGCGAAGTGCCGAACAAGACTGCCCGGAATTTCCTGGATCATCTGGGCAGCCTGGCGATCGCTGAAGTCAAAAAGAACGGTGTATTCGTCGTGCCAGGACTGGGTCGGCTGGTTCGCGTAGACCGGAAGGCGAGGATGGGCCGGAACCCGGCGACGGGCGAGGCAATCAAAATTCCTGCCAAGAAGGTCGTGAAGTTCCGCGTGGCAAAGGCGGCTAAGGATTCCATCGTGCCGCCCAAGAAAAAATAGGTAAAAGTTCTCGCGCTAAAAGATAAACCCCGCGATCGCTCGCGGGGTTTCGTTTTTTCGGATCTTCTGAAGCCGAGATGAGATCCGCCCAGGGTGCGGGCAGTTCTTCGAAGCCTTATGCCTGCTTCTTTTCTTCGACCTTCTCTTCTTCGCTCTTGAGAGCGGTTTTGAAGTTGCGGATCCCTTCGCCCAAGCCCTTTGCCACCTCGGGAATCTTCTTGCCGCCAAAAAGCAATACGGCCACACCGAGGATGACAAGAAGTTCGGGCATGCCAATGGAACGCATACGGCCTCCTTGCTCATCCTTATTGTAGGAACGCCGTCCTGATGGCGTCAAGTTTGACGAAACAACCCCCTAGGGGTACGGGCTGCCACACGCTATCATGTCTGATTCGGAGATCATGATGAAACCCGTTCCCGCAACCAAGCAACAAGCTCTGGTCGATCGATTGATGAAGGCTTGCGGTGGCGCCTACAGCCCCAAAACGCGCCGCAAGTATTACATTTCCGGCCCCCAGTGGGCTGCCGCCTACCAGGGCCAGGCGCTCTTCCACGCGCCTACGCGCCAGGCCATCGGTTTTGAGGACGTGATCCTGGAATATCGCAAGATCGGTATCGGCCACTGGACCACCCACGATACCGATGTCATCCCCACCGAAGCCCTGGGTAAGGATCAGCAGTGGGCCATCGTGGGCCAGATCAATAAGAGCCTAAAGAAGCACGGCCTTGAGTGTTCCATGGTCACCACCGAAACGTTCTTCCACGCCGTCTGGGCCGCCAGCCCGGCCGCCGAATCCCCACAGGTTCGCGAGTACGCTGCGTTTCGGGTGAAAAATACGGTGGATATCGGGCATGAACTGGGGGCGAAGTTCGCGGTCTACTGGCCGGGGTCGCTGGGCTACTACACGCAAGGCGCGGTAGAGGAAACCGAGACCCTGAAGTGGTACGCCGGGGCTCTGAATGCCGCCTGCGAGCACGATATCCAGGTCGCCGGGAAGAAGAAGCGCCCCACCCTCAAGCATTGCCTTGAAGCCAAGCCGTTCGAGCCGCAGGCCGAAATCCTGTTGCCCACCAGCGACGCCATGCTGGCTTTCATTTTCTCCGGCGTGCTCACGCACCCTGAAATGGTCGGCCTCAACCCGGAGTATCTGCATGAGTTAATGTGGGGCGGGGCGCCGCGGGCGGCTCTCGCGCGAGCCCTTCTGGCCGGTAAGCTATGGCATTTCGACATCAACGACGGTTATCGCCTCAAGCACGATGTGGATATCGCGATCGGGCTGGTGAATCCGCTCGACTGGCTCAACGTGCTGGTGCTGCTGCGCAGCCACAATTACAACGGCCCGTTCAACTTGGACTACAAACCGCCACGTACCACCAGCAACCATGGCGTGTTCGGCGTCAGCTTTCCGACGGCGGTTGATCGTTTCATCACGCTTTGGGAAATTGCCGGCGACGTAATCGCCGATCCGATCATCAAAGAAGCAGTAGGGGCCCTCAAGGTGGGCGGGGAAGCGGTGGATACCCATGATGCCGAAGCAGTAACCGCTGCGCACCGCGAGCTCCTTACATTGCACGAGCTGATCGCCCACCGTATGTTTCAGATCCTGATCGGCGAGCATCGGGGCAGAACGTACTCGGCCTAGAAGAAAAATTACAAATTTTGACACAACCTTTGCTGGTAACCTGGCGTCTCGTGAAGTGAGGAGAGGAGGAGACGGCGATGGTGAAGGTCATCACGCAGCAACGTGGCAAGGGGCAGGTCCATTGTCCGATTTGTACGCACACTGTCGGGGCAGACGTTGAACAGATCGGTAAAATCACCCGGGTGGTGCCGGGGCAAAGGTGCCCGCGGTGCTCTGCTACCCTGGATGTAGCCGCAGTGCTCCAGGTGCTGGAGGCGGCGTAATTCGTGTGCCATGAGGGTGCAGGTAACTACCGTATTGTGGTTTTTCTCTTTTTCTGAGATATTGATAGGGCTTTGATATGAGACGCAAAGTGCCAGCCAAACCCGGCGAGCCCATTGTTTCGCCTGAGATCCTCGAGCAGGCCAAACGGGCGATTTCGCCGGACAAGGCCAAGAGCGTGGGCAAGTGCACTGTCTGCGGGGCGGAAATCACTGAAAGCGCCGCCGAGCAGCTTTGCTGGGTCTGCCGCCGCCTCAAGATCAGCGCGTGGCACGATATCGAACAGCAGATGCCGGCTCAGGAATAGGGCATCTTCGGGCCACGCCCTTCTTTCAGGGCAAGTTCGTACACGTAGCCGGCGCAAATTACATCCTCTACAGCCAAGCCATTGGATTTGAAGATCGTGATGTCGGTGGGCCGTCTTTTAATATCTGCCCTCGCCGCCACCACGTCCTTCAATTCCACGAGCTTGGCATCCTTCCACCCGTTCTCATCGAGCGCCAGTAAGAGATCGCCCGATTCCATGCGCGCCTGCTCGATACTGTCTACCGCGATTAAGTCCGCGTGGTGAATGAGGTCCGTCGGCAACTCCCGGCGATTCGCTTGATTGGATCCCATGGCGTTGACGTGGGCGCCTGGCGCAATCCAGCCGGCTGCGAGCACCGGGTCTTTGGCGTTAGTGGCCGTGACGACCACTGCGGCGCCCCGCACCGCCTCTTCCGCCGTCTCCACGGCTTGCACTTTTATCCCGGACGCTGCCGACGACTCCGCCGCGAAGGCCTTGCATTTCTCCCGGTTGCGGCTCCATACCTTCACCTGCTGAATGGATTTGACCGCCAACATGGCCGCCAGCTGGCTGCGCGCCTGGAAGCCGGATCCGATGATGCCCAGCGTATCCGCCTCCGCCAGCGCCATGTAGCGCGTGGCGACTCCGCTTGCCGCGCCCGTTCGAATCTGCCCAAGCTGATTGGCTTCCATGAGCGCCAGTGGCTCGGCGTCTGCCGCGCGGTATAGCAGAAACAGGAAGTGGGCTCCGTGGCGGGCGTGAGCTGAGTAAATTTTGGCCCCGAAATACTTGCCGTCACTGGCCGCCATGTAGTGCAAGACCGAGCCTGTAGGCAGGACCAAGCGGCGCCGCGGCTGGTTGATCGCCGTCTCGCTCGCCAGGTGCGCAAAGGCTGCCTGTACCAGATCGATCGCCTGCCGCATGGGAAGCAGCTCGCCAACGTCCGCCTCAGTGAGATAGAGCATGCATGCTATGTTACTAGCGCCCCGCACCACGGAGTAAATTGTTGTATGTGAAAACTCTCCGAATGAAGCTGCTGGTCGCAATAGCGCTGGCCTGCGTTATGGGGGCCCAGACGCGCAAGCTCATTAGCCGCCCGGATCTGGAGCGCCGGCTCGCCCGGTGGCGGCCGGTGAAGATGCCGTTTGACGCTTCCGGCCTGACGGAACGTGAGAAAGGCATGATCGGCAAGCTGGTCGAATCCTGCCGGTACCTCGACGATATCTTCTGGCGGCAGAGCGATCCGGCAGGCCTGAAACTCTACAAATCGCTGGTGAAAACCGGCGGCAACCCGGAACTCCGGCGCCTGCTCCTCATTAACGGCGGCCGTTTCGACCTCATCGACGACAACGCGCCGTTCGCCGGAAGCCATCCGATGCCGCCCGGGCGCGGCCTCTATCCTGAAGGCGTTACGCGAGCCGATCTCGATCGCTACATCGGCCGGCACCCCGAAAAGAAAACCGAGATATACAGCACCTACACCGTGATCCGCCGCCAAGGGGACGGCTTCGTTGGCGTGCCCTACCACGTTGAATACTGGCGGTGGCTCGAACCCGCCGCGCGTCTGTTGCGGGAAGCTGCCGCGCTGAGCGGTGACGCAAAGTTCGCGAGGTTTCTGGAGGCGCGCGCCGCCGCGCTGCTCTCTGACGACTACTACGCGAGCGATCTCCAGTGGATGGATCTCGACGACCCGAAGATCGACCTCATCTACGCGCCCGATGAGACCTACCTGGACGGCATCCTGGGCGTGAAGGGCTCCTATGGAGCCAGCATCCTCGTCCGCAACCGCGCCGAAAGCGAAAAACTGGCTGTCTTCCAAAAGTACGTCGCCGACATTCAGGACGCGCTGCCGCTCGCGCCCGAAGACCGCCCTTCAAAGCGCGGGCTGCGAACGCCTATGGAGGTGATGGATGCGCCCTTCCGCGCCGGCGATCTGCGCCACGGTTACCAGGCGGTGGCCGACAACCTGCCCAACGATCCGCGCATCCACGAAAAGAAAGGCAGCAAGAAAATCTTCTTCAAGAATTTCATGGACGCGCGCGTGAATACCATCATTCTGCCCCTGGCCCGGCGCGTCATGCGTGCCGATCAGGCCGCCAAAGCTTCGGCCGACGGCTATCTCGCTATGGTCATGCTGCACGAAATCTCGCATGGCCTGGGACCGGCCTACGCACGCGCTGGCGGCAAGCAGGTGGATATCCGCGAAGCCATCGGTCCCGTGTTTCCTGGGCTTGAAGAAGCCAAAGCCGACGTGGCCGGCATGTACGCTTTGGAGTGGCTCATGAACCGCGGCGCGCTTCCCAAGGAGCGCCTGGAAGAATATTACGCGTCCTATGTCGCCGGGATCTTCCGTAGCGTACGCTTCGGAATCGCCGAGGCCCACGGCCGCGCCGAGATGATGGAGTTCAACTACCTGGCGGAGCGGAAAGCGATAGTGCGCGAGAGTTCCGGCCGGTATACCATCGACTACCGAAGTATCGGTCCGGCGCTGGCACAGCTTGCCAGGGAGCTGCTCGAAATTGAAGCCACTGGCGGCCGCGACCGCGCCGAGAAATGGTTTATGAAATACGACGCCATGCCCCGCGACCTGAAGACCGCGCTCGCTGCCGCCTCAGACCTGCCCGTGGATATCGATCCGGTATTCTCGTTTCCCGAGCAGATCGAGTAAAACGAGCGGTGCCCGAGTTTACTGGAGAGCCTTAGCGCTGCGCCCAATATCTGTCGCGAGCCTGCACCACCAGCCCCTTTTGCTTCGTCGTCAGTTGAATCTTACGAAACTCGGAAATGTGAACGGGCTGATCCGAAACGTAGCCCATGCTGTATTGGCTGCGTAATTCTTCTTGAATCAGATCGAAGACTTGCTCGATGCCCTGTTTCTTCGAGACCTCGAAGAATCCCCCGCCGGTCTCTTTGGAAATCCGCGTGAGAGCTCCCTTGCCATCATGGTTGCGCATCAAAGGCCCAAGCGGGATTCCGTATGCGCCGGCGTCGGAGAACAGGATCGAATACACCAGCGTGTCGGCACGTTCAGCCGCCTCAATGGCATCCGTTAACGTGGCGTCGCTCCCGATGTCCACTCCGTCCGACAGCACAATCAGCGCCTTGCGCCCGCGCAGATTTTTCATGGTGTCTTTCGACGCCGCCACCACGGCGTCATAGAGCAGCGTGCCGCCACCAGACTGATTGGCCAGTTCCTGGCGCGAAGGAGTGTCCACGAAAGCCAGTGCATCGTCCAACTTTCTCAGCGATGACGTAAGCGTCTGGGACACTTGCACTGCCATGTCGAACTGCATGATGAATACCTGGTCCGTGGCCGGACGCACCACCTGATCCAGAAACCGGAGGCAGGCGCCACGCTCGGCATCCATTACGCGCCGCTGGCTCATGCTGGTATCCACCATCAACCCCAGCGTCAGAGGAAGATCCGACTCCCGGGAAAAATACCGGAGCGTCTGCGGCCGGCCATTTTCCGAAAGCGAAAAATCATCCTTGGTCAGGTTGCGGATGAGTGCGCCTTTCTTATCGACCACCGTCGCCAGCAGGCTGACCACTTTTACATCCGTCGAAAAAGTCGGTTCTTCCTGTCCGCGCAGTAGCGGTCCACTACAGAAAAGAGAAGCCGCTGAGAGGACCAACTGGCGCCGGGAGCAGCGGCCATCCGGATTGTTGCAGATCAGCAAAGGCACGCCAGGAAATACCTTATCGGTTAGCCTCGATGGCCTGCGCCACGCCTTCCCACTCCGCCAGCAGGCTCTCCAGGTCCGTGCGGCGGGCGTTCAGCAAATCCGTAACCCGCTGCGTTTCCTCGGCGCTCGTGAAGTGCGCCAGTTCGTGCTCGTAATCGGCAATTTCGACTTCGAGTCGCGTCACTTCGTCCTCGATCGCGCGCCGGCGCTGCTTCATCTGCCGCAGCTTGATGGGATTCAGGCGTCGTGAGCCATCGGATTTGGGCGATCCGGCGAGCTCCGGTTCAGCCGCCCGCGGCGCTGCGGGCGCTTCCGGCTCGGGCGTCGCCGCGGCGGGAGATCCACCCTCTTTGCGCCACAGATAGTCTTCGTAATTCCCCGGATACACGTTCACCGCGCCCCCGCCCACTTCGAACACGCGCGTAGCCAGCTTGTCGATGAAATACCGGTCGTGCGAAACGAATACAACGGTTCCCGAAAACTCCTCCAGCGCCTCCAGGAGCACATCTTTGGCGCGCATGTCGAGGTGATTGGTGGGCTCATCCAGCAGCAGGAAATTGCCCGGCATCATGAGCATCCGCGCCAGCGCATAACGGTTGCGCTCGCCGCCCGAGAGCACGCCGATCGGCTTGAACACGTCGTCTTCCGAGAACAGAAAGCACCCCAGAATGCTGCGCAGTTCGGTATTGGTCGCGCGCGGCGCCACCGCGCCAAGATCGTCGATCATGCGCACCGCCGGGTCCAGTTCCTTGTATTGGTCCTGCGCGAAATAGTCCGGCACGGCATTATGGCCGAGCGTGTAATCGCCCCCGGTCACTGGCTCGATACCCGCCAGAATCTTGATCAACGTCGATTTGCCTGCGCCATTGACACCAACAAGCGCCACGCGGTCGCCGCGCTCCACCAGGAAGTTCACCCCCGAGAACACCAGCTTGTCGCCGTAACTCTTGGCGATGTTCTTGAATTCCGCCACCACGCGCCCGCTCGGCTTGGGCTGCGGGAAGTGGAAATGGATGGCCCTTTCCTCCGGCGGCACCTCGATGCGCTCGATCTTTTCCAGCTCCTTGATGCGGCTCTGCACCTGCTTGGCCTTGGTCGCCTGGTAGCGGAAGCGGTTGATGAAAGCCTCGATCTGCTGGATCCGTTCCTGCTGGTTCTTGTACGCGGCTTCAAGCTGCGCCCGCCGCTCGGTCTTCTGCTGCTCGTAGCGCGAGAAGTTGCCGGCATAAAAGTGGACGCGCTTGTTCCACAGCTCGGTGATGCGCTTCACGGTTACGTCCAGAAAATACCGGTCGTGCGAAACCAGCACGAAAGCGTGCGGATACTGCTGCAGATAATCTTCCAGCCAGTTGCGCGCTTCCAGATCCAGATGATTGGTGGGCTCGTCGAGCAGCAGCAGGTTGGGCTTCTCGAGCAGCAGCTTGGCCAGCGCGATACGCATCTGCCAGCCGCCCGAAAATTCCTCGGTTCGCCGTTTCCAGTCCTCGCGGCTAAACCCCAGCCCGGAAAGCACGGTCCCGGCCTGCGCTTCGATAGCGTACCCGTCGCGCGCGCGAAACTCGCTTTCGGCGCGGTGAAAACGGTCGGCCACCTGGCCATACTCCGCGCTCGTGTGGTCCAGCTCCGCCATGCGCGCCGTGAGCGTCTCCTGCTCTTCCTCGAGCGCGCGCAAGTCCGCAAAGACCGTCATACACTCGGCGAATACGGACCGGCCGGAGAGCGACAGCCCATCCTGCGGCAGATAACCGATGGTCACGCCCTTCATGACCGTCTTCGTTCCGCCATCGAGCGAATCGATGCCCGCCAGAACTTTGAGCAGCGTGGTCTTCCCAGTGCCGTTGGCGCCGACGATGCCGGTCCGCTCGTGGGGTGTGATGAGCCAGTCGAGCTCTTCAAACAGGATTTTGGGGCCGAAGCGCTTGATCGCGCCTGTGAGTTGAATCATGAATCGAGAAGCGTGGAGTCTTCTTCTACTTTACATCAGGTGCCCGGTGCCGCAGCACCTGTCCCGGACGCGCACCGGTGGGCTTGCCGTCTTCCACCACCGGTGTTCCATTCACCAGCACCAGGTCGAAGCCTTTTGAATATTGATGCGGCTTGTCGAAGGTGGCTTCGTCCTGCACGGCGCCCGGATCGAACAGCACCAGGTCGGCCCAGTAGCCCTCGCGCACCATTCCCCGGTCGCGAAAGCCGAAAGTCCGCGCGGGCAGGGAAGTCATTTTGCGGATCGCATCCTCCAGGCGCAACACGTGCCGCTTGCGGACATATTCGGCCAGCACGCGCGCCCGTGTCGCGTACGACCGCGGATGCGGCACTCCTTTGCCGAACTCGATGGTCCACCCGTCGCTGGCAAACGCCGTGTTGGGGTACGCCATGATCCGCTCCACGTCTTCGTTGCCCATCAAATGGAAGACCATCGAGACATCGCCCTGCGACTGCAGCTCCAGAATGGTCTCAATCTCGTTTTCGAGCGTCTTGGCGCGCGCCTTGACCACATTGATCTCAGTGATGCTCTTGCCGTCGAGCGTGTGATCCGAGTCGCAGGAAGCCACCATAGCGTACGAATAGTCCTCCTGGCCCAGTTCCTGCATCTTGTCCTTCATGTCCTGCACGATTCTGGCGTGCGTGGCCGGATCCGCCAGCCGCGCTTTCATCGCTTCGCGCCCATCCGCCAGCGCCCAGCTCGGCAGCGTGGTCCCCAGGTTCGTGCTGGAGCGGTCGTAGGGGTACTCGTCTACCACGACGTCCACGCCCTCGCGCCGGAATCTCTCGACCAGCGCCAGCGATTTATCGCTCGTGCCCCACAGCCGCTTGTTGTCGATCTTGAAATGCGAAAGCTCGACCGGCATCCCCGTCTCCCGGCCCACACGTACCGCTTCTTCGATCGCCTCCAGCACGTGCACGCCCTCATCGCGCATGTGGCTGGCGTAAACGCCGTGATAGGGCGCCGCGGCTTTCCCCAGCGTCACCACTTCATCCGTATTGGCATACGTTCCCGGAATATAAATGAGGCCCGTCGAAAATCCGACCGCCCCGTCACGCATGTTTTTCTCGACTAACTGCTGCATGCGCACGATCTCTTCCGGCGTGGCCTGCCGGTTGGCCGTGCCCATCACTTCCCGCCGAACCGAGTTGTGACCCACGAGCGATGCCAGGTTCATGGCGATGCCGAGCTGCTCCAGCCGCGCGAAGAACGCCGCTAGATCCACCTCCGAGCCGCCGCAATTCCCCGTAACCGCTGTGGTCACACCGTCCGTAACAAAGTTTCCGGCGCCCGGCATCTGTTCGATATTGCCCTCCAGATGCGTGTGGACATCGATGAATCCCGGCGCCAGGACGCGATTGCGCGCATCGATCGCGCGCGTTGCGGAATCGCCGGCGAGGCTGCCAATTGCGGCGATCCTGCCCCGCTTCACCCCCACATCAGCGTGGAACCACGGATTGCCCGTACCATCCACCACCCGCGCATTGCGAATGATCAGATCGTAATCGGCAGCCGAAACGCTGGCCGCCAGCAGGAAAAACAGGAGGGACTTCATGAAGGACTTATTCTAAACCGCCGGAGCCTCTAGAAGAGATCGGAGTCCAGGCCCGCAATGAATTGGATTCCCGGAACGATCTGGCCGGCCAGCCGGCGGTCGTTGGTGAGGAAAAGATCGACGCCCGCCTGCGCGGCGGACGCCAGGTGAATGGCGTCCGCGGCAGAGACGCCAATCTCAGCCCGAATCCGTGCGTATCGATCTGCTGCCTCGCTCGTGAAGGGCAGGACCTGTACGAACGGAGGACGGAACGCTTCGCGAATGCGGTCCGCCATCTCTCTAGCCCCCTTCTTATACGGACCCACAAGCGTCTCGGCTAACGCGAACGAACTGGTGCAAAGCGCATCCTTGCGCTGCTCCATTTTGGTGAGAATATGCTGGACGCGCTCCGCATGGACTGGATGTTCTTCGAACCAGTAAACGAAGAGCATCGTGTCCCAGTAGATCAGGCTCATCGTCCGATCCTCACCGCCGTTCTCGTGCCGCCGCCGAAAATTGCTCTCGCTCCTTCTTGATGAAGTACTCACCCCCGCCGAGCTGCCGGAAAATGTCTTTGGCTATTCCTCGCAAGCCGAGAAGCGGATGCTGCTGTTTTGCGGTTGACTCCCTGTCTGCTCCCCCTGAGACGATCTCGTAGGTGTAGCGCACTGTCGTACTCAGTCCGGATGGTGGCCCGCTCATGTCTTTCAGCACGAGATGGTTCTCCTGAAGGAAACGCTTCGATTTTAGAGCCTGACAAACCACCGGCACGCGATTCTTCAGGCCGAGTTGCCGGTGCACATCTCCCGCAGTTACAGTGAACACGCGGTCCCCACGCGCTCTCGCCGGTTGAATGACTTTGGTCTCAACCCATTCGCGGACTCGTTCCGTATCTGACAATGTCGCGTAGCCTCCAACATCGCATATATTAGCATAAATAGCATAGCATAGCAAGCAATAGATCGGCGGCTATTCGCGATAATGCTGAAAACACAGCCTCGCCCCACCCGCCAGCAACGCAAATCCGCCCGCCAGTTTCAACTCGAACATCCAAACTGACACCACCTCCGCCGGCGGCACGAACGAAACCACCACCGACACCACCGTCACCAGCAGTCCCGCCACCGCACTCGTCCGCTGTCCGTACTTCCACGCCGTGCCGAACAAATACAGGAACGGCACGAAGTAAGTGATCACGGTCATGTCTACCAGAAGCTGGTAGCCGATGCGCAGGCTCTCGCCCGCTTGCATGACGGCCACGAAAACCGTGCACGCTCCGCTGAGGATCAGGATCGAGAAGTGAGGCGTGCGCCATCGCGGGTGCAGCCGGCCGAAAACCGGCGGCAGGTAATGATCGATCCCGATGACGAATGGCAGCCGCGCGCTCCCCGCGATCCACGCCCCGAGCTGCCCCGTAATGCTGAGGCAGATTGCGAACGCCAGAACCAGGACCGGCCAGCCGATTCCCAGACGCTCGCCCGCCGCGGCCGCGGCTTGCACCAGGCCTGTAACGACACTGACCCGGTCCGGCGTGAGCAGCACCAGGATGGACACCGTCCCGGCGATGTAGAACCCGGCGATAGCGAGCCCCGCAATCCACGCCGCGCGCGCCACCGTCTTTTCCGGATTCCGGATCTCGCCTCCCAGGATGGCGCCCAGCTCGAGCCCCCCGAAGGCGAACGCAATCTGCGACCAGAAGTTCAACTTATCCAGGTTCCACTCAGGCACAATCCTCAGGGGCGTTGCCGAGCCGTGCCGCACCGACACGAAGAGGCCCAGTGCCACGAGCAGGGCGCCCGCGAAATACGTCGCAAGCCCGCCGATATTACCAACCCACTTGCCTACTCCCAGCCCGACGATGTTGGCCGCCGACGCGATCCACAGGATGGCCAGCGAAATCGTGATGATCCAGACACGGTTCTCCGCAATCCCCAGCGCGGTAGCCGCCATACCCACGCCGGCCAGCAGCAGGCTTGGAAAGTAGAACAGGTTGCTCAGCCAGTAACACCAGCCGCAAAGAAATCCGTGCCAGTCGCCGAACCCCTGCCGGGTCCAAACATAGAGGCCGCCTTCCTGGGGAAAACGCCGCGAAAGGGCCGCCACCGAGAGTGCCGAGGGAAGGAAGAACAGGAGGGCCGCCAGAAGCCATAGGGTAATCGACCCAGGGCCTGTGTGCGCCGCGGCGGCCAGCCAGCGAATGCCCGTTACGGCGGCGATATTGAACAGCACGAGGTCCCGCAGCCCCAGTTCGCGCCGCAGCGCGGGGGGCGCAGGTAGGTCGCTCAGGCGTGCTCCGGGTGGCGGCAGGCGAAGGTTGCGGGCACGCGGCCGCCTTTATTCAGCTCATTGCGACCGATTTCGGTGGCGTAATAAACTGCCGCCGTGAAGCCTTTCAGCATCTGGAAGAAACGGTGGCCCGGCGCGACTTTCGGATCCGTTCCGGCGTCCAGTGCTTCAAGAATGGCGGCCTGCTGTGCCGGCGTGCAGTCTGTGAACGGCTTGCCGTGTTTGCGCATGGCGTAGCCATCCACCCACCACAGTCCCTCCCGAAACGGCGTCTTCTCGTCTTCTGGCGATGCCGCCAGAATGTGGTCCATGTGCTGGTTGACCAGAGCTGCTTTGGCTCCCGGCGTATCCGTTGCTGGAATGATCAGATCGGTCAGAGCGATGACGGTCTGGTTCTCGTGATTGTCAAATAGCTCCGGTTTCCACGCCGGCGCCGGCAGTGCCGATTTACCACCGGACTGCTTCTGCTGCTGGGCCAGACCCGCCGGAACGGCTGTCACCGACGCGCCCAGCTTCAGAAGGTCCCTGCGCCTCATGATCCCTGCAATGTTACCGCATGAAACCCGAATGCTGGTGCTTCTGGTGGGTGGCGGAGCGCCGGGCCGCAAAGCCCCGACAAGCTTCGCGGCCGGATTCCGGTGCTCTGACAGGAGAAGGAAATGGCCCTGTCATTATGAGAGACGCAACCGGCGGCGATTTGGTTTTCGCCGCTCCTTGCTCCGGCTGTAACGTGCGTTTTCCTACAACCAGTACTGCCACTGATCGCGAGCCAGCACATAAGCCGCCAGGCAGGCGTTCGTCACCGCGTGCGCCAGCACGCAGTCCGCCAGGCTGCGTGTCCGGATCATCCACCAGTTGTAAATAATTCCCGCCGCGAGCCCTACATCCCAGAATGACCCGTGCTCTGAGGCGAACAGAACCGCCACCACCCAGAACGATTGCGCGGTGTAAGCGCCCAGCGGCACTGTTTTGAAGTTCTTGGCGATCAGCCAGCGCATCAGCCACCCGCGCCAGAAAAGCTCCTCGAGCACCGGCACGTTCACTACGCTCGCCAGCACGCGAAAGATGATAAAAGTCACATTAATTTTCGTGCCCGGAGGAAGGGAGCTTTTCGGCGAGCCTACTAGATTGTTACTAAACAACCAGCTCTGGCGATATGCCGGCCACAGAACGTCCGGGCCCACCCAAATGAAGAACACAGCGATACCTAGCACAACGCTCCCCACGATGTTGACCACGTGCCGCGGGATCACGTCGCGCGCGAGCCAGACCAGGAGAGCAAAAACAACCACAAACCGGATCGCATAGTTGGTTTCCGCGCTGAACGGCAGGAACCGGTCGGCACTCAGGAACGCCAGAAAAACCGCGAAGGGCGCTACATAGGGGAGTGCGGGGTGGCGCAGCAGGCTACCCTCAGCGGGGGCCGCTGCCGGTTCGATTTTCATGGCGCGATGCAGGCCCGCTCCGGCGCTTCCCGTGGTACTACCGAGGATGCAAGGCCGCTCTTGCTACTGATTAAACCACAGGTCTATGGGCGGAACGAAGCCGATTGTTGATGGCTTACTATGGGTAGCGTTGTCCTGCCACCCCCAGACGGAAGGATAAGGTTTGAACTTCACGGTTCTTGATTGGTCGATCGTTGTGCTCTATCTCGGCTTGTCGATGGCGGCGGGCCTCTATGGGCAGAGATATATTTCCGGCGTCGCCGACTTTCTGGTCGCCGGGAGGGGCATCGGCCTGTTTCTGGGGATCTCGACGCTTGCGGCCACTGAAATCGGAACCATTACGTTCATGTACTACGCGGAGCTGGGTTACAAGACCGGCTTCGCCTCCTTTATCAACGGCCTGATCGCCGGCGGGGTCATGATCATGATTGGCCGCACCGGCTTCGTCATCAAACGGCTGCGTGAATTGGAACTGATGACGATTCCCGAGTACTTCGAGCGGCGGTACAGCCGTAGATTGCGCGTGCTCACCGGCGTTCTGGTCGCAACCGGCGGCATCCTCAACATGGGTGTATTTCTCAAGATCGAGGGCACGTTCCTGGCGATTATCAGCGGAATCCCGCTGGAGCATCTGAAAGCTGTGATGACCGGAATCCTTCTGCTCGAGCTGGCGTATACGGTGCTCGGCGGAATGGTATCCGTGGTCATCACGGACTTCATCCAGTTCGTCGCGCTCAGTGCGGGCGCGCTGATCGTGACGGCTCTCTCGATCCACGCCGCGGGGTGGCAGAAGATGCACGACGCGGTCTTTAATACGATGGGCACGGGCGGCTTCGATCCGATAATGGCTCCGCAGTACGGGTGGGAGTTCATCGCGTTTCAAATATTGTTCTGGATGGCGATCAATACCTGCTGGCAGACCACGGCCATGCGGACTTTTTCGACGCGCGACTCCGCAGTCAGCCAGCGCGTGTTTATGTGGACCGGGTTTATTTATCTGGGCCGCGGCATGCTGCCCATGCTTTGGGGCATCGCGGCGCTGGCAATGCTGGGGCCCGGCCATGACTCGCTGAACGCCATGCCCATCATGCTCGGCAGGATTTTGCCCTCAGGGCTGCGCGGTATCGTCGTGGCCGGCATGCTGGCGGCGACCATGTCGGTGAATAGCTCCTACCTGCTGGGATGGAGCTCCATCATCGCCCAGGATATCGTCAACCCGCTGCGCCGCCAGGCGCTCAGTTCCCGCGCGCAAGTCGCTCTCAATCGCATCGCCAACGTGTTCGTAAGCCTGTTCGTCATGTTTTGGGGGCTGTGGTACACGCTGCCCGGGCCGGCGTATTTTTATCTGAATATTACGGCCACTATCTTTGTTGGCGGTTCGTTTGTGGCGATCGTCGGCGGCCTCTATTGGAAACGCGCAAATGTGGCCGGTGGATACGCCGCGATGCTCGGTGGCGCCGCGGGCGCATTCGCCTTCTTCTTTCTGAAATGGCCGGCCAGCCGGGCGGGATTTGGCGCGTTTGCGCTCGCGTTTGCGGGCCTGGTTGCCGGATCGTTCCTCGGCGGGCGCAGCCATGACGCGCGACGCCTGCAAAATCTATGAGCTCCTCTCTCTGGTGGCAATTCTGGCAGCTGGCGTTTGTGATAGCGGTGAGCAGCTTCGCCCTGATCGCGGTGCTGGTAGCCATTCGCGGCTTCTCGGATCTGCGGGACCTCATCCGGCTTCTGAAGCGCGAGCAGCAGACCCCGCCCGCGCCACATCAGGACTGATCGCGATTGACCACGGTGATGGCTTTCGGGCCCGCCTTCGCAGTCAGGAATTATGGTAGCCTGACCCATACATTCGACTGTACTGATGGCGAGCCGGCTCTTCACGCGGCAAACCAATAACCTTTTTCGATAGAAGAGGAAGCCATCGTGGACGCATCTTTTACT
>Ga0075436_100001066_pt1 | contig 18458 bp, 17 predicted proteins | sample RhiMethybrSRZTD5_FD_75303 | JGI IMG/M metagenome (GOLD analysis project Ga0075436, IMG submission 75303) | Populus rhizosphere microbial communities from Tennessee, USA - Rhizosphere MetaG P. TD hybrid SRZTD5 | ecosystem: Host-associated > Plants > Roots > Rhizosphere > Soil | place: USA...
TACGGCAGCTGTAATGAGCGCGAGCAAAAAAGGAGAGAAATAATGAATCGAATTCGCTTATTTGCAATCGGTAGTCTGTTGATGTTCGCGCCGGTCATGCTGGCGCAACAAACCGCCACCGAACCCGGTCGACCTCTCAAGGGCGCCGTTCAGGCCGGCGATTTGCCGGATGTCGCAAACCAGTTGAAAGTGTTAACCGAAAAACTTGATCTCACCGCCGGACAGCAACCTAAAGTCAAAACCATCCTTCAGGAACTGCACGATGCCACGCAAAAAATGATGCAGGATAAAACCATTTCTCGCGACGAGCTGCTGGATAAAGTCAGGCCTCTACGAATGAAGGCCAACAATCAGCTTCGCGAAATTCTTAGCGATGACCAGAAGAAAAAACTTGATCAATATTTGGCGGGCCCGCACCCGGACATGCATGGCACGCTGCAACCGAAAGCGCCACCGGCACAATAGTAAGCTCAGCCCCAATGAGACCACCCGGATTGGGTATGAACTGCATCGCTGCTGTAATCGACATTTGAAGCTGTTTGTAACAATCCGAGCGGCACAAAGCGAACAGCCGTGCTGCGTGCTATGCTGCCACTTCCTTGCGCCGACTTATCATTGCCGTCTTGCTCCTCTGTCCCTGCGTTTCTATCGCGCAAACAAAGACGGATTCGCTGGATGATTTAGCTTCACAGTTCTGGTCCTGGCGCGTGAAGTACCGCCCGTTTACCTCTGACGACATCCCGCGCATCGAGCGCCCCGGCGGCGCGCGCGACTGGTCCGCCGCCGCGATTGCCAGGCAACGCGCGGACTTGAGCGGATTTGAGCAACGTTGGAATACCCTGGACAGCGCCGCCGGGCCTATCGCGCGAAAAGTGGATTACCGCTTGATGGGCTCGGCCACCGCTCGCGTGCGCTGGGAGTTGGACCTCAATCCGCGGTGGCAACGCGATCCAACGTTTTACCTAGAACAGACCGTGGGAGCGCTTCAGGATGTGCTCCTGCCGCCACCACCATTTGACGAGACGCGCGCTGCCGAGATTGTTGCGCGGACGGAGAACATTCCGGCGATTCTCGAACAAGCCAAAGCGAATCTAGAGCCGGTAGCGCCGTTTGCGAGACTCGCGATTGCCGCGCTCTCCGATATCGAAGCACGCATGCAACGTGTCGAGCGGGGCGTCTCGCCGCTTCTGCATGACGACGCTCAGCGTGCACGGTTCAGCTCAGCCATCTGCAAAGCGAGCAAAGCTCTGGCCGAGTTCCGCGATGATCTGAAACATGGCTTGCCGAACATGCGGCAGGAGTTCGCCCTGGGAAGGGATGCTTACAGCTTCTTTCTCCACCGCGTCGCATTGCTGCCCTATTCGCCGGAGCAACTGTTGACGATGGCGCGGCTGGATTTTGAACGCGTGCTGACCATGGAGGCACTCGAGCGCCAGCGCAATCTCGGTGTCCCGGAGTTGGCCCTGCCGGCGACCCCGGGCGAGGAAATAAAGCGGATGGGGCGGGCCGACGCTGCGATTCGTGCCTATTTGGTGGCCCACGGAATCCTTTCCGTTCCCGGTGACGTTCCGCACTGGACCATGCGCGTTGCGCCAGATTATCTCGTCGCGCTCGATGGATTTGGTGAACTCGACGATTTTACGGGGCCGTCGCGGCCGAACGAGGATGGAATACGCTGGCTCATTCCTGCAAATCCTGGCTATTTTCATCGTGCGTACGCACTGGATCCGCGCACAACCGGAGTGCACGAAGGCGTGCCGGGACACTTTTTTCAGTTGTCCATGAGCCGGCGAAACCCCGATGCAATCCGCCGTTGGTATTACGATTCCGGCGCGAACGAAGGACTGGGATTTTACGCGGAAGAAATGATGCTTCAGGCCGGGCTCTATGATGACAGCCCGCGTGCTCGCGAAATCATCTACAGCTTTGCGCGCTTGCGTGCGTTGCGTGTGGAAGTGGACGTGAAACTCGCGCTGGGGCAGTTCACGATCGAGCAGGCCGCGGACTACCTCGCGCGTACGGTACCCATGGACCACGCGACCGCGGAATCCGAAGCGGCGGATTTTGCCACGGCCCCCGGGCTGGCCATCGCATATGAAATTGGCAAGCTACAAATAGAAGGGATGCTCGCGGAACGACGGTTGCAGCTTGGCGATAAATTTAACCTGCGCGACTTCCACGACTACGTCTGGAGCAACGGCAATGTGCCGTTTTCTCTGCAACGCTGGGAACTTTTGGGTCTCGATGACGAAATCCGAAAAGTGAACGAAGGCGCAAACCGCAAACCTTGAACTGCTTCATTTCTCGGCGAGCAGTGCATCAAAATAGGCGAGCATCTCCGGGGAATCCCAACGTTGTTCGCCGATAATCTTCCGCGCAATTTTTCCCTTGCGATCGATCACGTAGGTCTCCGGATAGACTGTCGTACCGTAATCCTTCGCGATCTTCGAAACCGTTCCTTGCACCGACGGGTCTCGCCACGTCGGAAATGCCACACCGTGATCTACCAGAAATTTCTGATAGGCATCGGGATCCTCGTCCACGTTCACGCCGAGCACCATCCCGCCTCGCGAACCGATCCTGCTCTGCAAATTGTTCAGGAAGGGCGTCTCCGCAACGCAAGGCGGGCACCAGCTCGCCCAAAAATTCAGCACAACAACTTTTCCTTGTAAATCGGAAAGCTTTGTCGGCTTTCCATTGAGTTGCATCGTGAAGTCTTCCGGCGTTTTTCCCGCAAGCGACGCTTCGCCTTGCCGGTACTGCGGCAGCGCGAACGCCACTAACACCAGCACGCCCAACCAGAACGGTCCCCAAATCTTCGCTTTGTCCAGAAATTTCATGTGAATGCTATACTAGCTCAGACGCCCGCATTCGGAAACCATCCCGAAAACAGCTGTGATTTAGCTCACAGAAAATATCTCGACCTCCTCTATGACAGCCGAACCCACTATCAGCGTTATCATCCCCGCCCGCAACGAAGAATCCGTCATTGCATCCTGCATTCGTTCCGTTGCCATTCAGCCGGAAGTCCTGGAAATCGTCGTCGTTAACGACCAATCCACGGACCGCACCGCCGAAATCGTCCGTGGCCTGCAACACGAAATTCCGTGTCTCCGTCTACTGGAGACTTCGGAACTCCCCGCCGGCTGGGTCGGAAAAAACAACGCCGTCTGGCTCGGCGCGCAAAACGCAAAAGGGAAGTGGCTGCTCTTTTTGGACGCGGATGCCGTTCTTGCCGAGGGCGCAACCGCCAAAGCCTTTGAACTCGCAGAAGAAAATTCTGCCGCGCTCGTCTCGTTTTCGCCCGAGCAAACTCTCGAAAACTGGTACGAAAAAACACTCATTCCGTTCGTCTATTGCCGGCTCGCGCGAAAATTCTCTTACGCTGACGTCAATGATCCCAAGTCTCCTCAAGCCGCTGCGAACGGTCAATTCCTCTTGATCCAGCGCTCCACGTACGACGCCGTCGGCGGTCACGCTGCCGTTGCGGCCGACGTCCTGGAAGACGTCGCGCTCGCTCGCCGTGTAAAACAAGATGGTTGGGGCATTTGGTTCGGGTCCGGCGCCGGCTTTGTCTCCGTTCGCATGTACCGCTCGTTTCGGCAGATGTGGGGCGGCTGGCGCAAAAACCTCTATCAGTTGATGGGCGGCAACTCCAACGCGGTATTTCACGAGTTGGAAGGCGCCTTTCCGTGGATGACGTTTCTGGTTCTCCTTTTCGGTATCAAGTTTCCGTTGGCGATGTTTATCGGAGCGTTGCTCCTGATTTTCCGCCAGCTCAACTATGGACTCGAATTAGCGCGTAACCAATTCCCCTTCAAATTCATCATCTATTATTTACCCGCGGTTTTTCTTTACGCCGCGGTGATGGCCGCTTCCTATCGCAGCTATGCCAGGGGCAAAGTCGCATGGAAGGGCAGGGAATACGCGGTCGGGCTGCCCAATCCGTCCGCCAAAGGCTGAAGGACGCAGGAAACGGTACTGAGTTGATATGGTCTATCTAACTCGTAAAATAGAATTTGCGGCCTCGCACGTCTATCACAACCCGGCGCTATCCGCCTCGGAAAACAAGCGCATTTTTGGCAAGTGCAACAATCCGCACGGGCATGGCCACAATTACACTCTGGAAGTTACCGTAGCCGGCGAACCCGATCCCGTCACCGGAATGGTTCTCGATCTCAAGGATCTGAAAGAAATTCTCGAACGCGAAATCATGCAGCGTATGGACCACCGCCACCTGAATCTCGAAGTGCCAGAGCTCAAGGGCCAGATTCCGACATGCGAGAATATCGCGCGCGTGATCTGGAATCTGCTCGATCCGAAAATCACGCAGGGAAAATTGCATCGCGTGCGCCTGTACGAAAATTCCGATCTCTTTGCCGATTGCTATCGCAACGGCGCCGGAGCGCGTGTATGACCAACGATTCGCTGCACGTCGAACTCGGCCGGCGCTACCATTTTTCCGCTTCGCACCGTTTGCACACTCCGAAATTGAGTGCCGCTGAGAATTTTCATGTCTACGGCAAGTGCAACAATCCCTTCGGCCACGGTCACAATTACACCGTCGAAGTTCGTCTCTCCGGTCCGATCGATCCCGCGACCGGAATGATTTCCAATCTCGCTGACCTTGATTCGTTTGTGAACGAACACGTCATCGAGCCGTTTGACCATCGTTCGTTGAACGAAGAGGTTCCCGCATTCCAGACCGCCGTGCCGACAACAGAGATTCTATGTATTGAAATTTTCCAGCGCCTGAAATCCTTCCCGCATGCGAAGCTGGAAGCGGTTCGAGTACAGGAAACCACGAACAACAGCTTTGAATATACCGGGAATTAGCCAGGGGAAATGCCAGGGGAAATGAACGTGACGAAACCGACTGAAGAAATAATTCTGAACGAAGAAAAACCGCTCGACGCCAAAACGGTCGCGTGCCACATGCGCGAAATCATCAAACTGGTCGGCGAAGATCCGAACCGCGAAGGCCTTCGGAAAACCCCGGAACGCTTTGAAAAAGCGCTGAAGTTTTTGACGAGCGGTTATCACCAGAATCTCGATAGCGTCCTGAACGGCGCAACATTCAGCGTTTGTTACGATGAAATGGTGATCGTCAAGGACATCGAATTTTTCAGTCTTTGTGAGCATCATGTGCTTCCATTTTTCGGCAAAGCCCACGTAGCGTACCTGCCGACGAAAAAAGTTCTCGGCCTCAGCAAAGTCGCGCGGCTTGTGAATATGTTCGCGCGGCGGCTGCAAATCCAGGAGCGCATGACCAGCCAGATCGCGCAAGCAATCGAAGAAAAAATCGCACCGCAGGGCGTCGGCGTAATCATTGAAGCGCGCCACCTTTGCATGCAGATGCGCGGCGTGGAAAAGCAGCACGGCCAGGCCGTAACCAGCGCGATGCTCGGCGCGTTCCGCCACAATAAACAAACGCGCGACGAATTCCTGGCGCTCGTTGGTTCGCGCAGGCGCTAGATTTTAAAGCGCCGGCTTTTTGCGCCTCGGCGACGCTCCATTTTGGCTCTCGCATCTTTTTGCGAGTTTGCTACAGTGAACTATGGCAACCGGGTCCGCCGCGACTCCAGCGCGCGCTGCTGAATTGCAATCGCCGAAAAATAATGTCGCGGCGAAATCGCCTGCTCTGACTCTTTTTGCTTTCCTCAGCATTTACATCATCTGGGGTTCCACATATCTCGGCATTCGCTACGCCGTGGAAACGATTCCTCCTCTTTATACCGCGGGCCTTCGCCATTTGACTGCCGGAACGATTTTGCTGATCTGGGCGCTGGCAAAAGGTTTGCGGCCGACGGCCGCGCAGATTCGCGCGAGCGTGGTCGTCGGATTTTTCTTTTTTCTCATCGGGCACGGAACTTTGCACTGGGCCGAAACGCGGGTGCCGTCGGGATTTGCTTCGTTGATCATTGCGTCGGAGCCGATTTGGGTTTTCCTGATGGCTTCGCTTGCCGAGAGAAAGTGGCGGATGAATTATCCGCTCGCTGCCGGCGTCGCGCTGGGGCTTGGCGGCGTCGCGATTTTATTCGGCCACGGCGCGTTGACTCCCGGTTCGGGAATGTTCGTTGGTTCCGTTGCTGTTTTAGTCGGCGCTATCTCCTGGTCCGTCGGAATTATTTATTCGCGGCGGTCGCATCTTTCCGGAAATCCTTTGTTGCTGTCCGCGCTTTCGTTGCTTTCCGGTTCGGTGCTGCTGCTGACAACGGGAACGATTGCCGGCGAAGCGCGCGGATTTTCTTTTTCGCAAGTGACGACGCGTTCGTGGCTCGCGCTTGCGTATTTAATCTTGTTCGGGTCGGTGATCGCGTTCACAGCCTATAACTGGCTGATGGAACATTATCCGCCGACGTTTGTCGCGACTCATACCTACATCAATCCGATCGTCGCGGTCTTTCTCGGCTGGTGGCTCGCTGGAGAAAAAGTGACGATCAATGTGGCAATCGCCGCGGCCCTGGTGATTCTTGCGGTGTTTCTTGTGGACCGCGGGATGGCGCGGTTGGAGCCGCCGAAAAGTTGAACGTCCAAAACCTCCAAAAGCGGCAGGGCTAAAGCCCTTGCCCTACACAAATCAAAGAATCAGAAACTGCGAAACAGCGTCGACCGAAAATCCGCAGCCTGAAGGCTACGCTACATCGTGCGCTACATGGTTCCGATTTCGACGGAGGCGACGGTGGTGTCCCAGGCCATTTTTAGGCTGCAGCCCTTGGCGCCTTTGTCGAGGGAGATGGTGAAATTTTCGGTGGCGGGGCCGCTCGCGGCTTTCATGTCGATGCGGGCGAGATCTTCTTTTTCGCCGGGATAGTCGGTGCCCCATTCACCGGTTTTCTTGCTGATGATGAGCGTCCACTTGTCCTTGTTTGGAATGGTGAAAACCGTGTAGCTACCCGCGGGAACGTGCGTGCCGCCGACCATGACGTCAGACGTCGTGACGAATGTAGTGGCTTCGTTTGCGCCCGTGCGCCACACCTGCCCGTAGGGAGCGACCTCCCCGCCAACCTTACGTCCTTTCAGGCGTGGACTGGAATAGTCAATGGTGATGGACTTGCCGGGGGCGGGCTCGCACTTTGCGGTGGCGGGCGGGCTTGGGCGCTTGGATTTGTCCTGCTGGGCGCGGACAACGATGGCGGTGACGGCAAGAGTGAGTACAGCCAAACTACAGATAGTTAGAAGCTTACGCATGAGAATTCCCTCCAGGGGGATGAATGTAGCATGGAAAAACAAACGACAAGATGTAAGGACGCGGCGCAACCGGAAATGGAGAGCGGCGGAATTGCGAAAAGAGAATTTTGGCGGCGGGATGGATGCCACCTCTCCATCATCCTCCCAAGAGTGCGGAAGCGGAAGAAAACAAAAGAGTTGCGGCGTTTTGGGGAGAGTCGGTTTGTGCAAAGAGTGTGCAAGCGATTGAAAAGAAAGGAGGTTACAAAACTGCGAGAAACCAGGGTAGTGCGTTTTGGGATTGCATCGGCGCGTACGCATGGGGCCGTCCCTTGGGCAGTTTGTAGGCGTATCAGAGGAAAGGAGTTGCGCTGGCGGCAGTTTGCATGAGTAAGAAAACAAACGGGATAAAAAACGTGAGGCGGGACGATCTTTTCGAATTGACCTCGATTACACAATCGAACAATAGCAGTGTATTTACCAAATGTCAATCAAAATCGTACGTATACTATATTCGTACGGCAGCAAAGTTCAATTTGAAGCGCACGACTCAATGAAACTAAGGGGGATGCGCGAGCCAGAATTGTCCGAGAAGGTGTGTGCGAGCTTCGTCAATCGATTGCCTTTTATCTAGACTGTCTGGTACGGGCCTAGAATTGGAGAGAGCGGATGAAGCGGATTGGAGCTACGCGGTTTTTCGCTGGTGTACTTTTCGCAGTTGTTGGTTGGATGGCCATTGTTGGAGTGGATGCGGGAGCGCGCACGGATCGGGGGCGACGGCAGAACGGTGATTCGGGCGGTAGGACAAACGTAAACGCGGGACCCAGGTATGTCCGCCTAAAGCGCGTGCGAATCATGGACAAAACCGGGTTCGTCGGCGATTTGGAGGCGCTTCGGGTCTTGATACCGGCTGACTGGAAATTTGAAGGTGAGGTTCACTGGTACCCCGAAAACAAGGCCTGCCCCGACGTGGACAACATTTCTTCAGTAACTTTTCGTGCAAGTAGCCCCGACGGAAAAACATCCTTTGAAAAACTACCGACCGAGTTCTGGGTGTGGGCGGAAAACGGAAGCTCCAGAGAAAATGACCGCATTAAACGTTGCACGCTGCGAGAGCCAGTCTCGCCACAGGATTACATAACACAACGCCTCCTTCCCCGACTAAGACCCGGTGCGCGCGTGGTTTCAATCGAACCGGCGCCAACATTGGGACGCGCGATTACGGCACTAATCGCACATAACATTGTGGCGCCGATTTATCCCGGTGTACGGCAGACCGCCAAAGCGGAGGGTGCCAAAGTTACGTACGAAGTTTTCTTGGATGGACAGATGGCTCGGGAATCCATATTGGCCACAGTGGTGACGGTGCTGGACCAGCAGCCAGAGTACAAATCTGACGGCGGGCACGCGCTTCAGAAGTACGACAACTACTATGTGATTCACGCTAGTGGCGGCTATGTGGCCCGAGCGGCGAAAAACGAAGAAGGGTCCAGTGCGGCGATCTTCGCCCGGATCTTCCTCTCTGTTCTGGTGAATCCACGATGGATAGCGGGGCGGAAGGATATCGCTTCGCGATATGCGCATGATTCGCAGATTCCTGACGGTGTAGTTCCGAGGGTGAAAATTCCCGAAGTGCCGGTATCACGACCGGATGAGGTCCGACAAAAGCGAACAATGGAATCGAAGTTAGCGCATGCCAGAGAATACGATCCTACGGCGGTGTGGCTAGAGAGATTCGCAAATCCCAAGACAAATGAGAACGCCGCACTCAATGGCGGTTTTGCATTTGCGTGGACGAACAATTTGGAGGAGTACATCCTGACGAACGATGCCGGATTCAATCCCGTCGCGGAATTTAGGGAGAATTGGACGCAATTGGTGCGCGTTGGTCCGGACGTTCCGTAAGGATCAGGCTGGCGGGACGATCGCTCGATTCTCTATTGAAGATTTGGCGAAGGCGGGGTGTAGTAGTCCTGGCGGGTTTTGACTTGGAGGGCTTCGCGGGTGGTGGTTACGCGGATGGAGTGGTACGCGGAATTATGATTGTTTCCGCGGGGGGCGTAGGCGAGGGCACGATATATCAGACTGTGTCAAAACTCAGTTCTTGTCGGTCATGACCACAAGATGCAGCGCATGAGATTTCAACCCTACGCGATTTGTGGACACGACTCCGAGTTTCGTAACAGCCTGAATATATCGTGCCCCTACGGGAGAGCGGAAAACGCAGGAGAGGGCAGACTGAAGTCCCGCTCCTACACGCTGAATGCCGCGCGAGAACGGAAGACGAAGAGCCGGTAGGATGCCGGCGTTACGAAGAAGTGGTGTGTTTGGAGTGGGGGAGGCGGCGGATTTCGAAGATTAGGTAAGCGACGACGGCGAGGTTGACGAGGAGGAGAAGGCCGCGGGTGAAGGTTGGTTTGTGAAAGAGTTCGTAGAGTTCGAGGGGGATGAGGCCGGCGGTGGAGATGACGGTGAGGAGTTCGGCCCAGCGTTTGCGGAGGAAAAGGCCTGTGGCTTCGGTGAGGAAAAGCGCGGAGTAGACGAAGGTGCCGACGCTGAGGGCATGGAATTTGTGAGCGTCGACGTTGGTGAGTTTTTCGAGGAGCAGATGGAGGTAGTGATTGTGCGGGTCGACGCGGAAGAGGTCGACCCAATGTTGGGCTTCGGCGACGAGATTTTTGTTGGCGAGCATGTGAACCGCGATGCCGACTGCGAGAAGGGCGAGGCCTTTGAGAAGTTTGAAGGCGGCGATGAGCATGAGGCCGCGAGGATGTTTGGGAGGGGTGGGCATTTAGGATGGAGGGTTAGGCTGAATTTTGACCCCGTTTGTCACGATCCCTAAAATTCAGGCTGATCCTTCACGGATGTTCGACGGGGTATTGTAGCGCAGGCGCGTCCGTTGTGAGCGCGACTGGAGGCCAAGGCGCCGACAGCCTGCGGAAAGTTTTGCTATTTGGCGTACACGGTAAAAGCGGCGTCGAGCCGCCGCAATCCAAATGGGGGGCGTGAAGAATTGAAATGAGTGGCGCGACTTGAGAGGAGAAGCAGATACGTTGCCCGCAGGGCTCGGGGCGGCAAAAGATCGCGGAAGATGTGCCGCCAAGAGGAAGCAAAGAGAAAAGAACGGGTCTGAAGACCCGCCACTACAGAAGACGGAAAAGGCAGAGAGCGAGCTACGCAAAGGGAAAAGAACGCATCTAAAGATGCGCCGCTACAACAACAAGAGGTGAATGAGAGAAGATAGGAGAGAATGGTCCCAGCCGATCGGAGAGTGCGCGTGCGAAACGTGATTCGTGTTGGGGCGATGCGGTTGGGATTGGTGGGCTGGGCGCTGGCGATGTGCGCGGTTGCGGGGTTCGGGCAAGAGCGCGCCGAACCGTTGCCGGACGCGCCGGTTGCGAGGTCGTCAGATTCTGGCGCTCAGTTAGGCGCGACTCCGGACATTGACGTTTCCTGGAAAAATCTTCCGACAAGAATTCTTCACGATCAAAAAGACGTTTGGCTTTTTCCATTGCAACTGGCGAAGGGGCATTACTGGATTCCTTCGCTTGCAGTAGCGGGGGGAACGGCGGGGCTGATCGTGGCCGATCCACATGCGATGCCGTACTTTCGCAGGCACTCAGGGAATTGGGACGATTTTAACGATGCGTTTGACGGGCCGATTACCAGCGCGGAGATCGGCATTGTACCGGTGACGCTTTATCTTGTGGGCGCCGCGCGGCACGATTCTTACGCGACGAAGACGGGGCTTTTAGCCGGGGAAGCGTATGCGGACGGCGCGATTGTGGATTTGGCGCTGAAGGGAATTACGCGGCGGACGAGGCCGCAGGATGTAGCGGCCGGAGCGCCGTTTAACGACACATTTTTTAATACGCCGAAGTCTGTGTTCGGGAGCAGCTTTCCTTCGGGGCATGCGGTGAGCGCGTTTTCGGTTGCTACAGTGGTGGCGCGGCGGTACGGCCATCACAAGTGGGTGCCGTGGGTGGCGTATGGAGCCGCGACGGCGATCGGTTTTTCGCGAGTGACGACGCGGGCGCATTTTCCGTCGGATGTGTTTTTGGGAGCGGCGTTGGGGTATTCGATTGCGCGGTTTGAAGTGTTGCGGCACTGAAGAGCGGGAAAGAGAAGAAGGCGGATCGAAGTCCCGCCTTTACACAATTCAGAGAGAGAATCGGAGTCGCGAGAAGTCTTAGCGACAGATTGAAAGTTTTCCTTCTTCGAACGGAATAAAAACCGAATAAAGCGAGTTGTTACGTACATGGGTGAAATGCGTGGAAATGGCGGAGGAGTGTGTTTGAAAAAAGCGGAACCGTTACAGAAAAACGGATAAACGAAATTTAATCGTTTCGATTTTTTGCGCAGGCATCCGCAAATTGACGGACCTCATCGAAGTGGAATCCGTGCATTGGGCTGTCCGCGTTGCCGAGGACAAAACACAGCCAAAATCCGAATTGTTTCTAAAAATTCGGAACCCAGGTCAAAAACTTAGATAAAGGGAGATGGAAAATGAAAGAACTGGGCAATGAGAGTGTGAAAAATAATCGTCGTACATTTTTGCGGAAAGGAATGGCAGCGGCTGGAGCGGCAACGGCGGCGGGGATGGTAATCCCGGGAAAACTATTCGCGCAGAGCGACGACCTCGAGGAAGGAAATCTCACGCGCGGCGACATCGCGATTTTGCGATTTCTGTCGGCGGCGGAACAGGTGGAGACGGACTTGTGGCAGCAGTACTCGGAGTTGGGCGGCGTGCAAGACGACGAAGTGAGCGGCGTGAATGGAGGAAATCTGATTTACGCGGGAGCGCTGCAGCTGCTCGACGGCGACATGTCGCAATACGTGCACGACAATACCGACGATGAATTCACGCATCACCGTTTTTTGAACAATTATTTGGAGTCGAAAGGAGCCAAGCCGGTCGACTTGACGCCACTTTCTGCGGGCCTGCCCAGCAGCAAAGCGACGGGAGCAAAGCAAATTCCGCGGCTGACAAATCTAACGCAGCTGACCGTCGACACGACGTGGTGGACGCGTTACCGGAGCACAACGAATCCGGATTTGGGTGCGTCGTTTGCGAATGCGGTGCCGAGCTTGGCGAAAGGAAAATTCACGGCGATTCCGCGCACCGACGACGATTTGGGAAACAGCACGTTGACGGACGACAATGCAAAGTCCATTGACAATCGGCTCAAGGCGATTGCGTTCACTGCCGGATTTCATTTCGCGTTTATCGAGCAAGGTGGAACGAGCTTGTATGCCACGCTGGCGCAAAAAGTGACGAGCCTGGAGGTGCTTCGCATTTTACTGAGCATCGGCGGGTCAGAAATAATGCACTTCCAGACGTGGCAGGACAAGGCGGGAAATGCGACGCCACTAACGTTTACCGATCCAGTGAACAAATCCACGGTGACGTTCGAAGATTTGACGACGAATCAGCCGGAAGATTTGCAGGCGAACCTGATCATGCCGGAGCCGTGCGACTTCCTCGACAAGAGACTGGAGCCTGTCGCAATTATCCGGCCAACTTCGGACAAATTTGGGGGAGCGATTGCGGCGGCGAAAAGTTTCCTGGACGATGGACTCTTCGTTGGACAAACGCAGGCGTTCATCAACAAATTCTTTGAGCTGGCGGCGGAAGCGGATGCGGCTCGAAGAGGATTTTAATTGCGAGCGAGCTTGTGATTGCGAGTTGTGAATGTGAAGAAAAGCCCCGGCTGGATGGCTGGGGCCTTCTTTTTGGTGAGCTGTCCGTTGCGACGCTGTTGGACGAAGTATGGAGAGAACAAGAAGAGAGAAAAAGAGGGAAGAAAAAGACGGAAGAAAAGAACGGGTCTAAAGACCCGCCACTACAGTTTTGGTGCAGAGGATGTCGACGTAGCTGGAAGGGCCGAGGATGTTGTTGATAACGGAATCGTCTTCGGCGAATTGAGCGGATTCGCGTGTGAGAACGTGGATGTGGAAGCCGCGAGTGCGGAAGAAAACGAGGAGAGCGATGGGATCGAAGCCGAGTTCGCGCAGGCCGTCGGGCGAATATTCGAAGCAGACCGTGACGTCGGGAAATTGTTCAAGCGTGGCGGACATTCCCTCGCAGACCATTGGCTCGTAACCTTGCACGTCGATTTTGATGAAGGAGACGCGGTCGATTTTGTGTTCATGAACGAAGGAGTCGACCGTGGTGACGGGAACGCGAGTGACCTGCAGGGCGTCTTTGTGTTGCTGCTTGAATTCGGGCGTGACGACACGATGGTCGGCGGAGTGCGCGTCGTTGTGCCAGAACTCGAGCACACCTTCGGTGTTGCCGACGGCGAGATTGTACGGCTCGACGCGATCGAGAAGGCGCTTGCGGCGAAGAACGCGACCGAGCATGGTGAAGGATTTTGCGTCAGGTTCGAAAGCAAATATTTTGCGCGGAGGAGGCAAGACGTGGGCGAAGACGTAGGCGGTGTAACCGATATTTGCGCCGATATCGAGAATGTCGCCAGAGCGGAAGAGTTCGGGATTGCGTTGCGCGAGGGCCCAGAAGGGATCTTCGTAGTGGCGCTTGTAAAAAAAAGATGCGGCGAGAAACGCGCGTTGAACAGGGCCGAGTTCGAGGATGCCGGATTTCTGGACGAGATTGTACGCGCCGAGGATGGAGTTGGTGACGAATTTATTGCGCACGGAAGGGGCTCGCGAGCGGAGATACAGTTTGGAGCATGGATTCAGTGTGCAACGAAGGCGCAGACGGCGGGGCGAGTTTCGAAATGCAGCGTGCGGGAAAAGAAACAGCAGGGCGTTAGCGAGTGGATTGGAACGCGTTGGCCCAACGGGCGACGGCTTGCATGTGAGCGGAATCATTGTCGAGTTCGGCGCGGCGGGCGAGGAGCATGACGCGGAGTTGTTCGAGGAGCGTTTTGAGGTCGGTGGCTTGCTCGACATAGGCGTCGAAACCTCGAACACGAAAATCCCGTTAAGCGATTCAGAAGCTGTGCCGTTCTCCCAGGTACAGGTGGTCGAGAATTCAGAGCGAACGACCGATATGACGCGCTTGGTGCAGCCGATGAAAGGAATCCTGTCGCCGACGGCTTCAGCGCCGATGAAGAACATACAGGAAGAGCTTGAAAAAGCGCTGGCGCCGGAAATCAAAAATAAGATCGTCGACGTTCACGCAAAGCGCGAGGGCCTTGTGGTCAGCTTGCGTGAAGTCGGCTTCTACGAGAGCGGTGTTGCGACAATGCGGGAGTCCTCACGGGCGCGGTAGACCGGCTTGCCGTGCTCGGTTCGCGCACTGAGTTCCTGCGCATCGAGGGCCACACGGATAACGTGCCGATTCACAACAAACATTTCGATTCCAACTGGGAACTCTCCAGCGGGCGCGCGACGGAGCTTATCAAACTCTGTGGAGCGATATCACTTCTCTCCCACACGACTTTCCGCCGCGGGCTACGCGGAGTTTCATCCGGTCGCATCGAATGACGCGCCGGAAGGCCGTGCGCGGAATCGGCGTGTGGACGTAGTGATTCTCAATCCCGCCCGCACTTCGGCGGAACAGTAGCAGTTGGGAACAAAAATTCTTGGTGACGTTTTCGCTACAACATGCCAACAAGCATTGACACTAAAACGCGCCGCAATGAAAATACGAATACCCCTTCCGAAAATCCACGGTCGTCGTGTGCACATATGAAAATCCTTGTGGCGGAAGATGACGTGCCTCTGGCGGAGTTTCTCCAGCAGAGGCTCGGGCAAGAGCAGTTCACGGTACAAATCGCGTTCGGCTTCGACCGGTCCTTGATTCGCACCGTGCGTGGTGTCGGATACCAGATTCACCGTTGAACCTGAAGTCCACGCTCACGCTCTGGCCGCCCGCTAGAACGCGAACGGCGTTTCGGAACCTCCGAAACGCCGTCCACAATTCGTTTTTTCTTCTTGTTTACCGCGGCTTTTGTATATCGCCGCTCGGCGCCAACGCGGAACTGGGAACGCCCTCGCTGGCGGAACGCGCGCCGGAGTCAAGCGTAAGGATTCCTTCCGTGGCCGATGCGGCGACAACTGCGCCGTTGCGGCGGGCCTGCAAAACAGGGAAGTAACCTTCAGCGACGGGGTCGCTCACGCGCTGCCAAGACTTGCCCGAATCGAAAGAAGCGAGCAAACCGTGCTTCTGCAGCGCTGCAACCATAGCCTTGCCGGAGCCGGCGACATCCTGGAACTGAAGATCCCGCACGTCCTGGCGGTTCCAGTTGCGGCCTGCGTCATGCGAAAGGTAGAGGCCCATGTTGGTGGTAATGAAGAGATTGGAATCGTCGACGCGATGCAAATGTAGATTGCCCGCATTGGCGAAATTCAATTCCTTCGCCTCCCAGTGTTTGCCGTTGTCGGCCGAATAAAGAAGGTTGCGCTGTGCGATGGCCCACACCTGCGAACCGTCGAGCGAAGCCTGCAGAGACTGCGACGGCTGCTTTGCAAAGGGATCGCTGCTCGCCGAGCGCCACGTTGCGCCCTTGTCGAGTGAAATCAGCACGCCACCGGTCGTGGCCGCAAACCATGCGTTGTCCGTAAAGAGCAGGTCGTTCACCTGGAAAGCCAGAGGCTGCGACGCACTCTTTCCTTTAGGCGTCGGACGCTTTGCGACAGGCGCGCCCTTCTTGCTCTTTGTGGTCGGTTGCGAAGCCGGTGTCGCCGCTGCGTCCGCGATGTACAAGCCGGACTTGATCCACTTGTTCGTGGCATCGTCATAGCGCATTAAGCCGCCGGCCGAAAGCGAAGCGAGCCAGCCGCTCGGTGCCGCGTAAACGTGGCGAAGATCAGTACGCTTCAGCCCTGGGCCGAGTGTATTCCAAGTTGTGCCGCCATCTTTTGTGGCAAGGAACGCATTAGTGTCAAACGTAAGCACAACGAGCGCGCGCTCTGGACGATTCTGGTCCATCGCGACGTCGAGAATGTGCTGGTGATGGAACCCTGTATTCGCGGCGCTGAACGTTGCGCCTGCGTCTTCAGAAATCTGCACGCCCTGGCGTTCGGTGCCGATGATGACGCGGTTTGGATTTTTCGGATCGATCAAGATCGCGTTCACGACCCAGTCGAGCGGAGTCAGGCGCTTCCACTGGTCGACACCTTCATTCGTCGTCTTCCAAAGGCCGCTGGTCGTTCCGGCATACAGCGTGTCGGGATGTTGCGGATCCTGCCGAATGAGCTGGGTACGACGATAACTGAAAGGAATGCCTGCGTAGCGCTTCCACGTTTCGCCTGAATTCACGCTGTGGTAAATGCCGGAGCAAGCGGTTGCGTGGACGTTCGAAGGATTTGCAGGGTCCACGATGACGGTCATGACGTCGGAATCGTCAATCATGCCCGCCTTAATTGAAGTCCAGTGCTTTCCGCCGTCGGACGTCTTCCACGGCAGGTGGTAGGTTCCGGCGTAGATAATGTTCTCGTCTTTCGGGTCAAACGCGACCGAGTCAAAATTGCGAAGGTCGTCGTGATTTGCCGGAGAAATGCGTTCCCAGGAATTTCCGTCATCTTGCGAACGATAAACACCAGTCAGAGAGCCAGCTACGAAAATCTTTGGGTTCGTGGGAGATTGCGCGAGCGCACGAACGGTCTCTTTTTGCAGGCCCACAACGTGCCATGTGCGTCCCGTGTCATCAGAGCGATACACGCCGCCGCCCCCGGAATAAAGCGTCCACGTGCTGGCATATAAACGATTCGAATTGCGGGAATCCACGAGGATATGCGTAATGACGTCATCCTGCCCGACTCCGATTCGGCTCAGCAATTGCCAATGCTGGCCTTCGTCTGTGGAAGAAAAAACGTGCCCATCGGACGTGCCGAGGTAGAGCTTCTTCGCGTCTTTTGGATCTGCTTCCAGCGAAATCACGGTTCCGCCTGGAGGGCCAACCTGCCGCCAGGTCTGCGCAGGTGCGGCAACGGCCGCGGCCAATCCCAGAGCCAACACCCCAAACCATTTGCCCTTCATAAGCATGCAATTCTCCCAGAGCGCAGAGGCGCTCACAAGACAGGAGTTTAGGGTAGGGAGAGCAGGGGGTCGCCTGTCCCAAAGGACAGAATCCGGGCAGATATTTATAGTCCTAGTACCTCATTTCGCGGCCTTCATTTGGTGGCAACTTCTTTCCCATTCCGGTGTTCCATCCTATGGGAGCCGAGAGTATGCTCCCGGAGACCGGTCAGGTGGGCAGGACAGCCGGTCGCAGAACAGGGGAACGATATGAAGACCAAATCCAGCTGGGCAAGCGGCGCAGGATGGCTGCTTTCAGTGCTCGGTCTTCTCTTATTTAGTGCACAAGCGGCCCGAGCGGACGAGGGCGACCCTCCGTCTCGCGTGGCGCGGATCAGCTACACAGATGGCCCGGTTTCCTTCCAACCCGGTGGGCAGGGCGATTGGGGCACCGCCCAGCGCAATGGCACAGTGACCATCGGCGACAAGCTTTGGACCGACAAGGACGCGCGGGCCGAGCTGCAAGCCGGCCAAGCGGCCGTTCACATGGCGAGTATGACCGCGCTCTCTTTCTTGAATCTCGACGACAACACGATTCAAATGCGGGTCGCAGAAGGTTCGATCAATTTCCGCGTTCGTGAATTACGCGAAGGCGAAGTTTACGAAGTCGACGCACCGAATTTGGCTTTTACGGTAAAGGAAGCCGGCGCGTTTCGCATTGACGTTTCCGAAGACGGCGAATCCACTCGCGTTACCGTGATTCGCGGTTCCGGCGACGTTTCGGCCGGCGGCCAGTCGTATCCGATCAAGGCCGGCGAGCGTGGCGAATTCAACGGTTCGCAAGATGTCCGTTACAGCATTTCTCCCGCTCCGGGCCCGGATAGTTTTGACCAGTGGGCGCAGGGCCGTGACGAAAAAGAAGATAACTCCACCTCCGCGCGTTACGTTTCGCGCGACACCGTCGGTTACAGCGACCTCGACGATAACGGCACGTGGGACGAAGTTCCGGAATACGGGCACGTCTGGTATCCAAACTCGGTCGAAGTAGGCTGGGCGCCTTATAGCGACGGATACTGGAGCTACGTTGGCCCGTGGGGATGGACTTGGGTTGACTACGAGCCTTGGGGCTATGCGCCGTTTCACTATGGACGATGGGCTTACATTGGCAATCGCTGGGGCTGGTGCCCAGGGGCGTATTATGCGCGACCTTATTGGGGTCCCGCGTTCGTCGGATTCTACGGCGGAGGCGGCTTTGGATTTGGCTTCGGTTTCGGCGGAGGCATCGGCTGGTTCCCGCTAGGCTTCGGTGAGCCGTTCTGCCCGTGGTACCGCCACAGCTTCGGCTATGCGCGCAACATCA
>Ga0075436_100001069_pt1 | contig 18413 bp, 20 predicted proteins | sample RhiMethybrSRZTD5_FD_75303 | JGI IMG/M metagenome (GOLD analysis project Ga0075436, IMG submission 75303) | Populus rhizosphere microbial communities from Tennessee, USA - Rhizosphere MetaG P. TD hybrid SRZTD5 | ecosystem: Host-associated > Plants > Roots > Rhizosphere > Soil | place: USA...
ACGGACGGGCACTTTGATCGGCAGCCAAACCGTGGGGTTTAGCACTACCTGGACCAAGTTGAACTGCGGCAGTATTTTCATGAACGAGATGGGCGGGTAGTCTTTTTCCACTTCCTGTAGAGCGTGGAGCCGCGATACAAAATGGTAAACAAATAAGCAGACCAGAGCGTACTCCCCTTCGTTAGCCAATGCAACTTCCTGGCCCTCCCGTTTCAACTTCAGTATCAAGGCTTTACGCATCCCGCCGCAAGCGGGCAGCCCTTTTTCATTGATCTCTTTTACCGGCAAGCTGAAGGTAAAAGAGAACTCCACTGGCTGGCCATTCCACACCAAAGCGCCGCGGTAAGTCTCGCCAACTTTGGCGGAATATATAAAGCCCGTAACTTCGGTCCATTCCGCATCTTCCAGCAAGTCAGTCATGTCTCTTTTCCTCCTTTCCGGATTGGTATGCAGTATACAATATCATACCCGGCTGTTGCGGACAAGCCAACGCAAAACACCTTGCGCCGCGTTTTATTGACACGCCTAGCCTTTAACAGTTAACTTTAACATGCAGGAAATCTACCGAAGGGAGGAACTGGAAAATGTTCGATGTAACGGGTGGCGTTGTTCTTTTACTGGTTGGTATCTTCTACGCCGTTTGGATCGCAATAACTGTGGAAAAGGCGTTATCCAAAACTTTAGCGTTCCTCCCCTGGCTGCTATGGCAGCTGCGGGTAGTAGGAATGAGGGATCTCTGGAAATGGACCGACGATTGCACTTGGAAGTCGGCCTACACCATTTGGCAGGAGGCCCACCGGGACAAAGACATAGAACCGGGGGAAAGCATGTCATTAACCCGGGCCATGGTTTACTTGAGCGTGATGGAAAAAACTTTATTCCTGGAAAAGAGGGTACGGGGGCAGTCTGAAACCGGCCGTACGGTTTACGATAAGGCGATGGTGACTTGCTACCGCAGGAAAAAGCTCCGCACCTTTAGCTGTAGGATGAGCCTGAAGAAACTCTTCCGTCCGCCTAAATATAATCCGTGCTCACATGCACTTTGAACGCCGCGAGAAAGCATTAGCTCTCGCGGCGTGGTTTTTTTACAAATTTAGTTTATTCCCTGTTCGCTTAAAGTATGAGGGCCTACCGACACTCCTCCCGCTTCGGCGCCTAAACAAAACGTTAACCGATAACTATTGGAGTTCACCAACGTATAGCCGTAGGTATTCTGCGATTCGGTGCACGAACCATCCGCCGGAGTAGGAGCCGTGGGAAGCTCAGAGATATAAAGTGGGCTTAAATCCCCCAGGGAAAACGGATACCTATTATAATCATTATAATATAGCTCCAAAGCGCTGGCCATTTGACGCACGTCTGCCAGGCGTTTCGCGTCGTTGGCCTGCGCTTCAGTTTCGGGGGTGACAATAGCAAATGGGTAGTCGCTTTGGTCCGTAACCGTGCTTTGGGTTGAGCCCTGTATCCTCACCAGATAAGCACCTTCAGAGATGTCTTCTCCGTTTTCGTCCCGTCCAACTTTCCAGGAAAAACTTCCGTTGTTGGGCACAGCGCTAGCCAGGGTGTACTGCCTGATCGCGTATAACGGGCATACTTGTGTGTAGCACGGATATTGGTAAGGCGTAAGGTAGATATTAACCCGGGACTCGGAGGATATGTTATTCCAGGTAATGTTTTGCGTCGTACCAATGGGCCATAATTCGCCGCCATCAGGTGAAGTGACTGTTAATAACGGCGGAGGATAATAAACCGGGACCGGCTTAAGCAAACCAACGGTTCGGTCGGGAATACTGCCGGCCAATGGACGGGCGCGATCCGCCGAATTCATAGGAACAGCATCATCGGCGGAATAGCCCCAAGACAAAAAGGTGGAATACTTGCCGATACCGGCGAGCCCGTCGCTGGTAGATAAATAAATAGTATAGCCGTCTTTAATGAGGGTACCGGGAAGGTGAGCGTCGGATCCGCCAGTGATATTCGGCAGTTCTCCCAAAAAGGACACGTCGCCCGACAGGGCTCGGTTAAAAGAAAACCCCAATTCCCGGAAATCGCTCTCGGATTTAAACCCGGCCTTGCGCCCTCCGCTAATCAAATAACAAGTTCCTTTTTCGGCGCCCCGGTCAGCGCAAATCACCCTGCCGTCTTGCGGAGGAATAAACTCCCCTTCGGGCAGAGCCAGGTCTTCGGAAGTAGCGGGAACCACTGATTCCCAGGAGTTAAACCCGTATGACAAGAAGGCCCCGGCAGAAGTATACGGCCGGCGGGTATTGGTGTTGTCTATAAAATAAACGGTGCCATTCTTAAGGACATTAGTCCCTATCGGGTGCGAGGCTGCTTTGGTTACAGCGGGATAACTGCCCAATGTCAAGCAAAGAGCCAGGGCCGTCAATATGATTTTTCTTCGCAGTTTCATGATCGTGGGAATATTATAACACTATACTTAAAGGGTTTCTAGGGTAGTGGTGCATCCCGCAATAAGCAAACTCCAATGTGGAAGTTTCATATTTATTTTGTGTTAATTATTACAATGAGAGTATTACCACTCCCGCAACCGTTAGAAGTATGCCAAGAATTTTTAGCAGGCTGAGGGGTTCGTGTAAAAATAAAACCGAGAGCAAAACTACGACAACAATGTAGCTTGTTGATACTGCTGATGCTAACCCCACCGGCAGTTTTGAGAGCGACAATACAAAAAGCAAAGAACCAGCCGCCATTAACAGCCCAGTTCCTATCCCTAAGGCTAATCCTTCTTGGGGAAACTTAAAACTCTTTTGGTAAAACCACAGGGCGGGAATGGTAATAATAAGCATGCCCAAAGCCATCAATAAATTGACCTGGTAAGCATTGAGGCTTTTCATTACAAACTTCATTAAGAATGAAGCCACCCCGACAAATAGAATGTATCCTAATAGATAGGCCATATATTTATTTTAACAAAAAAATATTTTTTTAGCGATTTCCCTACCTTGCGCTACCATAGAAAATTCTTCTTCGATCTAAGTAAGCAGCGCGGATATAGGGTTAGGGCGTATATAAAATAAGGCAAATAAAAAAGAGGCTTGGGTCTACGACTGCAAGCGCCTCATGACTTGCAGCCTGAAATGTCTTTGGCTACTCTTTTCCCCAACGGATTACTTAACTAACACGAGCCAACGCATGTTCGGGTCACATAAACAAGCCAGGGCAAGCTGCGGTAGCCACCCACCGCCGTTGACCGCGTAAAGCAGCGGAAAAAGGGAGCCCTCATTTGCCAATTCCCACGATGGGTCAGGGAAGCCAATTACGTCCCCATCACTTTCCGGGAAAGCTTCCATGAATGCCCTCATACACAATCCCGAAGCGGGAGCTTGTCCCGGTCGCCGTAGTTTTTTCATAGACTCATAGATGTCGGGGGAATTGCCCGCCCGTAGCAACTTAAAACGGTGGGTTGCGGTCTTGGTCATTACCCGGCCTGTGAATTTCGCACGGCTGCTGCTTCCAAACATCGTAAGCGGATCTACCGGTCCAATCGTAAGTTCAAACTCGACCCCGTCCCTGGGAACTGTTCGTGATTTCTCTCTGATCATTTTCTTTTACCTCTTTCTGTGTGAGCTGATTCTTGCAAATCTGCAATGTTCCGCTGGCGCCAACTGCTATCAAAATTGCTGAAAATTCATCCTCCTGCCGATTGATCATATTAGCCAAACCGGCCTGTTTAGTCAAATATCACAAAACACCCCTTGCGGGGTGTTAGGTACAGTTCTTAGCTTTTAACGGCTAAACAGCGGAAAGAAAGAGGCGATATTGACACCAAACTACGTCGTTTTGTGTTCGTTGTATAAGTGCGTCTAATATTCGAAAATATTGACGACGACCAACAGAATGACTTACCAAACAGTTCGAAAACCGGTGAGATAAGTTTTAGTTCCTTAGAAAGGAGGTGATCCATCGACAGCTTCCGCTACCGATGCCTTGTTACGACTTAGTCCCAGTTACGAGCTTCGGATTGGAGCGATAAATCGCGCTTCATCCGCTTCCCGCTTCCATGACTTGACGGGCGGATTCCTGAATTTGGGTTAATTCTGGATCCCCACGTAGCGAGCGGCTTTCCCGCACTACGCGAGCCCCATGGTTCATCTGTGATTTTAACAGTTGGATTTGCTCAATTCCATCTTTAGTATGATGCTTTCCGTCTTTTACCAAATTCGCTATTTTGCAAAATAATTGAAAATTACGAATTTTACCCTCTCCCAATAATGGGTGGGTTTGGAAAAACGGAATAATCACACTAAAAATGTCTTTGTGTGAACTGACCGTATAGCGAATACATTCGCTATGGTTGGGACGGTTTTCCTTTTGAAAGTAAAGACCGCCGCAGCCGAGAGTGCTTTTCACTTGTTCCAGCATTTCTCCATCGGAAGCCTGGACTTTAATAAAAAAGTTCAAGATCACGTTGGCGCCGCCATATTTATTGTACGGCGGGCGAACCAGAACATAAAAACATCCTTCTCCGTCAGTTAAACCAACTATGTAATCCGCAGAAACCATTGGTTTTGTCCTTCCTTAATACTCTTATACAATACTTTACCATTTTGGCGATAAAATTTCGTTAAAGAAATTATTAAGTACTACGACTCAGCTGACTTCTCGTACCCGATTACATACCCATACAGTACGAGATCTCCCTGGGTCACCAAGAAAACTATTCCCCGCATCATAACCGAGCTTGATTGATACTTCCCCTTAACACACCGTAAGGGTCGTATCGCTCTTTCCCTGGTCGAGGGATGGTTACGCTGCCGTTCGCTACTAGAACCCTTCAGTCCTGCCCTCGCGGGTTAGGACCTGTCCGTTCGCTACGCTCTGATGTAGTGCAGAGGAACCGATTTTAACGGTTTAGTTTTAATGGCTGCCAGGCGCATTTAATTTTGTGTACAAAACCTGAGAACGTATTCACCGTAGCGAGGCTGATCTACGGTTACTAGCGATTCCGGCTTCATGAGGGCGAGTTGCAGCCCTCAATCCGAACTGGGGGAAGGTTTGATAGGATTTGCTCCAGCTTACGCTTTGGCGTCCCTTTGTAACTTCCCATTGTAGCACGTGTGTCGCCCAAGTCGTAAGAGTCACGCTGATTTGACGTCATCCCCGCCTTCCTCCGGCTTAGACGCCGGCAGTTTCACCAGACACTTGTAACTGGCGATAGGGGTTGCGCTCGTTTTCACACTTAAGTGAACACCTCACGGCACGAGCTGACGACAACCGTGCAACACCTGTGTACCACCCTCGAAGGCTACGCTATCTCTAACGTATGCAGGTACATGTCAAGACTTGGTAAGGTTCCTCGCTTACTGTCGAATTAAACCACATGCTCCACCGCTTGTGCAGGTCCCCGTCAATTCCTTTGAGTTTTAGCCTTGCGGCCGTACTCCCCAGGCGGATGACTTAACGCGTTAGCTGTGGCACTAAAGAGGGTCGATACTCTCTAGCACCTAGTCATCATCGTTTACAGCGTGGACTACTGGGGTATCTAATCCCATTCGCTCCCCACGCTTTCGTCCTAGCAGTGTCAGGTGGCACCCAGAAGCCTGCCTTCGCTATCGGTATTCCGAACGATATCAACGCATTTCACTACTACACCGTTCGTTCTAGCTTCCTCTTTGCCCCTCTAGTTGTGCAGTTTCAAATGACAGATTCCGAGTTGAGCTCGGAGATTTCACATCTGACTTGCATAACCACCTATCGGTACGCTTTACGCCCAATGATTCCGGATAACGCTTGAGGTCTCTGTATTACCGCTGCTGCTGGCACAGAGTTAGCAACCTCTTATTCATCAGGTACCGTCAAAAATTCTTCCCTGATAAAAGGACTTTACAACCCGAAGGCCTTCATCGTCCACGCGGCGTCGCTGGATCAGGCTTTCGCCCATTGTCCAAAATTCCAAACTGCTGCCTCCCGTAGGAGTCTGGACCGTGTCGCAGTTCCAGTGTGGGGGTTTCCCCTCTCGGGGCCCCTAACCGTCATAGCCTTGGTAGGCCTTTACCCTACCAACAAGCTGATGGTGCCCAGGCCATTTCTCTAGCGTCTTGCGACTTTAGAATTGCTTCCACATCGAGTATTATCCTGCCTTTCGGCAGGTTATCCTCAACTAGAGGGATGTTCCTAGGTATTACTCACCCGTTCGCCGTGGGCCTAAACCCACTCGACTTGCATGTCTTAGGCACGCCGCCAGCGTTCATCCTGAGCCAGGATCAAACTCTTATAATATGACTGCTAAAAAAATAAATTCTTAGAAATCAAGGGTTTGTCCTCTGCACCCTGAAACATTATCAAGGTGGTCAGTGAGAACTGGCAATGGTTGATTTGGGAAAACGAACAACCATTAAAACGTTTGTCTGCTTGATAACAGACGATTCATTGAACTCAAAAAATTGACATAATTTGTTGTCTACAATTTGTGATTGTTTTGTACATCACATTTCTTTCCACTATTCAGCTGTCAAAGAACGCTGGAGCTTATACGAGACAAATCTGGCTCCGCCAGTTTGTCGAGTCCTGTCGCGGATCCACTCCGCGACGATTATAGACCGAACAAAAAACACCTGTGCTTATGCACATTGTGCTTCATTCTCCGCCAGACGGCGGACCTCTTGCAATCAGCCGAAAGATGGCTTACACAAGAGTAGAATTATGCTGGGTTTATTGCCTTGTAAATCTCCTCTGGATTAGCTTAATGCTAGTCCTTGAATATAATAGAGGGTTTAGGGATTCCTGTCAAGGGGTTTTGAGCTATAAATCCAAACTCCGCCACAAATACCGGCTAGCCACCGTACGGTGCGGCTGCCAGGCCGCAATAATCTTTTCGATTTGCTTAACAGTTGGGGGCTTCTTGAAACCATACAACTTTTGGATGCCTTTGCGCAGGCCCAAATCGCCGTGAGAAAACACATCCGGCCGCTCCAGCACGAACATCAAAAACATCTCCGCGGTCCACCGGCCGATGCCCTTAATTTTAACCAGCTCCTCAATGACCGCTTCGTCCTCCATGTAACGGAGACGGCGGGTTTTTAACTGGCCGCGCTCAATGGCGCCAGCAATTTCTTTGACATAGCTAACCTTAGCGTAGGACAAGCCGGCTCCGCGGATTTTCTCGGTCGGCATGCGCAGCACGTCCCGCGGCAAGGGAAAAGTTTTGCCTGGCCACAAATTGCGGAATTTTTTTATGATCGCCCGGGCCGCCTTACTGGACAATTGCTGGGCGATTATTTCCCTCACCAGCGCGCTGAAAATAGTGGCGCCGCGCCGGCTGTTTTGCGGCAACGGCGGGAGTTTTTTAATTACCTTTCCCAAAACCGGATCCGCCGCGGTTAAATGCTTGACCGCACGCTTGTAATTGACTTTCGGATGCCGATTCATAACGCTTCTTCCGGTACGTAAACCAGTCCTTCCACTTCCGGCATACTCCTCTGTTTCGCCGGCGGAATTTTCCGCAATGTCCGGCTGATCGCCATATCCACTTGTTTTTGCGGAAACTTTTCCGGCAACATCTGCAAAAAATCCCAAACCACTTTGGCGTCGTCCAGGGCGCGGTGGCGGTTGGCACACTCAAACTTGAACCGCTCTATTAACGCGCTCAAGTTATGGTGTTTGAACCGGGAAAATAGTGCGCGCGAAAGACGGACCGTGCATAAATGATCCATGGTAAATGCCCTCTCGTGCCGGGCGAACTCGCCTTTCAAAAAACCGTAGTCAAAACTGCTGTTGTGGGCCACGAAAATCGTCCCTTCCAACATTTCCAAAATTTCGTCTTTGATATCTTCAAAAGCGGGCGCGTCTTTCACGTCCTCGTCGCGGATGTTGGTAATGCCGGTGATGAATTCTGGAATTGGCCGGCCGGGGTTCACCAGCGAACTGTAACTGCGCACCAGTTCGCCGCGCTCTACCCGCAAAATGCCGATTTCTATGACGCGATGAAAAAACGGACTGCCGCCCGTGGTTTCAACGTCAACAATGGCAAAGTTATATTTATTCACCAATATATTATAGCCAAAAACAAACAGTCCCCGCAAACCCTAGCACTTCTGCATAGGTTTTTGCGGGGAACTGAAGTGGAGGCGGCGACTCATAGGTGAAACCGGTCGCCGCTGATATGGATTGCTGAGTCTGATAACCCATCGCCGAGGCGAGGAGCAGACCGAAACAGCAAAACGATAAAGAAAGCGATTAGCGCGGCGGCCACGATGATAACTCCCAAATCATGCTGCTCGGTGCCGCCTTGGCCGTGCATCCTTAGCCAGAGTATGCGAATGATAGTACCAACCATTGCCACCTCTACTAAGCAAAGCAAGTAGGCCAAGCCACGTAACAATTTCCTCTTTAATCTTTTCAACACTTTTCTTTCTGCTCCTTCCCGAGTTTCGGACATAAAACAATGTATTATATCAAATTTTAATAAAAAAGTCAAGGCCATAACAAAAACCCCGCCAAATGGCGGGGTTCTAAGCTTTACTATTATTGGATAATCTTGTCTATTAAGCCGTACTTTTTCGCTTCCTCGGCGCTCATGAAATTGTCGCGGTCGGAATCCGCTTCAATCTTCTTCACCGGCTGGCCGGTGTGCTTGGACAAAATCATATTGATTTGGTCTTTGATGCGGGAAATTTCCTTGGCCTGGATTTCAATATCTTTCTGTTGTCCTTCCACGCCGCCCATAACCTGGTGGATCATGATGCGGGCGTTGGGCAAAGCATAGCGCTTGCCCTTGGCGCCAGCCGCCAGCAGGACCGCGGCGGCGCTAGCCGCTTGGCCCAAACAAATTGTGGCCACGTCGCTTTTCACGTGCTGGATGGTATCGTACAGCGCCAAAGCGGACGTAACCGAGCCGCCGGGCGAGTTAACGTAAATTTTGATGTCTTCCTTGCTGTTTTCCGCATCCAGGAACAACAATTGGGCAATTAAAGTGTTGGCCACTGCATCGTCAATCGGCTCGCCCAGGAAAATGATGCGTTCCTTGAGCAGCCGGCTGTAAATGTCATAAGCGCGTTCGCCAAGCGGGCTTTTTTCAATGACCATTGGGACTAATGGCATAGGTTTGGGTTTAAGTTAATGTTTATTCTACTTTCTGTTCCGGTTCGGCTGCGGCTTCGACAGTTTCCTCCGCTTCCGCAACTGCTTCGGCTGGTTCTTCTTCATCCGGCCCGATTTTTTCGCCGTTGATGTCAATCTTCCAACCGGTCAGGCGGGCGGCTAGCCGTACGTTTTGCCCGGCCTTGCCAATGGCCAGAGAAAGCTGGTCTTCCAGCACGCCGACCTTGGCTTCCTTATTTTCTTCATCCAGCTGGACGTTGATGATTTTTGCCGGGGACAAGGCGTTGGCAATGAATTTTACCGGATCTTCACTCCACTCTATAATGTCAATCTTCTCGCCGCCGAGTTCACCCATGACCGTTTGCACGCGGGTGCCTTTTTGGCCGACGCAGGAGCCGATTGGGTCAATGCCGTCCTGGGTGGACATGACCGCAATTTTGCTGCGCGAGCCAGCCTCGCGGGCCACGGCCTTAATTTCCACCGCGCCATTGAAAATTTCCGGGACTTCCAGTTCAAACAGTTTACGAACCATGTCCGGGTGCGAGCGCGATAAAGTGATTTTTGGACCCTTGGCGGCCGGTTCAACGTGCAGGACCAAAACTTTCAGGCGCTGGCCGACGCTGTACTTTTCGCCGCGGATTTGTTCCGAAGGGAACAGCACGCCAGTGCCTTTACCCAAATCTACCAAGACGGTGTCGCCCTCAATGCGCTGGACAATGCCGTTTTGCAAAGTGCGCTCTTTGGCCTTGAAATCGGAAAACTGGACGTTGCGTTCGGCTTCGCGCAATTTTTGGATAATAACCTGCTTGGCAGTCTGCGCGGCGATGCGGCCATAGTTGGTGCCGTCTTTGGGAGTAATTTCGGTCTTAATGACATCGCCGAGCTTGGCGCCTTTCTTCAGGGCCTTGGCGCCGGCTTCATCCACTTCTTTCTGCGGGTCTTCTACTTCCGCCACTACGGTCTTTACGTCATAAATTTTGGCGGACAAGTGTTCTGGGTCAAATTCCACCACTATGTTCTGGTCCTTTTCGCCGTAATCTTTGCGGAAAGCCGCGGCGAGGCTGGCCTCAATCATTTCAATGATTTCTTCCCGGCTGACACCCTTTTCTTCGGCGATTTGCTGTAGCGCTTGCTCTAATTGTTCGTTCATATTAAATTTTTCTCCTCAGTTCTTGGCTTATTTAATTGTTCTATCTTGCTATTATTGGCCGAAGCAACAAAAAAGATGAGCGGAACTCATCTGTAAAGTCTGTCATCTACGGCGTGTGGAATTATTGTAACACAAAACTGGCCATTGTCAAGCACGCCCGGTTCCACCAGGCAGACGTCAATTTGCGGACGGAGCCTGCGGTATTGCGGGTGGCTCACTAAAAACAACTTGGCTATTTTGGCTAGCTTGCGTTGCTTGGAAGGCGGCACCGAATGACGCGCCCCGCCAAACCGGTCCAAACGGAACAGGCGGGTTTTGACCTCCACAAAATAAATAGCATCGCCTTTTAGGGCAATGAAATCAATTTCTCCCAGGCGCAGGCCGCGGCCGTTAATAACATTAGTCGCTATAACCCGACAGCCGCGGCGCTGGTAATGGCCGCGCGCTAAAGCCTCCCCACGGCTAGCTACCGACCGCGGGTCAAATTTTTGGGGTAAAAAAAGCGCCACGCATTCATTATGCCCAGGCGCTCGTAAAATTCCGCTAAACCAATCCTAAAACCTAGATCAATTATTGCATCTTTATGTATTTTTGTTTGACCTGGTCTTTCTGCCATTGTCCCACGTCATGACGGTATTGGCCGAGCCAGTATTTAAGCAGGGGCACGAGCCAAATTATGCCGATCAGCAAAATCAAGAAAGCTACCAAGTGAGAGCCCAGGTACATAGCCTGTTGGTAGCGCAAAATGAACCACAACACTTCCACTAAGCCAATGGTCAGCGCCCACAGCGACAAACGGCGCCACATGCGGCGCGCCGGTGGGTGGTGGGAAGACATGCTGGTCAGGCGAAAAATAATTCCGGCAATGGTCAAAGCCGCCCCTATTATCAAAAACGCCTTATCGGAACGGTGCAGGGCGGTTGGGTCAATGTTAATCAAATAATCGGAAGAAACAAGCTTGCGGAAATCAATCATGGGGTTTACTTAATAACCGAACTTTACTTAACAAATAGCTCAGCGTAATGGTAATTATCGGCTTCCAGGTCTTGTTCCTTGCGGAAACCGGCTTTAACCAAAAGCTGGTCCAATTCTTCGCGACCCACCCGGCGCGCAATGTCCGGGCCCAGCGGAGTGGCCTCTTTTTTCCATTCCACTACCGCAAGCCGTCCGCCAGTCTTTAAAATCCGGTAGGCATTTTTCAACAGCATGTCCCGCGATTCCACTTCGTGGATAATGCTGGCCAAAATTAGGGCATCGCAGCTGTTTTCGGCAATATCCAGCAACGGCTTATCCAGGTCAGCGTGGAGGACGGAAATGTTCTTCAAGCCGCTCTGCCTAGCCGCCGACTGGGTAGCCACGAGCTTGGCTTCCTGGACATCCACCGCATACACGGTGCCGGTACTGCCAACGCGCTGGCCGGCGGCCACGGCGTAAAAACCGCTGCCGCAACCTAAATCCGCCACAGTTTGGCCGTTTTGCAAACCCATTTGGGCAATTATAGTAGCGGGATCAATGAATCTAACCATCTATTTCCAGGTAAATTTTAGTAATGCTTTTGGCGCGGGAGCCTTCGGTTTCTATAAGGACGGCATTTATTACTGCCGGGCCCTCCTCTTCCGGCTCCATGCGGAATTTATCTTTCTCTAAAAACATGTTCAGGGCGTTTTCCGTTTTTACGCCGATTACGGAGTTGAGAGGACCGGTCATGCCGACGTCGGTAATGTAAGCCGTGCCTTGCGGCAATATGCGGGCGTCCGCGGTCGGTGTGTGGGTATGCGTGCCGAGCATTGCGGCGATGCGGCCGTCAGCGTGCCAACCCATGGCCGACTTTTCGCTAGTCGCTTCGGCGTGGAAGTCCACTATTATTATATCACCTTTTTGGCCCTGCTCGCTTAATAGCCCGTCCAAGACTGTAAACGGGTTGGCAATTTCGCCATGGTACTGGCCCTCAAAGAAAACGCGACCACCCAAATTTATCACCAAATAATTTTGACCGCCTTTGGAAAAGCGGAAATAACCGGGACCGGGCAAGCTGTTTTCATAATTGGCAGGACGGATTAAGTTCGGAAATTTTTCAAAGCACTCCGCGGCCTGCGGGACTTTATCAAACACGTGGTTGCCGGAACTGAATACATCCACGCCCAAATCCGCCAATTGCTGCAATGTCCCGGCAGTCACACCCTTACCATGCGCCAGGTTTTCCACATTGGCAATGACAATGTCGGGCTGGTGCTCCTCGCGTAGGGACGGCAAAACCTGGGCCAATGCTTTGCGCCCGGGCTTGCCCATGATGTCGCCGAAGAAGAGAATTTTAGCCATTATCTCGCATACTCAATCACCCGCATGTCGCGGATTACGTGCACGCGGATCTCGCCGGGGAACTTCAATTCGTTTTCCAAACGATTGGCAATGTCGCGGGCCAGCTTCATACAGGCCAGGTCATCCAGCTTCTCCGGCCGGACAAACACGCGGATTTCACGACCTCCCTGAATAGCGTATGTTTTATCCACGCCTTCGTAAGAATTGGCAATGTTTTCCAAGTCGGTCAGGCGCTTTACGTAATTTTCGTAAGAGTCCTTGCGGGCACCCGGCCGAGAACCGGAAATACCGTCCGACGCGTCCACCAACAAGGCTTCCACACTCTCCGGGCCATGATGGCCGGCCGAACCTTCGGAAACGTCAGTATCGTGATGGTGGGACTCAATGGCGTTGATAACGCGCTTGTCCAAGTTAAACTTTTCGGCAATGCGCTTGCCGATTTCCACGTGCGTGCCTTCCATGTCCTGGTCTAAGGCCTTGCCGATGTCGTGCAGTAGTGCGCCCTGTTTAACAATTTGCACATCGGCGCCCAAAGCTTCGGCCATTAACGCGCCGATCTTGGCCGCTTCAATGGAATGACGCAGAACGTTTTGGCCGTAAGAAGTCCGAAATAACAAGCGGCCGATTAAATGCACCAGCTTCGGCGGGAAACTGGTAATGCCCAGTTCGTAAACCGCTTCTTCACCGGCGCGCTTGATCTTTTCGTTAATCTCCGCCTTGCTCTTTTCAAACGCCTCTTCAATGCGGGCCGGATGGATGCGGCCGTCGGCCAGCAATTTTTCTAAAGTCAGCTTGGCAATGTGGCGGCGGATGGAGTTGAACCCGGAAATGACCACTGTGTCGGGCGAATCGTCAATCAAGATTTCCACGCCCATGAGCTGTTCAAAAGTACGGATATTGCGCCCTTCCTTACCGATAATGCGGCCTTTCATTTCCTCGTTGGGAATGTTGATGGTCGTGGTGGTGGTTTCCGCCGTCACTTCGGTGGCCACGCGCTCAATGGCCTGGGCCACGACTTTGCGGGCTTCGCGCTCCGCGTCTTCGTAAGCGTTATTTAGCAGTTTGCGGTGGAGCTTAAGCATCTCTTCCTTAATGCCCTTTTCCGCATTGTCCAACAGGACTTTACCAGCCTCTTCCTTGGTCATGGCCGCGATCTTTTCCAAGTTAGCCAGCTGTTTGGCGCGCAGTTCCTTGATTTCTTCCTGCGACTTCTGCAGTTCTTCTTTTTTCAGGTCCAAATCCTGGCCCTTTTGGTCCAGCTGGGCAGACTTGGTGTCCAAGTCTTTTTCTTTCCGGTCAATGCGCTCCTCAAACCGGACGATCTGCCCGCGGAATTCAGCCTCGGTTTTTTTGGCCTCTTCGGTAATCTCCAAAGCCTTCTGCTTGGCTTCTATCAGCAGTTCCTTTTCCTTATTGCGGGCGTCGTCCACGATGCGCTCGGCTCGCGCTTCGGCACTGCCGACTTTCTTTGACGCTAAAGACTGGCGGATAAAGTAGCCGACGGCGGCCCCAACTACCAGCCCGATGATTATATAGAGAAACATAAAATACCTTACTTCCGCCGGGTAAGGCTATGAAATTCAAGCAGAAAAAGCCCCAATTATTGAGGGTTCAGGTGTCGTTTTCCTGTTAACGCACTGGGAGAGAAAACTGAAAGCTTAAGTTGAGGAAAAAGATACATAAGAACAACAGTTTCTTTCGGGCTTGATTCCTTAACCGAGCGGATGATTAATCCTAAAAATTAAGTCAAGTAAGCCCAGAATACCACAAAAACCGCCAGGGGTCAAATGGGCAAATTTACGGGTATTAAAAATCCCGACTTGAGTCGGGATGATTATCTTTAGCGTGGGCCTCCGGCCTGGGCGGCACTTAAATCAGGACCTCGCTTGATATTCCTTATATCAAACTGGTGGTCTTTGCGGGCTGTTCGAGGAGGGGTTTGCCGTTTTGGCTTCCTTGCCAATTCAAACCGATTTGAATTTGAGTCCACGTCAGTAGATTCAAGGTTGCTACTGGCTTTTCTGAGCTTTTCCCGTACTGCCAAAAGCATAGACTTTTCGTGAATTTTTTTTGCGTCCTCTAACCTTCTAGCTTCATCCCTACGAGGATCACCGGGCACATCGGGTAAAAATTGGCGAAATCTGGACATATTTTTTAGTTTACTTTTACCTTTTAGTAATTATAGCATAAATTGAAAAAAATAGCAATATTTTTATTTAAAATTTCCCAAATAGTCTTTGATGCTTCGGAATACTTTATCGTTTTCTAATTCGCCCAACGGTATATCCTTTTCTTTCTTAATTTCCGTGATGAGAGCCAAACTGTGGCCCAGGGCTTGAGCAGCGGCAGTTTTGCCCCTCTTCTTACAAAATTGTTCATAAGCCTCCAATTGCAACTTTATCTCTTGCAATACTAATATTTGAGCGGGGTGTGTTTCCAATTCTGAATTCTTTTTAGCCATCCACGTTTCGCTCAAATTAATTATTTGGTCTGGATCCATGCCCACGATTACGCGCGGTACTTGTCTTTTTCTGCCAACGAAATGAATAAAGTCGGATTTAAAATATTCAACTGTACCTAGTGTTCCCTCCTCTAGTTCTTTGCGGATCCGCTCAAACTTTACATCCATGTCTTCACTATAAGTAACGTCAACCGCCAGAGCCAAATGCGATGCCCGTCCGGGTTCTTCCTGAAATTCGGCAATACTATCAATACCATTTTCTATATCATCGTAACTGGAAGGGCGAATGGTATGGACATTCGGGCCCAACCACTGGTTCAATTCTGCCTGTTCATGGAAAATTGCCTCAAATATGGTGGCCAACCTAGCATAGCACTTTCTTGTCGGGTTAGCTTCCCGTTGTTGCCAAATTTTTCTTTCTGACCTTTCTACGGGTTGCTGGTCTCTTCGTATTTTTTCGGGGTCATAAAACTCAGCAAAATCCTTATCATTTATATCAATAGCTTCTTCTTGTAAGACGCTTTGGGCGCGCTTCAGAACGCTTTCTAAAGATGCTTCTTCCACCATTCTTTGTTCATTTCTATTGGTGTAGGGGCTCATAAGAATAAAAGCCTTCCCCTGTAAGAAAGGCTGATAATTATTTAGTTACTCTGGCTTTACTTTCCTTCCGCGCGCGAGGCGTGTTGTCGCGGCGGCCGCGGACGTAATAAATTTTGGCTTTCTTCACGTCGGTCGGCTTTACCACTTCCAGCTTCACGATGTTGGGCGAATGCAGGGGGTAAATGCGCTCTACGCCAACGCCGGAAGCAATCTTGCGCACGGTAAAGGTCGAGTTAACGCCGGTCCCGCCCTTGCGGGCAATGACCAGGCCTTCAAAAACCTGGACGCGCTCCTTGCCGCCTTCCTTAATGCGTTGGTGCACCTTAACGGTGTAGCCGGTGCGGAATTCGGGCAAAGTTTTTAATTGGGTCTCTTTGAGGTGTTTGACTATGGCCATGTTATAAATTATTAACCTTTTTACTTTGTAAATTCTCCAAAACTTTTTTCAGGTATTGCGGCACGTCACTTTCCGCTTCGATCCAGGTGTCGTCCGGCAGTTGGACTTCAATGCGGCGTGCGTGCAGGAACTGGCGGTTTAGCCCTGGAATCGGCTTGGCTGCCCTTGAGCCGTACAAATTGTCGCCGGCCAGCGGGTGCCCCAGAGATGAAAAATGAACGCGGATCTGGTGCGTTCGTCCTGTGTGTAATCTTACACGAACCAGGGTGTAACCGTCAAGCCGCTCCACCACCCAATATTCCGTTAGCGCATCCTTAGCTTGGACCATATTTTTCGTCGCATACTTGCGGAAATCCGACTTGCTTTTTCCTACCGGTAAATCGATTAAACCGTGGGTTTTCTCCACATCTCCAGTAACCAAAGCAATATATTCTTTTTTGATCTTGCGTTCGGCGAACGCATCCTTTAAATGTTCGTACATGTCTTGCGTCAGCGCCACCAGCATGACCCCACTGGTGTCTTTGTCCAGGCGGTGAACGATGCCGGCGCGGCCTTCCTCGCCGACCAGCTTAATGTCCTTGAAATGGTAAAGCAAGGCGTCGGCAAGCGAGTCGCCTTTCAGCCCCGCGCCCGGGTGCACGGCCAAACCGGCTGGCTTGTCTATAATTAGCAGGTCGTGGTTATTATAAAGCGTTTTGAGGGGGATGTTTTTCGGCTTGGACTTCTCTTCGGCAACCAAAGCGTATTTAATTTTGTCGCCCTGGCGGACAACATGCTTGGTTGATGTTACGGTTTCCCCGTTGACTGTTACCAGGCCTGCTTCAATGTCCCGCTGGATGCGGTTGCGCGAAAACTGCCCGGCTTCCTGGGCTAAGTATTTGTCCAAACGGGTTTTTAATTCGGTTACGGTATGCTCGGTAAAATGTTTCATGTCAGGCAATTAAAAAATGGTAAGCCTGTTTCAAAAACAAACAGGCGAATACGACCAGCACCAAACCCAATGCACCCAGTACATATTTATAATATACGCTGTCCATGTAACTGCGGATCTTGCCTGCCAGCAAGGCCACGAAAATATTAACAGCGGTTACCGCCAAGAGGAAGCCGGAAGCAAAACCAACTTCGCCCAAGGACGAACCGCTGTTCCGGGCGGCCAACATGATGGGACCGCCGACAGTAAGCCAAAATAGATAAGCGGAAGGGTTCAATAAATTACCGACCATTCCCAGCAATACTCCCCTGCGCTCCGCCGACGGCAGGACAAGGCTGGGCTTGTAAGTAAAAGCAGTGTAAGCCATATACAACAAAAACAAAGCGCCGGCTACGTCTATGATCCTGAACACCGCATTTGTGCGGGGTAAAATACCGAGGATAAAAACAGCGGACAATACCCTTATTATATCAATTGCTAAAGCCCCCAACGAAATCGTGATTCCGGTCTTCCAGCCGTCTTGCAGGGCGCGGGCGATAATGATTACCATTAATGGCCCAGGGAGAAAGCCCGCGGCCGAGCCTAAAAGTAATCCTTGCGATAAATAGCTAAAAATTTGATGCATTCCGCTTTTTCAATAACAAATCCGGCCGGCGCTTTTTAGTGCGCTTTGAAGCTTCGCCGCGGCGCCAGGCATCCATTTTGCCGTGATGCCCTCCGAGCAAAACTTTAGGCACGCGCATGGTTCTTTTGCCGACTTTCAAAACTTCCGGCTTGGTGTATTGCGGGTATTCGAGAAGGCCTTCGGTAAAAGATTCATTGGCAGAAGACTCCAACTTACCGAGCACTCCCGGCACAAGCCGCAGGATCGCTTCGCTAATTGCCAAGGCAGGCAACTCTCCGCCCATTAAAATGTAGTCGCCCACTGATAATTCTTCATCAACGAAAGAACGAATCCGTTCGTCAAAACCTTCATAGCGGCCAGACACGAAAATCAGTTCCTCATACTTGGCCAAGCGCCGCGCCTGCGCTTGCTTGAACACTTTCCCCTGCGGCGTTAGTAAAATCACTCGCGATTTTTTTTGCTGACTTTTCGGCCGCAGTTTTTGGATCGCTTTCACCACCACGTCAGGCCGCAGCACCATGCCCAAACCGCCGCCATAGGGGCGTCCGTCTACGGTACCGCGCCTACCAAAAGAATAATCGCGCAAGTTCACCGCGCGGAGAGCCAGGACTTTGTTTTTTATGGCGCGTTTGACTATGCCGAACTTGGTATAAGATTCCACGAATTCGGGGAACAAAGTCAGCACGGTAATGGAAATTTTTTTCTTCATCGTAGCTTTCATCAATAATAGTTTAACATAAAACCCCGCCGGCTATTATTGTCCGGGGGGTTTATGCAAATATAATCTTAGAGTTTGAAGTCGTCGTCCAAGCTGCTGGAATCTTCAGTAGCGGCCATAGCCGGTTCGGCTTGAGCCGGTTGGCCCTG
>Ga0075436_100001070_pt1 | contig 18408 bp, 13 predicted proteins | sample RhiMethybrSRZTD5_FD_75303 | JGI IMG/M metagenome (GOLD analysis project Ga0075436, IMG submission 75303) | Populus rhizosphere microbial communities from Tennessee, USA - Rhizosphere MetaG P. TD hybrid SRZTD5 | ecosystem: Host-associated > Plants > Roots > Rhizosphere > Soil | place: USA...
CGCGCGTTGGAGTTCCTTCTCGCGCACGTGAAGCCGGGCGACACGGTGCTGGCACTGGGCGGCGACGGATCGACGCACGTGCTGGCCACGGTCGTGCTCGCGCAACGCCTCGGTGCACGCACGCTTGCGATGCGGTGGCCGCACGAGATGAACGCAACCGCACGCCTGGTGGAAAGCCGCGCAGACGAGATGGCCGACGACGTGCGGCGTGCACGCGGTCCGCTGCGCGCGGTGCTACGGGGATGGCTGGCGGCGCGGCGCACGCATGCTGCGTCGACGACGTGGTGGATCCCGCCCGGCGGGGCGTCGCCGCTCGGCATGTTGGGCGCGGTGAACGCGGGTCTCGAGCTCACCGCGCAGGTGGCGCGGGGCGAATTGCCCGCGCCGGCGCACGTCGTCCTTCCGTTAGGCACCGGCGGCACGGCGGGCGGCCTCGCGCTCGGCTTCGCCATCGCCGGGCTGGACACGCAGGTGATCGGTGTCCGCGTGGTGCCGCGCATCATGGCGAACGGGTGGCGTGTGCGCCGCCTGGCGCACCGTTGTGCCCGCCTCATCGAGCGGACTACAGGCAGCAGCCTTCCACGCGTGGCGCGCCGCAGCATTCGTGTGGTGCACCGATTTTACGGCGGCGCGTACGGGCGGCCGTTGGGCACGGCACAAGAGGTGCGCCGGGAATTCGAGCGCGCGACGGGAGTGTTGCTCGATGAGACGTACGGCGCGAAAGCGTTCGCGGCAGCGATGCAGCTTGCACAAACGACCGACGCGGCAACGGTGTACTGGCTCACTTTCGACGCGCGATGTGTGAGCGAGCAATCCGTGGCTCCGGTGCCGCGGCCATGAAAGGAGGGCCGGTTGCATGAAGTGCCGACTCGCCACCGTGGACCTCGCGTACGACGTGTCAGGCGCGTCGCAAAATCCGACGCTCTTGCTGGTGCACGGATTTCCGCACGACCGCACGCTCTGGGCGCCGCAGATGCACGCGCTGTCGGCGGCGTATCAGTGTGTGGCGGTCGATCTGCGCGGCTTCGGCGAGAGCAGCAGTGCCCCGCCCTACTCCATGGATCAGTACGCGGATGACCTGGCGGCGCTGCTCGACGCGATCGGTGTTCGCCGCGCGGTGATCGCCGCAATTTCGATGGGCGGATACATCGCGTTCGCGATGTGGCGACGGCACGCAGACCGCGTGAACGGGTTCGTGTTCGTCGACACACGCGCCGGGGCCGACAGCGACACCGCTCGCGCACGGCGGCACGAGTGGATCACGCGTGTGCAAGCGGAGGGCGTGCCGGCGATGGCCGAAGGGCTCGTGGCCGATCAGTTAGGCGCGACGACGCGCGCGCGGCATCCGGAGCTCGAGGCAATCGTGGTCGCGATGGCGCGGCGCCTGAGCGAGGACGGTCTGATCGGGTCGCTCACGGCCGCGATGGCGCGACCCGATTCCAGCGACACGCTGGCCACGATCACCGTTCCGACGATGTTCGTGGTGGGCGACGAGGACACGATCGCGCCGCGCGGCGAGTCAGAGCGGATGCAGACGCTGGTTTCCGGCAGCCGGCTCGAGGTGATTCGCGGCGCGGGCCATGTGAGCAATCTCGAGCGGCCGGCCGCGTTCAACGCGCTCGTGAGCGAGTGGGCGGCGACCGCCTGCGACACGGCGCACACGCTTTGATGGCGATCGACGCGGCGGGCTTCGACTGGCGCATGCCCGTCCTCGGATGGGACATGACGCGACTCGCGTGGGTCGCCGTGGTCGCCATCGCGCTGCTGGTACTGGCGCTGGTATCGATCTGGCACGCGAGCCGGCATTCGCGCAGCGCGAAGGTCGTGTGGACGGTGGTGGCGGTGATCCTGCCGATCATCGGCCCGATCGCGTGGGCGGTGGCGGGCCGCGAGTCGCGGCGCACGCGCGCCAATCGTTAGGCAGAGCGCGCGAGGGACGTCACGCCTAACGTGACGTCCCTCGCATCTGGCGACCGGCGGACGTCAGCGGGTCGGGCGCGTGGGCGGAGAGTCGCTCTTGAACACGTCCCGGTTGATCTGCACGAACTGCTTCTGATTCGCGGGCACGTCTTCTTCCGGGAAGATCGCGGTGACCGGGCATTCCGGCTCGCACGCGCCGCAATCGATGCATTCGTCGGGGTGGATGAACAACTGGTCCGCGCCTTCGTAGATGCAGTCCACCGGACACACATCCACGCACGCCTTGTCCTTTACGCCAATGCAGGTCTCGGTAATAACGTAGGGCATTGCTCGCCTCGATAATGCGCGACCGACGGGGAACACACCTAAGCTAATGCGAATCCACGGCGGCGGGAGTATTCACCGCACCTCGCGGAACGCGTGCGCAGGGCGCGTTGCTCAGCGTGGCGGCGTCGAGTCGCCGGGCTTCTTTGCCTGGGCCAGTTCGGCTCGGAACGGCACGGCCTTTTCGGGCTGCTTGAGGGAGTCGTAGACGGCCACCAGATCGGTCTGCGCCATGCCGAGCCACGTGGCCGGAGGACTGGTCTGCGACTTCAGGATGCCGTACCCGGTCGTGAGCTCCATCTCGGCATCCGCAAACCGGCGCTCGAGCACGAGCGTGTGGCCGAGTCGGACGTGCGCGATGCCCACCAACTGATGTTTGGGCGCGAGTACGTCGGCGTAGCGACGCAGAACGTCGCGGAAGAGGGAGTCGGCGACAGTGTACTGTTTTTTCGCGGTGTACACGCTGGCAAGATTCGACAGCGCGATTCCGATGAGATAGTGCTTGTCGTGATAGATCTGCTTGTAGATGTCGGCCATCCGGCTGAAATCGCGCGCCGCCTCGTCCAAGCGTCCGCGTTGCTGCGCGACCTTGCCGAGCTCGTTCAACGCCGACGCGACGCGAGGGTGCACGGGACCGTACGTGCGCTGTTGCACGTCGAGCGCCTCTCCGAGTAGCTGCGCGGCCTCGTCGTATTTTTTCTCGTCGATCAGCGTGCGGCCGAGCATCGTGAGCGCCGACGCTGTTTCCGGATTGCTCTCACCGTACCACGCGCGGATTATGCCGAGCGCTTCGCGATAGTAGCGCTCGGCGGCGAAGTAGTGACCGTACTCGTACTGAATGGCGCCGAGGTTGATGAGGTCATCGGCGACATTGGGATGGCGCGGGCCGTAGAGGCTCCGGTCGATCAGGAGTGCGCGCTGATTGAGGGAGTCGGAAACCGAATAATGGCCCGCGTAGAAGTGCGCGTTGGCGAGCTCGGTGATCGCGGCCGCGAGGTCGGATGGCTGCGCCCGCGGCGCGGACAACAGTTGCACGGCGCGGTCGAGCGTGGCGATCGCATCGGCGTAGCGTCCCTGATCCTCGAACACCCGGCCCAACGCAGACGTGGTGCGCGCGGTGGTCGGATCGCCGCGCGGGAGAATCCGTTGCTGCATCGCGAGGGCCTGGCGGATCACCGATTCGGCAGAGTCGTACTGGGCCTGCGCGTCGAACAGCAGGCCGAGCGCGACGAGGCTGTTGGCGATCTCGGGATGGTCGCCGTGGAACAGAGCGCGCCGTTCGGCGAGCGAGGTGCGGAGCAGCGAGTCGGCGCGTTCGTAGCTTCCGAGCTCCTGATAGATGCTGCCGAGCGTCTCGTATAGTTCCGCTTGGGACTCCGGCACGCCGTCGAGTGCGCGTGCTTGTTTGAGGCCGCGGTCGACCAGGGTCACGACCTTGAGGCTTTCGGACGGCGCGACATCTCCCTCGTCGCCCTGGAACAGGCTGACCATGAAGCCCTGGATGCGTTGGGCGCGAGTCGCTTCGCCTAACGCAACGTTGCGGGCGTTGGTCAGCCGGATGGTGTAGAAACCGACCAGTCCGACGATGGTGACGAACACGGCGGCCGCGATCGCGACCGGACGCCAGTTGCGCCGCAGGAATTTGCCGGTGCGATAGCGAACGCTGTCACGGCGCGCCTCGAGCGCCTCGCCGGCCAGGTACCGGTCGATGTCCCGGATGAGCGCGTCGACGGTGACGTAGCGCCGGTCCGGCTCCTTGTGCATCGCCGTTAGGCAGAGGACATCGAGGTCGCCCCACTGGCTCTTGCTCGCCGCGGGCAGCCGGGCCTCGGCCCCTTCGTGCTCGAGGCGGCGGCGCGCGACGGCCGAGGGCTTCACCGGATCGTGATCGGCGATGAGCGTTTCGACCTCGGCCGGCGTACGGTGCGCGATGTCGAACGGCAGACGGCCGGTGAGGAGCTCGTAGAGCACGACGCCCAACGAGTAGATGTCGGTGTGGATGCCGACGCGGCCCGCGCGAAGCTGCTCGGGCGCGGCGTATGCGGGCGTCATCAAGCGGAGGCCCGTGCGCGTGTGGTCGGTATCGGTTGCGCCGACATCGAGATGTTTGGCGATGCCGAAATCCAGGAGTTTGACCGTGCCGTCGTGCATCACGAAGATGTTGGTCGGCTTGAGATCCCGGTGGATGATCGCGTGGCCGTGCGCGTGCTGTACCGCCTCGCACACGCTGCGGAACAGCCGCAGCCGGTCGGGCATGGGCGACGCATGGCGCCGGCAGTAGTCGGTGAGCGGCACGCCATCGACGTACTCCATAACGAACCACGGCGTGCCGTCGGCCAGTGTATCGGCGTCGTAGAGGCGCGCGATGAGCGGGTGGTTGAGTTGGGCGAGGGTGCGCTGCTCGCTGGCAAAGCGCTCGCGGCGCGCGGGTGAGAGCCACGCGTCGCGCAAGATCTTGATCGCGGCATCGCTGCCCAGGTCGTCGCGGCGGGCCAGGTAGACGACGCCCATGCCGCCTTCGCCTAACAGACGGGTGATGCGGTACGGGCCGAAGCGATCGGGGAGCTGGTGCGCCGAGCCGCGGCCCAGCACTTCGTTCGCCACGTGCGCGACGTCGTGGTCGAGGAGCGACTCGCCGCGCGCGTCTTCATCGAGCAGGGCCGACACCTCCTCGCGGAGCGCGCGGTCGGCGCCGCACTCGGCATCCAGGAACGCGTCCCGCTCGACCGCCGGCATGTCGGCGGCGCGGTGGAAGACATCCTGAATGCGCGCCCAACGCTCGGCGTCCATCGATGCCTCCGTTAGGCAGCGTCAGCGCGAGCGCCGCAGCTCGCGGGCGAGCCAGGCGCGCGCCGCCCGCCAGTCGCGGAGGATCGTCGCCTCGGACACACCGAGGAGCGCGCCCGTTTCCGCGATGTCGAGCCCGCCGAAGAAGCGGCATTCGACCATCATGGCCTGCCGCGGATGGATGCGCGCGAGCTCGTCCAGCGCATCGTCGAGGGCGATGAGGTCATCCGCGGCAGCGACGCCGTTCGCGGCCACAGCGAGTGCATCGTCGAACGTGACGATCGCCGCGGCTCCGCCGCGCTTGTGCGCTTTCCGCCGACGCGCCGCTTCGATGAGCACCTGGCGCATCGCGCGCGCGGCGATGCGCTTGAAGTGCAAACGCGGGACGGACGCGAGCTGCGGCGACTGGGCGAGCTTGAGCCAGGCCTCGTTGACCAGGGTCGTGGGCGTCAGCGTCGCGTTAGGATCGTCGCGCCGCACGGCGGACGCGAGGCGGCGCAGCTCCTCGTACGTCGCACTGAAGAGGTCGTCGAGCGCGCGACGCTCCTCGAGGAGTCCGCCTACATCCTCGTTCTCGAGGCCGTGGGCGACGGGGCTGGGGGTGACAGCACGCGGCATGACGGTATTCTCCACACCTTCGCGCAAAGCGATTTGGAGCCGACCCGCGGATCAGGAGTGCGACGCGACAGTATCCGGGTGCCGTCAGGCGGCCCTCTAGCGTAGCGATCCTGGGCGAACCACGCAAATCCCGGAGGCCCGCATGGTCAAGCGGCCATACGGTCCGGCCGATACGAGTGCCCAAGCCGTTACACGGAGGCTCCACGCGACCGGATCGAGCGACCCGGACGTGCTGTACGCGGCCCGACAGGAGCTCGCCGCGCCGTATGCGAGGCACCGGGTGATCGCGCTGCTAATCATCGTTGGGGCGGCCTTCACCTGCCTCACGGTGATGCTGGTGCCGCTCGGCGTCCCGTTGATCGTGGTCGGCATACGGCACCGGAGGCGATGCACGGCCAACCTGGCGACGATCTTCACGGCGCACGCGCAGTACGTCGCGGCACTGGAGTGGGAAAACGCCAGTCTCCCGGCTTTTCGCCGCCCTCCGTCATCGATTCCGGAGCGGGAGCAGCCGAGTGCGGGCGCCGCTGCCGAGCGATGCATCGAGCGTCTCCCACATGACGGCCCAGACTCTCGGCAATTCCTCTAACGCCTGGTGATCCGCGTCGGCGCCTCGATTGCGAGCGACCCACGCCGCGGCGGAGATGCGCGCCGTGGCGAGCGCTCGGTGAACCGCGACGCTGTCGGAGCCGGTGGCGCCGGCGACGCTCAGGAAGGCGCGCTCGTAGAACGCATCGCCGCCCGACGCCAGCGACACGACGCGTCCCGCGACCGAACCTGGATCCGTTGCCGGCGGGGCGAGTCCGGCGCGGACGAACGGCAGCGCCCAATTATCGGCGTCAAAGGTCCCTGCCGGGTTAGGCAGCCACGCCCATACGTGGATCATGGCGAGCCGGGCGCCACGCATGGAACCGTGCGACTCCATCGCCTGGCTGAGCAGGTCGCTCTCATCTTCGACGGTGCCGATGTGCGAGTGCCACGCGACGTTGCCGGGGAGTGCCGGCGGCATCTCGCCGGGGAGCAGCGGCAGCGCATACGCCACGCCGATGAGGGCTGGGCGGCCGTCGATGGTCGCGTACTCCAGAATCGGCGGTTGCTCCGGCGTGAACGTTCCTGAGAACAGCGTTCTGACGTCTATCCAATGCTCGCCCATGCCGGGGAAATCGCCGCCTATGGGACGATAGCCATCGAGTACCGCGCGATCGCGCTCGCGGCAGCGTGCGGTGGCCGCACGGACGCGCGCCACAAATCGGGCGGCCGCCATATCGTTAGGCACGGCGGCCAGCCGGCGCGCGTTTGCGGAGTCGCCCGTCGTGACGGAGCGGCTCTCGATTTGCGCGCGCGCGGGTTTGGCGATTCGGCCCTGCATCGGGAACGTCGACGGCTTCGTGCCATTCGCCTCCCTGCCTAACGGGCACATGAAGCCCCATCCGGGATCCGTACCACCGGCCGAGCGTCACCATGTCGGCGATGGTGTTGAGGTCGCGTCCTTCGAAGTCGACGGCGCGCGCGCCTTGCGGCCGCAGCATCTCGTCGTACAGCAGCACGGTATTCAAGAGGCTGTTGCGAAGGCGGAACACGAGGACGACGCTGTCTCGGCCTGGCGGAACGAGAATGCTCAGGTCGATCCAGTCATCGAAGTCCGTCGCGGTGACGCCGGCAACCGTTTTCGGATCGGACCGAAAGACTAACGAATCGTTCTCAGCCAATACGCTGGTCACGTCGTGGCCGGCACGGTCGACGGCTCGCGCCACCGGAACGATTGCGCCAACCGCAAGCGGGCGCTCCTCGGCATCCGGCAGAACGAATTCGTCCTGCGCGTGCGTTACGCCCAGGAGCTCGAGCTGATTGATGTAGTGCGTTTCGAGCGCTTCGTTGCGCACGTCGAGAGACAAGGTGCCGGCGCGATCGGGCTGCGCGCGCAGGCGGTGGACATCACGCCGCTCGATGAGCGGCGAGATGCTGTACGAAAATCCCTCGGCTTCGAGCGCCGGCACACCGGCGCTGTCCGAGTAAATCGTTGGGCACGACCCGAAGAGCGCCTTGAACAGCGCCACCGTTCCCAGCACCGTACCCCCAACGGCAAGGGTCGTCATGATTGCTGTCTCCGTGCCGCTGACGTAATTAGTGAAGCTCTCCATCGCCGCGACGCTATCGAGCGGGATGGCGGCGATGTCGCTGCCGTTGGACACCAGGGAATCCGTTAGGCCGTAGCGGCGGCCCGCACCGTGGACGGTGTCGCCGTCGATGCGAATCCCGTGTGCGAACACGACGGTCTCACCGTCCTGCAGGTGAACCTTGACTGCGCTCAGCACCGTGGTGCCGCTCGTGTGCGCGACGGGAGCGACTTTCACGCCGCGGAAGATGCACGCCGTCGCCGCAGCGATGATTGCGGTCGCGAGCAAGGCACGGCGAACGATGAACAGCGGGATGCGCATGGGCCCTCCTGATATGCGCCGTTGGGCGAGTACGGTGTGAAAGTCGCGGTCCCCGCGAGGCCGCTCCATACGTCGAATGACGTAGGACGCAGCCATCGGTAGCGGTGTGGGCGCGAGCGCTGCGGCGTGCCAAGAGATCGACCAGCGGCTCCGTTTCGCCTTCGCGTCGCGTATGGGGCTTGACCGCGCGTCCCAGCGGGCACATGTATCAGCGTTCTCCGGCACTCTCGGCGCACCGACGCGCCGACGCTGGTCGAGGTTGACATTGTCATCGCTCGAGCACCTGCCGTCTGTGTGGCCCCTCGTTGGGCGAGAGGCCGAGTTAGAACTCATCCAGCGTACGTTGGACCACGCGGCAGCGGGATCGGGCAACGCCCTCCTGCTGCGTGGCGAATCGGGCGTCGGAAAAACGCGCCTCGCGCAGCTTGCCATGCGCCACGCTGCCGCCGACGGCTGGACCGTCGCGAGCGGAAGCGCCTACCCGGTCGAAACCGGCGTGCCGTACGCGCTGTTCGCAGATGCGATGGTGCCGGTGTTGAGAGATCTCGCCTCGAGCACGGTCACGCTGCTGTCCCGGGGAGCGACGTCGCACCTCGCCCACGTATTCCCGGCGCTCGTTGGGCTGGAAGCGTCCGACGATCGACAGGCCAGCTCTCCCGAGTTCAAGGGACGCGTCCTGTGGACGGTTGCCCAACTGCTCACGGGACTGAGCGCGCGGGCGCCACTGCTGCTCGTGCTGGAGAATCTCCAGTGGGCCGATCCGTCGTCGCTCGAGCTGGTGCATTTCATTGCGCGCCAGGTACGCCAGGCTCGGTTCGCGATCGTCGCCACCGTGAACGACACGGAGGCAGAGTCACAGGGTTCGCTGAACACAACGATGCGCTCGTTGGTCGACATGGGCCTCGCGGCCAGCCGGCACGTGGCGCCGCTCGAGCGCAGCGAGGTCGAGGAACTGCTGCGTCACGTGTTCGGCGATGGCGCCGTGCCGAAGGATGCGATGGCGCTGCTCTTCGGGTGGACGCGCGGCAATCCGTTCTTTTTGGAGCAGACCATCAAATCGCTCGTCGCGACCGGGCGCCTAACGCACCGCGACGGCGCGTGGGTCGGCTGGGATCTCGAGGGATTGAAGCTTCCGCGCAGCATCCGCGACGCACTCGAAATCCGGTTGGGGCTCGTGGGTCCGGACGCGCGCAGGGTGGCCGACTGCGCCGCCGTGATCGGAACTCGCCTCACGGCAGACATCCTGTGCGCCGCAACGGGAATGGACAGCGGCTCGCTGCTCGCTGCGCTCGACGAGCTGTGTCGGCGCAACGTCCTCTCGGGACAGCTGTTCGGAGAACGCGTCGAGTACGACTTCACGCATCCCATGGTGCGTGCGACGTTGTACGAGGCCTTGGGTATCGGCCGGCGTTCCATCTTGCACGCGCAGGTCGCCGAAGCGTTGGAGAACACGTGGGGTGCGCATGCCGCCGAGCACGCGGGCGAGCTGGCATTTCATTCGGTGCACGCGAGCGTCGGCACGCTCACGCCGAAGGCGGTCCACTATCTGATTCTCGCGGGCGAATCGGCGCTCGAGAAGCACGCTGACCGTGAGGCGGCGCGGTATCTCGGCGCGGCGCTCGAACATTGCGATCGTCGTGCGCCGTTGGAGTCGAATGCGCCGGTTCCGGTCATCGATCTCGTGGCGGGACTCGCGCTCGCGAATCAACGCATCGGCAATCACGATGCTGCCCAAGCGCTCTGGGAGCGCGCGCGCGCTGGCGCCGCGGCGGCGGCCGATCTTGGGCTCGTCGCAAAGATCGAGCGGCGTCGCGGCCTCGCCTGCTATTGGCAGGGCAAACCAGCGGACGGGCTGCGCCACAGCGAGGAGGGATTGAGCGCCGCAATCGCGGCCGGCGACCACGGGCTGATCGCCGAACTCCGGATCGTGCTCGGTGCCTGTCTGGTGGAGCTTGGTCGACCCGCCGATGCGCGCGCCGCTTTGCTCGCCGCGCTGGCGGACGCGGAGGACATCGGCGACGTCGGGCTCCAGGCCCGTGTGCATCGTGCTCTGTTGTTGACGTCGGTGGTTACCTGCTCCGCCCCGGAAGCACGCGACCACGCGGCGCACACGCTGGAGCTCGCCCAACGATCGGGACAACCCGACATCGCCTGGACGGCGCATTGGGCGCTCGCGGTGCTCGCAGGCCTAACCGGAAACGTGCCCGAGCTCGAGACGCGGCTGCGTGAAGCCGAGCGCATCGCGGAGGAGCTGCGGTCGCCGGCCTTGCGGCTGTCGACTTCCGAAGTGGCCATCGAATATCTCGCGGGGCGCGGTGATTGGGCCGCCGCGCTTTTGCGCGCCGAGCAGAGCATTTCGCTCGCGCGCACGCTTCGCAGCGACACCATTCTCGCACGCCTGCTGGTGTGGACGGCGGTGATTTACGGCGGCCGCGGCGATCTCGCGCGCGCCAAGCGGTATCTCGACGAAGCGGCAGACGTCTCGGGAGTCAATCGCCGCGACGGCGGACGCGACGTGAACAGCGCGCTGCGTGTGCAGATGGGCCTGGCCATGTATCACAATGCGTTAGGCGATTACGACGAGGCGATTCGCATCAGTCGCGCCGGGCTTGCTCTCGCCGAGCAATCGGGCCAAGCGATCTGGGCGATCTATCGCCTGTGGCCTGCCCTCATCGAGGCGCATCTCTGGAAGCGAGAGTTCGATGAGGCGGAGAGTCTGAGCCGACAGCTGCGCGAGGCGTCGAAACTCATCGGGCACCGCCTCGGTCTCGTGTGGGCCGAGGTCGGTGAGTCGGTCGCGCGAATGCTTCGCGGCACGACGCCGACGCTGCTCGAGCGCGTCGTTCGGGCGGCCGACGCGATGGAGCGTGTGCCGTTCGTGTTCGATGCCGCGCGTCTGCAGCGCGAGATCGCGCGGCGACACGTCGAACTGGGCGATCGTGACGCAGCGGTGCGCATCCTCGAGCATGCGTGCGCGACGTTCGAGACGCTGGGCGCGGCGATCGAGCTCGCCGGCGCCCGCGAACAACTGCGCGCGCTCGGCGTGCGCTCCCGCTTGCAGCGCAGTGCCACGCAAGCTGTGCGTGCGGGACGGGGCGCGCTCACCGAACGGATGATCGAGGTGGCACGCGTCGCCGCCACCGGCAAGACCAACAAAGAGATCGGGCGGTTGCTCGGCATATCCGATCGCACCGTGAGCACCACGCTGTCGGAGGCGTACAAGCGCCTCAAGCTCACGAACCGCGGGCAGCTCGCCGAGTGGGTGCGCCGTGGCAATTTGCTGGATCGGAGGCGGCGCTCGGCGGCCGTGCCGAAGCCGGCGAGAAAACGGCCCACCGGCTCAAGACCCCACAAACGATAGGCCTAACGGAAACTCAGGCCGACGTACATCGCGAAGCCTATCGCACCCATCACCAGGACGGTGCGGTGAGGTATCGTTGCGGCCAACATCAAACTCCACACGACGAGCGGTCCGACGACGGCCGCACAAGCCAAGCGCACCAGGGCATTGTGGTCCGGCCTCAGCGTGGCGCTTGGGCTACGCGCGCTGCCTTACCGCTCGCGTGCACTGAGTCGCCGAGTGCGAAGACGGCGGCCACCAGGGCATCGGGACGCTCCTCGTGCACATTCACGCCCGAGCCGAACACACTGTCGGCGCGGAAGTCCGTGAGCCGCGAGGCAAGAACTGCGACCTCGTCGGAGCCGATGCCCCCATGGCGGTTCGAGGCGCCGATCAGCAGCCGCACTGGCTGCGCGATACGCGACAAATTGTCGCGCAGCGGTTCGGCAACCCGCGCACGTTGCATGGCCTGCATGACCCGGATCGACGCGCCGAGATCGGCGACGATCGGCTGGGCGTAGGCGTCGGCGACCTCCTTCGTTACCCACGACGGATCCGCCGATGCCTCCGCGAGCGCATGGCGGACTTTGCTTTTCACGATGCCGCTCGCTCCGAAAAATCGGAGAAGCGGCGCGAGCTTCATCGCGGCCGACACGCCTTCGGTGTAGGAGCGGTCGACGGGTCCTCCGTCGAGGAGCAGCACGGCGACGACGCGCTCGGGGCGGCGATATGCCAGGCGCAGGGCAACGGCCGCACCAAAGTTCGTTCCGACGACGATCGCCGGGTCCACGCCGAGCGAGTCGAGGGCGACTCCCACGCGATCGGCCTGTGCATCCAGCGAGTAGTCGCCGCCGTCGGGATGCGAGGAGGTCCCGACGCCTAACGGCTCGATCACGTACGTCGGGTGGCCCGCGGCGGCGAGCAGCGGCAGCATGCGGCGGTATCCGAATGACGCGCCGATGATACCGGGCAGGAGGATGACGGGGCGACCGGCCTGCACGGCCGTCGACTCCGGCGCCGGCAGCGCGGGGGTGACGGTGAGCGTTTCCTGCGGCGTCACGGGAATGTGGCGCTGGGCGAACCCGGAGTCCGCGGCCACGGCGAGTAGGAGTATGGTCATCATGGTGTGATCCCAGTCGGAGACGGAGAGCAGATGGCGGGGCCGACGACGGAAGCAGCGGCCGGCGCGGGAATGGAGGTGCGATCTCGCGCGAACACCAGCCGCCGGCCCAGGATCACGCCCAACACGATGGTGGGAAGATCCTGCGCCAGGTGGATGAGCATGCCCACGCCTAACGCCGCGTCCATCGGCGCGCCTGACGAGTGAGCGGCGGTGGCGTAGGCGAGCTCGAAGACGCCGATGTTGCCCGGCGTCATGCGGGCGGCGAGCCCGACGTTCACGGCGAGCAGCGCGACGAGACTTCCTGCGATGCCCAACGGCAGGTGCGCCGCCCGGGCCACGAGATGGTACGACACGAGCTGGCACGTCCAATCCAGCAGCGTGAGCGGCACGGCCACCGCAAGGCGTCGCGGCGTGATGATGCGGCGCGCGATCCTTTCGATGCGGCGCACGTGGATGCGCCACACACGCTGGAACCGGCGCACCCTGCTTCCCGCGCGGCGGGCAACCGCGGTACGCTTCCGACTTCGGGACGTCCGCGCCAGCCACACCGCCGCGGCGATGAGCGCCGCCGCGACGAGCGCCGCCGGCGCCGCCGCGACGCGCAGCGGCGTCACGACTAACGCGACGCACAGCACCGCAATGAATCCGGCGGTGTTCAACAGCCGCTCGAGCGCGACCGTCGTCAGCACGGCATACGTGCGCCATCCGGTCGCGCGCGTCATGATCATCACGCGGCCCGCCTCGCCGACGCTCCCCATGAACAGGCCGTTGAGCGTCGCGCCGACCAGCGTCGCGCGCGCCACGATCCGGTACCGGGCGGCTCCAAGCGCGCGCAGGCAGACAAACCACGCGCCCGCCTTGGAGAGGAGCGACACCAGGTGAAATGCCGTCGCAAGGCCGAGGATGAGAAGCGAGGCATGCCGAACCACGGCGAGCGTGCTGCTCCAATTCACATGACGGACGTACCCGGCGCCGGCCAGACCGAGCAGCAGGACCGCGGCAACAATCGACAGCGGGCGGCGGTATCGCGCGAGGGTTGATCTCATGTCATCATCCCCTCGTGGAAACGCTGCCGTTGCGCCGCGCTCTGGTTACCGGAGCAACCGGGATGCTCGGCTCGTACCTCGTACAGTGCCTGGCGACTGCCGGCTGCGGCGTGCGCGCTCTGGTACGCGACGAGATGCGTGCGGCGTGGTTGCGTCCGTTGGGCGCCGAGCTGGTTGAGGGCGACATCGCGAACGCGCAGGTGCTGCATGAGGCAGCAGCCGGATGCAATGCCGTGTTCCATGCCGCGGCAGCGATCGGCCCGGAGGCAGATTGGGACACGTTCCGCGCCGCCAACGTCGATGGCACTCAGCACGTCATCGACGCGTGTGCCGCGAACGGCGCGCGATTGCTCTACGTCAGCAGCACGGCGGTGTACGGAGATTCGCGCTACGAGCGCGCGCCACTCGATGAGGCGGCGGCGCTGCCCACTCTGCCGCAGCACGATGCGTACGGCCGATCGAAGCAGGAAGCCGAACGCGTCGTGATGCGCGCCCACGCCGACGGTGTCGTGCGGGCGGCGATCGTTAGGCCGCCGCCGATGTACGGCGACCGGGACCGGCAGTTCGTTCCGCGGGTCGCGGTCGTGTTGACGCGCGGCTTTTTCCCATTGATCGGCGGCGGGATGACCAGGCTTCCTCTGGTGCACGCCCGCAACGTCGCCGAGGGCGCGATACTGGCGGCCACGCATCCACGAGCCGATGGACGGACCTACAACCTCACGTGCGACTACCCGCTCACAGTCGCGAATCTGGTGCGGTTCGCGGCCCGCGGGCTCGAGCGGCGCGTGTTCGCGCCGTCGATTCCGATCGGAGCCGGGCGCGTGCTCTTCGGCGCGCTCGAGGTGGCGCTGGTCGCTATGGGGCGACGCGATTTGTCCCGCCACGCCGGCGGCACGCTCGATCTGCTGACGAAGAACAATCCGTTCGTAGAGGAGCGCGCGCGGCGAGAGCTGGACTGGCAGCCGACGGTCACGCCCGATGTCGGCGTCGCCGACGCGTTTCGGTGGTGGAAGGGGCATCATCGGAGCACGAATGCGACGACGTAGTCGCCGAGTCGCGTGCGCATCAGGTGGTGGCCGCCGGCGGCGATGACGACGTACTGTCGTCCGCCAGGGCGTGCGCGATACGTCATCGGCGATGCCTGCGCCGAGGCGGGCAGCGCGGCGGCCCACAGCTGGCGGCCGGACTCCACGTCGTAGGCGCGCAGGTCGTGGTCCATCGCGGCGGCGATGAAGACCACGCCGCCGGCCGTGACCAACGGCCCGCCTAACGACGGTGATCCCCACGCGGCCGGCGCCGGGACGTGCGCGTAATCGCTCATGGTGCCGATCGGCACCTGCCATCGAATGCGTCCGACACCCGGGTCGATCGCTACCAGCGTTCCCCACGGTGGCGGACTGCACGGCAAGCCCAGCGGCGATCGGAGCAGCTCGCGGCGACTCCCGTAAGGCGCCCCGATGTCCGTCGCGACGTCGGCGTCCTGTTCGCTGCCGCGTTGGGCATCGGCTGCCGCAGGCGGCAGGAGCGTCACGACCGTCGCGACCCGGATGGTGTTCATCACCACGAGGCCGTGGAGCGAATCGACGGCGACGCCGCCCCAGTTCACACCGCCCAGGAACCCGGGATTCACCACCGAGCCGCGCACACTCGGCGGCGTGAAGATGCCCTGCGAACGGAGCGAGCGAATGCGTTCGGCGCACGCACGACGGTCGATCGGCGTCAGGCCCCATGCGTCATCGGGTCGCAGGCCCTGCGGACTGACCGGCGGCGGGAAGATCGGGAACGGCTGCGTGGGCGACGCGCGCTCGCCGGGTACGTCGCTCGCCGGCACCGGCCGCTCCTCGACGGGGAACAGCGGCGTTCCCGTTAGGCGGTCGAGGATGAAGACCATGCCGGTCTTCGAGGCCTCCACCACGGCGGGAACGGCGACGCCGTTGCGCATGACAGTGGTGAGGGCCGGCTGCGCCGCGACATCGTAGTCCCACAGATCGTGGTGGACCAGCTGAAAAGCCCAGATCTCCTCGCCGGTCGACGCGCGCAGCGCCACGATCGAGTTGGCATCGCGGTCGTCGCCTGGACGCTGACCGCCAAAGTGGTCGGGACTCGCGCTGCCGGTCGGAATGAACACCAGATCGTGCGCGGGGTCGACAGTGAAGAGTCCCCACGCGTTCGCGGCGCCCGACCGAAAATCATCGGTGCCGGCCGGATGGCTGCGATAACGCGCGAGCGGCTCCCAGGCCCAACGCAAACTTCCGTCGCGGACGTCAAACGCGCGTACGACGCCGCTCGGCGCATCGATCCTCACGTTGTCGAAGATCGATGATCCCACGATCACCACATCGCCGACGACAACCGGCGGCGACGTGACATGATATTCGTGCGCGTACGCCTCGCCTCCGCGCACGCCGGCGTGCAAGTCGACGGAGCCCCCAGTGCCGAAATCGGCGCACGGGTGTCCCGTGTCGCCGTCGAGCGCGATCAGACGGGCGTCGAACGTGCCGAGAAAAATGCGCGTACGGCACGGCGCTCGTTGGGCGAGCGTCGAATCGATCCAGGCCGCGACGCCGCGCACGGTGACCTCGTCGTGGGCCAGGGACGCGCGATCGAGATGCGCGTCGAATGCCCAACGCTCGATGCCGCGTTCGGGGTCGAGCGCCACCACGCGTGCCGATGGGGTGGCGAGATACAGGAGGCCGTTGACGAAGAGCGGCGTCGACTCGAATGCCGTCGATGGGCCGCTGCCTTCCTTCACCCCATCGGACACATCACCGGTGCGGTAAATCCACGCCACTCGGAGCGACTCGACGTTGGCGCGCGTGATGTCGGCGAGCCTGGAATAGTGATCGCCGGCCTCGCCGCCTTCGATCGGCCAGGCCACGGGTGTTTGGAGCGGATCGCTGCGCGGCTCGCGGGGGCGGAGCCGGGCGGGATCGCCGCTGATGATGTGCGTGGGAACGGCGAGTCGCGGCATGGACTCGTTCAGCCACGTCGTGAACGCCATGAGCGCACAGACGAGCGCCATCGAGGCGGTGAGACGAACCCAGTAGGGCATCCATCGGATCATGAGCCGTTGCATGGCGTGTCTCCGCATCGCGTTAGGCGGGAAAAGCGTGACGCGATGGAGCATGCCAGCCGGCGTCGATCCGGGAGCTACGTCAGACCATGGGACCGGACGGGAAGGGTGTCGTAGATGCGGCGCGGCCCCGGCGTATCTCTGTTAGTCGGATGACGTAGATGACGACCGATGTCGGGGCGGGTGTGCACGGCGGCGGGCCGTGTCACTGCGCGGGTGGTGTGCCCCGCGCGTCGCAGCCTTCGATCGAACGGTGTCGAGCGGCGGACGCGCAAAGCGTCCGCCCGGCGCGTCAGTCGCCGCGCATCGCCATGAGCGGGCTCACGCGGGCGGCGCGGCGAGCAGGCAGGTAGCTGGCCGCGAGCGCCACCGCCGCCAGCAGCAGTGCCACGAGGACGAACGACGCCGGGTCCGCCGGTCCGATGCCGAAGAGCCACGACCGGATGAGCCGCGCACCGAACAGCGCGCCGATAGTCCCGATGGCGATGCCGGCGGCCGCGAGCGCGACGCCTTCGCCCAACACCAGGCGCAGCACCGCGCCGGGTTGGGCGCCGAGTGCCACGCGCAGCCCGAGCTCCTGGCGCCGCTGCGTGACCGAGTACGACACGACGCCGTACAGGCCTAACGCAGCCAGGAGGAGCGCCGCGCCGGCGAACACGCCCATGAGCGTGCCGTTGAGCTTGGGCTGCGCCACCGACTGCTCGACGATCGACTGCAGCGTCTGCACGTTGTAGATGGGCAGGCCCGGATCGATGCCGTGCACGGCTTCGCGCACGATGGGCGTCAGCGACGCCGCATCGCCGCGGCCGCGGACCACGAGCGTCATCGTGTGCAGCAGGCGCACCGAGCGCCGCATCGACACGTACACCACCGGCGCCGGCGGCGACGCCAGGCTCGTTTGTGCCGCGTCGTTCACCTCGCCCACAATCTGGTAGCCCGTCGGTTGCGTGTTGAACGCGATCTGCTGGTCGATCGCGCTCGCATTCGGCCAGAACGTGCGCGCGGCCGTCCGGCTGAGCACGATGGTCGCAGCCGCTTCGTCCCACGCGACGTCGTGGCCGCCGATCATGCGCATCCCCATGGCGCGGAAGAATCCCGGCGTCACGAAGCGGATGGTGCTCATGAGTGGATCGTTAGGCGGCCGCGGCGGCTGGCCCACGAGGCGAATCGAGGTGAACACGCCGCCGCCTACCAGGGGCGGGGTATCGGTGGCGCCCGCGGCAACGATGTCCGGCCGCGCCGACAGGTCGTTGAGCAGCGACCGATAAAACGCGATGCCCGTCGAATCGGGGTAGCCCGCTCCGAGCGTGATCTGCGCGGTGATCGCGTGCTCGGGCCGGAAGCCGGGATCCACCCGCATCATGCGCGCGAGACTCTGTGCGACGAGGACGGCGCACACCGCCAGCACGACCGTGAGCGACAACTCGCCCACCACGAGGAGCCGCCGCGTGCGGTGCGCACGGCCGTCCCCGGTGTTGCCGCGGCCGCCGTCGCGCAGCGACCTGCCTAACGACGGCAGGCTCGCCCGCACGGCCGGCCACAACCCGAACAACACCGCGGAACACAGGCTGAGCGCCAGGGCGAACGCGATGACGGACACGTCGAGCCCGAAGCCGCCCGTGCGCGGGATCACGCCGGCCGGGATCGCTCCGCGCAGCAGCCGCAGCGCCATCCCGGCCAACGCGACTCCGATCGCCGCACCGGCGAACGCGAGCAGCACGCTTTCCACCACCAGCTGT
>Ga0075436_100001071_pt1 | contig 18405 bp, 15 predicted proteins | sample RhiMethybrSRZTD5_FD_75303 | JGI IMG/M metagenome (GOLD analysis project Ga0075436, IMG submission 75303) | Populus rhizosphere microbial communities from Tennessee, USA - Rhizosphere MetaG P. TD hybrid SRZTD5 | ecosystem: Host-associated > Plants > Roots > Rhizosphere > Soil | place: USA...
GGGTTTTTGGAAGTGTGGCAATGATTGGAGTTAGCGGGCAATTTCCTGGAAGTGTGGCAAAGAAAGGGGTTAGAGGCGTTCTGAAGAAAGGCAGGGTTTTGCGAGGGAGCGATGCGAAGGACCGCGCGGGAGGAGTGGGACAAGAGTACCTCGAAGCTCGGGGCCAGCGGGTTTGTGGCGCAGTTTCCAATACAAATCTATCATAGATTTATCATTCTGTTAAGTCCCCAATGCAGAATTATTCATTTTTGGTGAGAATACTGGGCTTAACCTGGTTAACCTGCCTGTCCCTCTTTCCGCTTCCATTGGACGGCGGTACTCCTCATCGGCCTCCTCACGGCGATGTCGTGTTACTGGGCGAAAACGCTGCTTCCTCGAACCAGCCAGCAAGCGGCGCAGTCGTTGCTTGCCGCCGAAGTACAGTCACTCGCCACACTGCTCGCAATAATGTTGGGCGGAATCACTATTCTGTGGTCTCAAGCGATAGGCGTCGTACAATGCACCCAGATATTACAGACGGCTACGTGCTGGAGAAATTGTCGTGACGAGAGACGAGGCTTGGAAACTGGCCGAGCATTGGATTGCTGCCTGGAACGCCCATGATCTGGACCTGATCCTGGCGCACTATGAGGATGCAATCGAATTGACTTCACCCGCTGCCGCTCAACTGCTAGGGACGGCTGATGGGAAGGTGATCGGCAAGGCGAACTTGAAAGCTTACTTTCGACGAGGGTTGGAAGCGTATCCGGAACTGCATTTTCGCCTTACTGACCTACTCTTGGGTATAAGCAGCGTTGTGCTCTACTACACAAATCAAAAGGGGACACACACGGCGGAATTTATGGAGTTCTCGGCGAATGGAAAAGTTGCACGAGTTGTCGCGAACTACAGTGCTCCGAAAGCGTGATCCTGCACATTCGAGAGTCCTAACTGCTGAAAAACGGCAAATCAGACATGTGTTTCCAGCACCCAAGTTACCGGTAACCCGACTAACCAGGAGTTAGCCTCACTGTTTCCTTTGCGACCCGACTGCCCCTCGCAAGTAGGTCAGAATATTGCCTTTCCTCTAGCGCGAATTCACTTGCGCGTAAGAAGCTTTTGCCATCGCATCGGAGACTTGGTGCAGTACTATTCGGCCCTTGTATTCTTGGTTCTCCACTTTCGTAAGCGAACTTGTGACACGGGACACTAGACACACGGAAGAAATCACAATGCGGAAAGGAAAAAATTGCGATAAACGCCGATCAGGACGGCAACGGCAACCGCTAGGCCGCTAGTGATCCGCGCCCGGCCTCTGATCAAGTTGATTAGACCCCAGATGCCTCCAAGAACTATTCCCCAGAAGAACACCGAACCGACATATATCTCCCACCGATTAATCCATTGCCAATCAGTTTCGAACCTCTTGCCGTAGATAGAATGACCAAGAAGAGACTCAAAGATCCCTCGAAACGCCTTTGGCAGATCCATAGCTGCCAATTCCAAGGCGAGATTCGCAATACTCAGAACAAAAGGCAGACGGTCCCTAAGTCTCTGCCGACTGAAGGGCCACAGCGCTGCCGCCGACACAACGATCCAGACCAGCAGCGAGATTACGCAGAGCGCCAAAACATGTTCGTGCTCAAAGTTCATAGCTATTCAGCCCTATCGACCAACGGCTGGATGTTACCGGATTGATGTTCCCCCTACCAACTTTCAAAATCGTAGGGGCCGCTGCTAACTCCTGATTAAAACGCGCTAACCGGAAATCAAGTGGGTACCAGTATCGGCAAGCAGGGATAGCACCCTGTTCATCGTGGCGATTCTGCCAGACGCTTTCTGCTGTTTCGCAGATAACTCAGTTTTACTTTCCTCTTTGCCCGGTTCTCGAGAATGGTGTACGGAAGCAACACGAACAGAAAAACTCCAAAGAATTGCCAACGCGACAAATGGTGTTCGACGGTCCACCAGATGAGAAATCCTCCCCCAATCAGAATCACAACCCAATTCATGAAATGGATGACGATTGAAAACCACGGCCAACCGCCAGTCTGGTGTCTGTACGAGGTCCACCAGTGAACCGTTCTGCCGCCTTCTCTGTACATGTTTCTGAATGTTGGAAACATCGTCGCCGAATCACGCTTCCGCTTCCGCACACGGGTATCCTGTTCAGGAATTTGGTGAACCAAATCTACGTCGCAGTCGGAGCAGCGGGTAAATCCAGGACGGTATTCGGCTCGGCATTCGGGGCAGAACATGACCAGAATCATATACCGCACGCGATTCCAGCTGTCAGTGCCTGGTTAACGCGGTTACCGTACAAGTTGCCTTTGACCTCCCTCCCACGCTAGGCCCAACCCGCTCCTGCAAACCGCACGTGGGGCGCTCCCCGAAATCCTCACCCGAAGCACTCGCCCGCCCATCTGACCAGCCCTGATCATCCCCAGTGCGGAAAAACCAGCGGGCTTCGCGTCGGGCCCCGGTTCCGCTCCGCACGCCCTCGGACAGCACCCAGACGATTCCTGGCAAGAAAGAAACTCCTCGGCGTCAGTCTCGCCCATAATGTCAACATGTCTGCGGAAGAGAAGCCCATCGCCCCTGAAATCCTTCAGCGCGTAATTCGGGTTCAAAGCCTAACGCTCGTCTGGATGAGCCTTGAAGCCCTGGTATCCCTCGGAGCAGCATGGATGGCACACAGTCCAGCCCTTCTCGCCTTCGGCGGAGACAGCGCAGTCGAACTCCTCTCAGCGGCCGTCGTATTCCGGCGCTTCTACTCGCCATCTCACCGAGAGCACGCCGAAGAACGAACCAGCAAAATCGCAGGCGGTTTGCTGTTCGTCCTAGCGGCTTTTGTCGTCACCGCTTCCGCCCTGACGCTACTCGGAAAGGCCGAAGCCCGAACCAGTCCTGTCGGGATAGTCCTGCTCGTGGTTGCCACGATCGTCATGCCCTGGCTCGCCGCGCAAAAGCGCCAGCTCTCGACTGCCACTGCCAGCGCCGCCTTGAGGGCCGATGCTACCGAGTCCGCCGTCTGTGGCTATCTGGCGTTGACTGCCTTGGTGGGTTTAGTCGTCAATGCGGTTTGGAAAGTGCGTTGGGCAGACCCCGTTGCTGCGCTGGCAGTGTTGCCGCTGATTGTGCGCGAAGGATGGGAGGCAAGCAAGGGCAACCCCTGCCGCTGCTGACTCCCCTACGAAACAGCCAGGCGCTCCCCGGAATCCTCGCCCGAAGCTCCCGCCTGCGCAGCGCCCATCAGCCTCGGTGCGGAAAAACCAGAGGGCTTCGCGTCGGGCTCCGGTTCCGCTCCGCGACCTCTTGGAACTCACCGCGATTTCACTTGCCCGGCAACGGCGTTGATCAGGCATGTTCCCAAAACGATATGTATACAGGCCTTCCAACTATTTATCTCCGTGCTACCTCCATTATCATTGGCAGTGGACTCAAGTCATGAGAGCAACCCCAGATTCTGATAATTATCGTGGTCCTGAAAAAACGGATCGGCTCGAATGGGCCGGATTGCCCATTGAATATTGGATCGACCTGGAGGTTTTTGAAGGGTCGCCGCTCTTTGAAATTTTGGAAGACCTCTGTCATAGATTCCCTAAGCGATCGCGGCAGCAACACATAGAGCTGATCGCTGCACGTCTGGCCGAGCGCAGCCGGAAGGATGAGATTCGCTTCTCCTTAGTCAACGGAAAGACGACCACGGAGGTGTCAATCTCGGATGCACTTGCTCAGCTTCGTTTGCCCGGAACTTGGATTGGGACCTATGACGAACACCTGCTTGTTTGGCAAAAACCACGGACACTTGAGCGGCTGAGACGACGCTTTTTGAAGCTGTGGCCAAGACTTGCTGGGAAGCGCGGAAATTGGAAGAAGCTTTCTTTCGTCGCGTACCTCGTCGCGTGGGCGGTGACCACCGTGCTCTTTGTTGTGATTTTAATGCGCTGGTTCTCCACCGCCGCGCTGATGCCCTTCTTGGCCCTGGAACTTACTTTCGGTTATTTCGTGGCCGACTACTTCTTCGACATTTGGCGCGCGAAGAAGAGAAAATAAGGAAGGCGGATGGCAGTACAGCGAGACGGGCAGGCTGCGTCTCTTCGCGGCTTTGGCAAAAGGGGGCCAGCACGGCTCCCGGCCGCTGCTGACTCCCCTGCGCATCAGCCAGGCGCTCCCCGGAATCCTGGCCCGAAGCTCCCGCCCGCCAATCTGCGCAGCGTTCATCACCCTCGGTGCGGAAAACCAGGGGCTTCGCGTCGCGCTCCGATTCCGCTCCGCGTCCCCTATGACACCCCTCCTGGCGACGAGAATCTCCGTTTCCCGGCTAGGCGACTAACCAGGCAAGTGGAATTACTTCCGGTTTGCCCGTCACCCGGAACTATTGCCCAAGTGTCAGGAATGGCCACGTCTCTGGATATCTAACTATGTGGCCACAAACGCTGCTTGCGAGCGGACAGGATTGCCTGGGCTGAGGTGCTGGCATAAGATGCGCCAGTGAGCAATTCCTCGCCGATTATCGGAGGGACAATCTCGCATTACCGCGTTCTGAGGAAACTCGGTGGCGGGGGAATGGGGGTGGTCTACGAAGCCGAGGACCTAAACCTCGGTCGCCGCGTTGCGCTGAAGTTCCTTCCCGAAGACATGGCAAAAGATCTGCAAGCGCTGGAACGCCTGCGACGTGAAGCGCGCGCTGCTTCGGCGCTGAACCATCCGAACATCTGCACTATCTACGAAATCGCGGAAGATCGGGGACAGCCGTTCATCGCCATGGAGTGCATGGAAGGGCAGACCCTCAAAGAGATGATCGATGGCAGACCGCTTCCCATCGAACAGGTGTTGGAGCTGGGCGCGGAAATTGCGGATGCCCTGGAGGCGGCACACGAAAAAGGCATCGTCCACCGTGACATCAAGCCCGCGAATGTTTTTGTGACGAAACGAGGACGAGCGAAGATTCTAGATTTTGGTTTGGCGAAGCTCACTTCAGCCTCCGAGGGCGTTAGCGACTCTGCGATGGCCACGGCAAGCATGAGGGAACTGTTGACGAGCCCCGGAAGCGCGCTGGGCACCATCGCATATATGTCACCCGAGCAGGCACGCGGTGAAGAGTTGGATGCGCGTACGGATTTCTTCTCGTTCGGTGCGGTGCTTTATGAAATGGCGACGGGGCGTATGGCGTTCCCTGGCAACACTGCTGCCATCGTTCATGATGCGATTTTGAATCGAGCGCCAATTCCACTTGCAAGCCTGAATCCTACCCTACCGCCAACGCTGGGAGGAATCATCGACAAAGCTTTGGAGAAAGATCGCAACCTGCGATATCGAAATGCAGACGACATTCGGAACGCTTTGCGGCAATTGAAGGGCGGTTCAAATTCGGCGGGGTTGCCTCCAACGGAGGCGAGAATTAGAACCCGACTTCCAAAACGCTGGGGGATCATCGTCCCTGCTGCCATAGCGGTTGTCACGCTTGCCGCCGGCACTTATGCATATTTACACCGAACGCCGAAGCTAACGAAAGAGGACATTCTTGTGCTGGCGGACTTCACCAACACGACTGGTGACGCGGTCTTCGACGACACCCTGAAGCAGGCGATTTCAGTCCAGCTGGCGCAGTCTCCCTTCCTCAACATTCTTTCGAACGCAAGAACTCGCGCCACGCTGAAGCTGATGGCAAGACCGCCGGGCACCAGGCTGACGCCGGACGTGGCGAGTGATCTCTGCCAACGCGCAGGCGGTAAGGCTTACATTTCGGGCTCGATTGCTACTCTTGGCAGTCAGTACGTGATCGGCCTCGATGCCATCAATTGCAAAACCGGCGATCCACTGGCGCAGGGGCAGGTTACGGCGGAAGACAAAGAACACATCCTGAGGGCTCTAGACGAAGCGGCGACGAAGCTCAGGGGGAAGCTCGGTGAGTCGTTGAGGACGGTGGAGAAGTTCGATGTCCCCCTGGATCAAGCCACCACACCTTCCCTCGAAGCCTTGAAAGCCCTTTCCGTTGGCGTTAAAACTTTGCAGGAGAAAGGTAGCGCGGCAGCAATTCCTTTCTTCAAACAAGCCATCGAACGCGACCCTAATTTCGCCGCCGCCTACGAAGCGTTGGGAATTTCGTACTCCAATCTCAGAGAACCGGGTCTAGCCAATGAGAACTTGCAGAAGGCTTATGATTTGCGCGATAAGGTCAGCGAGCGGGAGAAGTTCCGCATTTCGGCTGCATACTATCTTCTTGTCACCGGCGAACTCGAGAAAGCCATCCAGACCTATGAAGTGTGGACGCAGACCTATCCTCTCAACAGCGAACCTTTCGGCAACTTGGGGGTTGATTACACCTATCTGGGGCAATACGAAAAAGCAATTACCGCGAGCCTAGAGGACCTCCGCTTAAACCCGGGCAGCGCAGCCGCCTACACCAACCTTGTGAGTCTGTATCCAGCCGTGAATCGTCTCGATGAGGCCGACGCGAAATATCAGCAGGCCATTGCACACAAAGTTGATAATCCGTTCCTGCACGGGAATCGCTTTGGAGCTGCCTTCCTTGAGAACGACACGGCCGAGATGCAGCGGCAAGTCGCCGCATCTAGTGGCAAACCGGGGGAGGACGTGCTGCTCTCGTTCGAATCAGACGCCGAGGCCTTTTACGGGCGATTAGCAAGCGCGCGAAAACTCTCGCAACGCGCTATCGATTCCGCTCGCCGCAATGATTCAAAGGAAACGGCAGCGGCATGGCAAATGAATGCCGCCCTGCGCGAAGCCGAGTTTAACAACACATCGCGTGCCCGCCAGCAAATCGCCACCGCGCTAGCCGAAGCTCCAACACGAGATGTAAGCGTTCTTGCAGCTCTGGGATTCTCGCGCATCGGAGATAACGAGCAGGCGGGAAAAATCGCGCGCGGTTTAGCCGATCGCTTTCCGTTAAATACCGCAATAAATCGTTACTGGCTGCCGGCCATCTATGCCTCGAGCGAAATCACACGAGGTAATCCGACGAAAGCTCTAGAAGATCTCCAGACGACAGCACCATACGAATTGGGATCACCGCTTCCCCAGTTCGAGGTCGGCGGCTCTCTCTATCCCGTGTATATCCGGGGCGAAGCGTACTTATTGTTGCGTCAGGGCAAGGAAGCAGCGGCCGAGTTCCAAAAATTCTTGGACCACCGCGGCGTCGCGGTGAGTTGCCCGCTGGGAGCGTTAGCACGCCTTCAGCTCGGCCGCGCCTACGCCTTACAGGGCGACACCATTCGATCCCGGGCTGCCTACCAAGATTTCTTTACAGTGTGGAAGGACGCCGATGCCGACATTCCCATCCTTATCGTGTCCAAATCCGAATACGCTAAACTGAAATAATTGCGCGCACTTGGGAGAATTGCGAGCACGCTTTTCGCCGGATAGGATTAGTCCCGAAGCCCGTAGTAGCCATGCGAGATGTCGGTTTCACTGGCCGTATGCACTCTACTCTTACTAGTGCCATTCGCGTCTACGACATTCTGGACGTATTGTCGGCAAACCGGAAGTCAGCCAGCGCTCACCGATGCCCACTGGTGCGCAATTGAGCCGTGACACATGCGCGCACCACCACCCTACGGTGAGTCGCATCTAACCCTGGGACACAAACCGCGCCGCGCTCCGTTGTGCTCCGTCCCTCCCTGCGTTCGCGCCGATAATCCTCGGTGCGGAAAAACCAGCGGGCTTCGCGTCGGGCTCCGGTTCCGCTCCGCGCCCCCTTGGACACTCCTGCCGGCGACGAGATCCGACTCGTCCGGTTACCCCGACTTATCGGGAGTTGCGGCGTGACCGGAGGCTACTTCTGCCGACGGTTTGCTCCTTATCGGTTTGGTTTTTTTTTTGCTTTCCTGGCGTAGAAAACTACTCGACGGGTTGAATTGTTGAGGGTTCCAGCTTTCTGATTTCCCTACAAATGAAATCTTCAATCTCGATGTCCGAGAGGTGATCGAACCAAACCCCCCTCAGATATCCAACAGCCGATGCATGATCTTTCAATGTGATTTGGCCTTTTTCGTAGAGCTTCCTGACATCGATTCTGGCCCGTGCTTCGAGTCTTGCTTGTTTTTCGTCCGCCATAGAAGGTCCTTTGAGCGAATGATTGCCCGCCGTAGTACCAACCTACGCTTTTCGACTAACAGGAAGCAAGTTAGTTACGGACCACTTATGCATCCGTCTCCAGCAAACTCGTGCAGGATAACCGGGTAAGGCGACCTATACTTCAAACTAACCAGGAGTAATTCCTGGGGCGCTCATACTCGCTTCTCTTCAATCCGCAATTTCAAAGCCGCAATCTCCTGCTTGGTCATGCCTTGCAGAGCCATCGCGGTGGCCAGATACAAAGCGGGAACATGTTTCATTTTGTTGCCGCGTTCTACCTTGCGACGGAGTTTCTGTACTTCCGGGTCAGCGCCCACTTTCAAAAACACTTCATACGCATCGGGGATGGGCAGAGTTTTTTCAATCAGGCCATGCTTAACAAGAATGCGATGATACGAAGGTACAGCCAACGCAGATGAATGAGTCTGCGGAGGGCGCTGGTTTTGTCTTGGGTGTTTCATTGCACTATGCTGACACGTTTTCTTAGTCCGGTCATTTATTTGGTGTTCTTAAGGACCGGATTGTTCAATTGTAGACAGACAGATGCTCCCGACGAGTGGTATGCTTCATGTGTTTGCAATCTGTTTGGCGGGATTTGACGAAATCCTGACTTTGCAATGGGGCGCCTCTCGACCGGGGCGCCCTTTCAATTTAGTAGACCTTTCGACCCCTACGGAAGAGCGCTCCCAGATCCAATTTCTCGTGCAAATCCACACTCCTATAGGCTGATGTTGGGTCAGCTGCCTGGTAAACGACTAATCGGGCACAACTACACGGACCATTGAAGCTGCAAGACTTAACCGCAACTAATTAAGTTAGAGAAGTGCATCTCGATTTACCTTGACAAGATTAGGTTAATTAACTTAAACTCAATAAGTCCGAATAGAGGCAGACGGCAATCTGAGCTGACGTGAGTTATCTGAAATTGCCCTTTGGCCGACGTTTAATGGAGGGCACTGAAATGAGAACAATCAATCGCTGGGAACAACCGTTCCGCGGGGCTACGACCTTGCAGGAACAGATCAATCGCGTGTTTGGCGATGTGGTGGGACGCACGGGCGAGGAGTCGAATTTGACCCCTTGGGCACCGGAGGTCGACATCTACGAGACCGAAAATGAATTGGTGGTCAAGGCGGACCTGCCGGATGTGAATCCGCAGGACCTGGACATCCGCGTGGAGAACAACATCCTCACGATTCGCGGCGAACGCAAGTTCGACGATAAGGCGAACGAGGACAACTACCTGCGCATCGAACGCAGCTATGGCTCGTTCAGCCGGAGCTTTTCGCTGGCGAACTCAGTGAAGTCGGAGGGCATCAAGGCCGATTATCAGAATGGCGTGCTGACACTCAGCATACCGAAGCGCGAGGAAGCGAAGCCCAAGCAGATCAAGGTGAATGTGACAACGCATCTGATGGGAACGCATGCAATGGCGGCGGTGGCTGGGGCTCGCTAAAGAAACCCCGGACCGAAGACGAAGCAGCAAGGGAGCTGGCGATGTCGCCAGCTCCTTTTTCATCAGAAGGGACGGCCTGCGCGATTTGAAATAACCCGGGAATGGCAGAATAGGCACGGTTACGGGACAAGTCAGCACTGCAATTATGTCGGGTTAGCAGATGTTGAGTGCGGGGTTACCGGGAATTTCAAGCTGTGTCGATTTCGGGGTTTTCGCCACGAGCCAATTCGACAGTCATCCGGTAGCCGCTGCCGATTGATCGAAAGACTTAACAGCCATGTCCTCGTCGTCCATGATGTCGAAAACGGTATACAACCTTGTAATCTGCATCACGTCCTGAACCTTATTCGTGAGGTTGAGCAGCTTCAGTTCTCCCTGCTGCTTTCGCACGCTCGTGAAAGCACTGACCAGATGGCCCAAGCCTGAGCTGTCGATGTAATTGACATTGGCAAGATTGAATAGAATCTTCTTGTGTCCCTTGCTTAACAGGTCGCAAACCAGGTCGCGCAGTGCAGCGCTCTCTTCGCCGAGCACAATCCGGCCGCTGATGTCCACAATGGTGACGCCACTTACTTGTCGGGTGATTGTAGTCATGTGCATTGGCAACCTCCTAAGGCGCTTTAATGCTCGAAGACTTTGCCCTTACAGCAGCGCATGATGCTCTGGTCAGTCTTCCAGTAGCCCCACATTAGCAAATCGTGGTTTGGCGGTCGAGAAATCCCTTCCACCCCAATCGTAACAATTGATTGTTCTGATTGGTCCTCGCGTTCCTTGGCCGTTAAGCAGATAAACGCGGTTACCGAACAAAAATGACCCAGCGCTGACGCGCTGGGCTAATTTGTGGCGCGCCTGCGCCGCGGCTCAAAGCATAGCGGCGTCAAGCCGCCGCACTCCTAAACGAAATGGGCGCAGCAATGCTGCGCCCCTGCAAGGAAAAGACGCAGGCGGGGCATCAGGCGGTGGCGGGTTTGGGTTGATGCGCTTTGGCAGGGCCCAAATCCGGCAGGAATGCTGTCAGGATGCCGATTGCCGGGAGATACGCGCAAACGTGGTAGACGAAATCGATGCTGGTGCGATCGGCGAGTTTGCCGAGCGCCGCCGAGCCGACGCCACCCAGACCGAACGCCAATCCGAAAAACAGACCGGAGACCATGCCAATTCTTCCGGGCATCAGCTCCTGCCCGTAGACCAGGATCGCGGAGAACGCGGAGGCGAGGATTAATCCGATGATCACGCTGAGAATGCTGGTCCAGAATAAATTCGCATAAGGCAAAATCAGCGTAAAAGGAAGCACGCCAAGAATGGACCACCAGATGACCAGCTTGCGGCCGAGCTTGTCGCCCACGGGCCCACCGAAATAGGTTCCGACAGCCACCGCGCCAAGGAAAAGAGCGAGGTGGAGCTGCGCACTCTGCACCGAAAGATGGAAGCGGCTCATCAGATAGAAGGTGTAATAGCTGATGAGGCTGGCGAGATAGAAGAATTTGGAGAACATCAGCGCCACCAGGACCGCAAGACTGAGAGCGATTTTTTTCGCGGACAGTTGCGAGCCATGAACAGCATGCGGCGCCGCAGCCCACCCTACAGTGTCAGCGGCGACGGATTTGGGCCGATCGAAATGATGCGTCTTCGCCCACAATCCGATTCTTGCCAGCAACATCATCGCCAACAGAGCCAAAAGCGAAAACCAGGCGATGCGCGGCTGGCGATTGCGGAGAACAAAGGCGGCCAACAGCGGTCCGAGAGACGTTCCCGCATTGCCGCCGACCTGAAACAGCGATTGCGCCATGCCGTGTTGTCCCCCGGATGCCAGGCGTGCCACACGGGAGGACTCCGGGTGAAAGATTGCTGAACCAATGCCCACCAGCGCAGCCGCGCCAAGAACTGCGCCGTACGTCGGCGCAGTCGCGAAGAACAACAGACCGAGAATCGTGACTCCCATACCAGCGGCAAGGGAATAGGGCTGTGGACGCCTATCTGTGTACATGCCAACGAGCGGCTGCAAGATGGAAGACGTAAATTGTGAAGTGAGCGCGATCACTCCTACTTGGCCGAGATTGAGGCGCAAAGCATCCTTCAGGAGTGGGTAGACGGCGGGGATCAGAGACTGCACCGTGTCGTTCAGCAAATGGCAAAAGCTGATGGAAAGAAGGATCGGAAAGACGGCCTTTGCGGCGGCCTGGACAGGGGCATGCTCCTGGAGCGTCCCCACATTAGCTTCTGTGGCCATTTATGCCTGAGGCTCTCCAAGCGCTTTTGGGTGATTTCGAGACATGAGTTTTATCTGGCGGCGGAGGCGAGACGGCGAGTCACGTAGTCGGAAACGTAGGCATCGAAAAGCTCGAGCAGTCGCTGGCACACTGGTCTGGGGGCAGGAACGGGGTGGCCGGCGACTTCGCCCACGCTAATCAAATTGCGGTTCGTCGAAGTAATGAAAACTTCTTCAGCGGAGTAGAGATCCTCAGTACGCAGTGTCTGTTCGACGACAGAAAGTCCGGCTTCCGGCGCAATCTCCAAAAGAATGCCGCGTGTAATGCCTTCCAGGCAGCCGGAACTGAGCGGCGGCGTAAGAATCTTCCCGTCCTTTACGGCAAAAATATTTGCTGACGTGCATTCGGCCACTTCGCCGCGTTCATTGAGCATCACCACTTCGTCGAAACCTTCTTTATTCGCTTCGGCGATGGACCACACATTGTTGAGCCACGAAATGGTCTTTACTCCCGCTAGCGGAGAAGCAGCGTGGCGGCCGTGGGCACGCAAACCCAGGCGCACGATTTCGTGGTGTTCCGCCAGACCGGCGCTGTAAATGATGAGATCGACCTGCGGACGCTGTTCGTTGCTTTGCCAGAAGCCGACGGAATTGTAGACAAGATAAATGCGCGCGCAGCCCTCCGTGACTTTGTTGGCGCGAATCACTTCGTGAAGATGCACGCGGATTTTTGCGCCTGTGTGCACCATGGGCAGGCGGATCATGCCCGCGTCTTTTTCCAGGCGGCGCCAGTGCCGCTCATACGCGAAAGCTTCGCCACGGGAGATGCGCACGGTGGTGAAGATGCCCCAGCCGCAAATGAGCCCGGCCTGGCCGGGAGAGAGGCGAACTTTCTCGACGGGGAAAAGGCTCTCGTTGTGGAAAATGAACGGGTGAATCACTCTTGCGCCTCGGTCTCGGGGACAAAAAAACTGCAAAGAATATTGTAACCGAAGTTGCGGAAGATTGGGGGGAACTGGAAGAGGGCAGCCGCGCATCCAACCCGAAACCGGGCAACGCCATCGAAGAAAGAAAGGCTGATGCCTGGCGCAACTCGATGGTTTTGAGGCGACTTTGCGAGAACTTCGTTGAGTTTCGGTCGTAAGTAACTTAAAGGAACCTCGCGAGCTAAGAACTTGAATGCAAATAAAACAAACGCCGTAAGCTAAAGGCAGGCTCGTCGTGAACTCCGGGAGACCAGGGTCCTACAAGAATCTTTCGGGCCGAAACCCCCAGTACTCGGTCTTTGCTTACCGCGCGGTATTGCGGCTAAGCGCGTGTTTGCTCCTTCTCTTCGCATATCCCACTTTGGCGCAATCCCAGCAAGCCCCGGATCCGCCGGGAACAGATGCAACGCGAGAGCAGCCGGTCCGGCCGGGAACGATTAGCGGAACCGTCGTGGATCGAACGGGAGCGGTGATTGCGGGAGCGCGCGTGAAACTCGTGCGCGAGGATCCTTCCTTGGGCCAAGAGGTTGTGTCCGACAGCGACGGGCAATTTTATTTTGGCGGCATCACGCCCGGACCCTTCCAGCTCACGGTGACGTCGCCCGGTTTCACCATGCAGACCTCTTCTGGAACAATGCGTTCGGGGGAAGACTGCATTGTGCCTCCGGTCGAGATGACCGTTTCTGAGGCGGTCAGCGAAGTAAAGGTTTCGCTCACTCCCGTGGAAGAAGCCGAAGCGGAAATCAAGGATGAGGAGAAGCAGCGCGTCCTTGGAGTGATTCCGAATTTTTACGTCACTTACAATCCCGCGGCGGTGCACCTCAACCCTAGGCAAAAGTTCGAGCTGGCATGGAAGGCCACGGTGGATCCCGTCAACTTTGGCCTGACCGCGGCGATTGCGGGAATCCAGCAGGCGGCCAATCAGTTCAGCGGGTACGGGCAGGGCGCACAAGGCTACGGAAAGAGATTTGGAGCGGCGTACGCGGATTCGGTGAGCTTCACGTTTATCGGCAGCGCGATCTTGCCGTCGCTCTTGAAACAGGATCCACGCTATTTTTACAAAGGCACCGGAACGCGCCGCTCACGGATTTTCTACGCCATCGCCAACGCCGTGATTTGCAAGGGCGATAACGGACACTGGCAGGCGAATTACTCGGGTCTCCTTGGGAGCCTGGCAGCCGGCGGCATCTCGAATCTCTACTATCCCGCGACGGACCGCTATACGACCGTGACATTTGAAAACACGCTCATTGCGATTGGTTCGACGGCTGCCAACAACATCCTGCAAGAGTTTGTCATCCGCAAATTGACCCGCAACGCTCCAACGTACACTGCAGTTGCCAAACCCTGACCACGAAAGCGTTCCATGAGGGCGTCAGTAAATCCTGAACATCCTGCTATCTGAACTAAACCTCCCTTTTCTTATCTCGATCTTCAGTTAGAGCAATGCTTCACTCGGCCGGAAGGAGGATTTTTAGTCGGCGGCCAGCTGATATCACGCTCAAATGAAAAGAGGGCGGACCGAAGTCCGCCCTCGTGGAAGCAAGAATGGCAGGTGGCTAGAAGAGCAGCTTCAAAGCGAACTGCATCTGACGCGAGGAGCCGAAGTCACCGGTGGGGAAGCGGGTGCTCTGAATCTTGCCAAATGAACCGCTGGTCACAGTAAGGACCGGGTTGCCGAAGTTCGGATGGTTTAGCAGATCGAACATCTCGGATCGGAACTGAAGGTTGAATCGTTCCGTGATCTTTGTATTCTTGGTGACCGAGAAGTCTGTATTTAGGAAGCCGGGGCCGGTGATGGCATCGCGGCCGAGACTGCCGGGGTGGCAAGTGCCTGGCACGACAGGATACGTTCTGCCTCCCGGTGTTGTGGGTACGCTGCTAAACGTGCACGGTACAGCAAAAGCCGCGCCGGAAGTCGAGGCGCAGTCTGGAATTGCTGGTGCGCCACCCTGAGGCGTTCCATTAAATGGCTGGCACACCGTATGGTTGTTGAAGTACTGCGAGGGGCTCCCCGTACCAGAAACGCGTTGGAGTAAATCCGGACGGACGGTCAAAGAGATTCCTGGTCCGGGGCCAATGGCCAACGACGGGTTAAGCGGGCTGCCGGTTTGCGCCTGCTGAGTCACGCCGAACTGCCATCCGGAGACGAGGCGATTTGCTTTGAAAGGCAGTTCGTAGAAGCCGCTCAGAACCACGCGGTGACGAACGTCAAATTCGGAAAGCCCGTAATCGCCGCGCGGGTTGTAGGCGTTCTGAATGACGAGAGATTCTCCCGTCGAGAGGGAGTTGTAGTCGAGGGATTTGGAAAAAGTGTAGGAACCCTGGAACTGTAGTCCCCGGGAGAAATGCTTGTTGATGGTGGCCCAAAGCGCATTGTAGTGGGAGTTTCCTGCGCTGTTTATCTGCCCGCCGCCACTGAAATTGCCCAATGGGCAGCCCGATGCGCATTGCGATGGGAACACAGGACTGGTTGCAGGAAGCGTAGGGAACGGGCGAGTCGTTCCGTAGAAGCCATTGGTGACGAATGGCTGGTTGACGTTTTCCGCGAGTTGCAGGTGGGTGCCTTTAACGCCTACGTAAGCCACTTCCACGCCCAGAGTGGAGCTGAGCTGGCGCTGAATGGTCAAGTTCCAGTCCTGTGCGTATGCATTGTCGAAGTTTGGGTTGATAGCAAAGGGCCCCAGGGGAATGCCGGTTCCCGCGGGAAACGGATTTTCCAGCGTGATGCTGTTGGTCGAGGAACCAAGCTGGAGAGGAACGGCGAACAGCGGATTGGAGCTTAGCCCAGTGATGATGTTGGTGGTCGGCGACTGAGTCATGATGGCATAAGCGGCGCGAATCGAAGTTTTGCCGCTCTTGAAGGGATCCCAGGCAAAACCAATTCGCGGTTGGAAATTCTTGTTATTCGTGTGATAGGGCTGAGGGGCCGAGACTAAAGTGCCGTTGGCAGTGTCGAAATTCGTGAAGCGCCCATTGGCTTCCGAAGGCGTGGAGTTCCAGGCGTAGCGAAGCCCGATGTTCAAAGTGAAATTGGGTTTCCACTTGAAGCTGTCCTGCGCAAAGACATCGTAGGCGGGCTGCAAATTCTTGTCATTCCCCGATCCGAGTTGATCCGTGAAAGCATTTCCACTATCCGCCAGGAAATTCGCCATGGTGGTATAGGTAAAGCTCCCAATATTCTCGGCAATGTTGTTGTTATAGGCCCGGCGGATTTCTCCTCCAAAGGCGAACGTGTGCCTGCCCTTGAGCCAACTCAGTGTGTCGTTCAAAACGGCGGTCGTGTCTCCACGGCCTTGGGGCTCACCCGTTGGACCACCGAATCCCAAGGCGCCCGCGACATTGATAAACGGTAAGCCGCTGGCGACGGGCGAACCTGCCGGCATGGCGATATTGAATTTGGCAGGGTCTAAAAAGCCATTGGGAGTAAAGGTCAGGTGAATGCGGTTGAACCCGAGGCGCACCGTATTGGCCAAGGTTGGGCCAAAGGTGTGGTCCTCACTTAGGGTTCCCAAGTGGCGGAAGCCGTCGCGCGTGTCGCCGAACCCCGGAATGTTCGCTCCAATCGCACCACCAGCTGTGGGTTCTTCGCGAAGGTCTTTCTGGACCACGTAATAGCCATGGATACGATCCTGCGCGCGCAGGTCGAAGTCAAAGTCCGCAGAGCCTTGGTTCAAATTCACATTAGCGAGCGCCCCTCCCGTGAATCCGGTCCAGTCTGCTTGAGCCGCAGATGCGTCGGAAGCCTGATGGAAATTAGCGGTTGGGAGAAGGGTTATCAGGCTGGCCACCGCGGGGGAAGTGACAGTTGCGATCTGGTTCTGGCTCGGCACTGTGCTCGTGACAGTCAAGCTCTGGTGCTGGCGCAAACCCTCATAGGCAAGAAAGAAGAAAGCCTTGTTCTTTTTTATCGGCCCACCAAACGCAGCCCCGAACTCGTTGCGCTTGAAGGAGGCCTGCGGGTTCGGAACAGTATTGAAGAAGTTGCGGGCATCGAGATCGTTGTTGCGGATGAACTCGAAGGCTTCGCCGTGATACGAGTTCGTGCCGGAACGAGTCGCCATGTTGACGATGGCGCCGGAGTTTCGCCCGTACTCGGCGGGAAAAGCGGAATTGTCGATTTTGAATTCGGCGAGGGTGTCAATCGGCGGCTGAAACGTAATCTGGTTTTGGACCGGGTCGTTCAAGTTGATGCCGTTGACCAGCCAGTTGGTGGTGTCCTCGCGCTGGCCCGCGGTATTGATACCGAACGAACCCTGTCCTCGAAGCGGAGCCGAGAGGAAGCCGTTGGCAGGTGGAGTGATGGTACCGGGTGTCAACAAGCTCAGGTCCGTGAAGTGACGCCCGTTGAGGGGGATATCCTGGACATACTTGTCGTTGATGACCTGACCCATACTGTTCGTAGTGGTGTCGAGGATCACGGCGTCAGCGGAGATCTCGACAGACGCGGAGGCCTCGCCAACTTTGAGCTGGACATTTTGCGTGACGGTAGTGGCCACCGGGAGCTCGAGGTCCGTGACAAATGCTTTTTGAAAACCTGAAGCTGTAACCTCAATGCGATACTTGCCAATGGGCAGAGATGGGAAAAGATATGCGCCGGCGCTGTCCGACTGCGTGCTTGACGCGACACTCGTAGCCTGATTGATCGCCGTGACTTTGGCATTGGCGACCGCTGCCCCGGTAGCATCGGTAATCGTGCCGATCAGGCTGGCACTGGATTGAGCCATCGCGGGAATCACCAAGGTGCAAAGAATAAGCGCGGAAAAGAAAACCCGGACGCCCACATTTTGAAGCGACAACCTGTCTGCAACGGATCGCATAGCGCTGCTCCTCCTGGAGTCAAACAGACTCATCAGATGAAAGTGACCACTCTCAACCGATTCCGTGGTTTGCTGGAAGAGCGGCGCCGCGGAACAAGCACGGTTTCCCTGGAAATAACTGTTGAAAAATGAGGCCCATCCCTTCGAGTACACACGGCCTCGCGTTGAGGTTGGCAATCCGGGTACCAGAAAGCTGCGGAAACGTGAGGCCTGAGGAACATTCCCAATATCAATGAGTTATCGGATGACTTCCCGAAACTTGATCGATAAGAGAAATATCAAGAGTTCGGATTGCTCCAGGAATTTGAAGGCGCCTACCAAATACAGAAGGCACACGAATTTGGTGCGACGGTGCCCGCCAGGTTCTTTTTCTTGGGGGTCGTTGGCGACTCGGGGTGAATACCTGAGCTTCCTGGATTGCCGCGGTTTCACGCGGATAACGCGGATTTGCTTTCCGGGATTCTCAGGCCATTCGTTTGAACGCTGCACGCCTTACAGGCCGAATGGCGAAGGATTAGAAATGTTGCACAGTGGGAACTACGACTAGCGAGGGCAACTGGCGGGGAGCAGGAGGATCTGACCTTCGTGAATGAGATTGACGTTGGGAAGATCCGGATTCGCTTGGGCGATGCAGGACCACGCTGTCCCGCGATGCAATTGCGATTGTGCGATGGTCCAGAGTGTGTCGCCGTGGTGGACGGTGTACTTCGCGGGAGCACGAGGAGGAGCGACGGAAGCGGGAACGACAACTTGAGAACCGACTTCGAGAAGGTCGGGATTACGAAGAGCGGGATTGAGAGAGAGCAGTTCCTGCCAGCGGTGTCCGTCGCCGAGGCGTGCGGCTGCGAACTTCCA
>Ga0075436_100001073_pt1 | contig 18400 bp, 15 predicted proteins | sample RhiMethybrSRZTD5_FD_75303 | JGI IMG/M metagenome (GOLD analysis project Ga0075436, IMG submission 75303) | Populus rhizosphere microbial communities from Tennessee, USA - Rhizosphere MetaG P. TD hybrid SRZTD5 | ecosystem: Host-associated > Plants > Roots > Rhizosphere > Soil | place: USA...
CGCGGCGCGGCGCTCGGGAAATGAATGATCAATGGAACGTGCGTCTGCTCGTTGTAGAGTTGCGACGAATGCTTATAGACGCCGCGCTCTCCCAGCGACTCACCGTGATCGGCCATAATCACAATCAAAGTCTCATCGAATCGTCCTGATTGCTCGAGCCAGTCAAACAAGCGGCCCAGATGAAAATCAACGTAAGACACCTCACCATCGTACAGGTCGATAGTGGAAGTGCCGTAGCTCGCTTCATCGTGTGGACGATAAGGTCTGTGAGTATCGGTCGAGTAGAGGTACGCACAGAAAGGCTGAGTCTTCGGAGTGCTGCCCAGCAATGCGATCGCGGCGTCTATCGTCTCCTTGAAGGTTCCGCCTCGCGCGCTCTCGACAACCTTCATCCCTTTTACGTGCCGGCGCAGAGTCGCGATGCGTCGAGGGAAGAGCAGCGCGTCGTAGCCGTTACGCGCCAGAATCTCGGGCCACGTTTCCAGATGCGCGTCCCAATAATTGCCTTGTGTGAATTTGGGAAGCGCTTCAAAAGTGTTTGGCGCGGGAGTGAATGCGTTTTCAAAGAAGGATGACAGCGCCGCAAGTTTGTCGAGATTCGGACTCGTCTTTCTGCTGTAGCCGTAAGCGCTCAGATGATCCGCCCTCATCGCGTCGACGAAGACATAGATCACATTGAATCGCCGTGCAGTCGAGTCCGGCGCTTGATGGAGGGAGCTGAACTGACGATGCCAGTCGTTGAGACCCTGTGTCGTAAGCGGCCCGCCGATGCAATTGTGATCGATGCCGTCGTCCAAAACTTCAGGATGTCCCGGATTGATATCGCCGCGTCGATCGTCGCAATCCCCGCCTCCAAGCATCGCGGAGTAGCCATCGCGATCGAAGTCGAGCACCCACTGCGCAAGTTTGAAGTACTGTTTGGCTTGCGTCGTGCGATAGAAGAGCAGTGTCTTCAGGTTTTGATTCTTATCGAAGTGCGCGAACGTAAAAGCGACCAGTCCGATCAGAACGATCGCGATTCCAATCGTCGTCAGTGTTTTAATCCAAGACTCACGCCTTCGCTCGACTAATTGGTTTGGTCGCCTTGAAAACAAAGTCGCAATCAGCGACATGCTCAGCGCCGTGTCGAACAGGAACATCGAACGGTGAATGGAAGTCGCGTATAACTGCGGCTCGAATCGCGAATCAACGTAGTACGCGCACGCAATCAGAATAATAGCGACAGCGATCCAAGCCAGGCGTACAACTGGACGCGAAGAGCGCAGAGAGCGCGTCATCATCCACAGAAGCGAGCATCCGACTACGAATGCCATCAGCATAAGGTATGAAGTCGCTCGCTCGTGACTAAGAAGCGGAACGGTCAACGAATCGAACTTCTCAGCCTCGCGAATGATTTCGAGGACGTAGCCGTGAACCTCAGGCTGTTGATTGAGAACGATTGCGCTAAAAGCACAAACAACCACTGCGGCCACTCGCCTGTGAAGCGCCTTCGGAGCACGAAATCCAGCAAGGATGGTTTGCACGGAACCTTTCAGAGCCGAGCCAGCAAGGACGCAGACGCCAACGAGCAGTCCAATTAATAAACCTCCGATGATATCCAGGCTGAAGTATGCGCCAAAGCTGCTTCTCTCGGTTAAGGATTGGAACTCAGGAGTTAGTCTGAAATTCACATCGACGAGTTCGACTAGGCTCAGCAGTAATGCAGCAGCCCCGCCCAAAAGCGCGTAGTTCCACAGCGATCGAAACGGCGTGGCAATTCTTTCGACGTTTGCCTTACTTCCGTCATGATCTTCTTCTATTGTTCGTGTCTTGTCTGAGCGAGGCGGATCTATTGGCGTGGACAATCTTTATAAGACCTCTGAGGTGGAATCGGACGTTCATCGTAATTAGCCAGCACTGATGGTGTCAAATGAGGCAAGGACAGAAGACAATCCTGAGTCGCCAAATGCGAAACTGGTTCCGCGATGCGATTTCACGCCATAGCCGACGGAGATAATTACATCGAGATTGTAATGTTCCACATCGGGATGGAGGCTTGAAACAACCCAGGCGTCACCCCGACGGTCTTGTTTTCTATGTGTACTTCGAGCCGAAGCGTTCCGTCACTCGCTTGATAGAGGAGCACTTGGGATTGAGCTTCGTTCTTCATCGTCTGTTCGCTTTCTGCTCGATCGGTTCGGGATTTCGTTAGCAGCGCTTCCTGTCATGAGGGGTTCGACGGAAGAACCACCCCTTTGGATTTCAATACTGTTCGCCGTTGTGCCTCAATGATGGTGCGTCGCCGGTTTGTTCTGTCACAAGTGCTCTCAACTGAAGTCTAGAGTTTTCGTTCTAGTCATAAGAAAAGCACGAGTGCTCGACGTCGTTCTTCATTTGCCGGTATGTGACCATCATCTACCTCACGCGCAACGCGGCGGAGGAACTTTCTTTCACTACCTTTTCTACCAAAGCTGCTCAAAATCTCCTTGAATGTATCTTCTCGCCGAACTGCCTTAATGAAGAACTCTGGGGCCCATTTGTATCGGATAAATTTGTCAACCAAAGCGTGACGCAGTCTCTCACATTTGTCCCATTCACCCCACCATGAGAGAGACGGTGCTTGGTACATCAGCTGGCGCCAGCTACCATAAGATAACTTCTCCTGTGCGGCAGCATCATACACAACCTGAAAAGCTTCAGCCACGAGTTCGGGTGACTGTGCGTCAGGGTTGTTAAAGCTCAGTGCCAAAAGGAAGGTCATTGCTCGAATTCGAGATTGCTCGTCAAGCTCATCGGCTTTCACCCGAGCCAGACGAAACCATCGTTCCGTGCCGAAACGTCTTACCATCTGTGAATGCGGATCGAGCAGGCAAGCCAAGAAAGCCATCGTCTGAACTCGGGGGTCTAGTGCGTTATCTAACCACTGCAGCAAACCTTCCGGTGTATCGGTGAGTGCCAATGCCCATCCTTCAGCAAGCGTCGAATCCTTTGATGAATCTAACCAATCTAATACCGCGATTATGACCTGAACTGGGTATTGGCGGACCAGCTCCAGGGCAAGCACGTCAGAGCGGGCTTCCAGCATTGATCGTACTAGGTCCGTAAGCGCCACATCGCCACTTTGCAGGAGGGGAGTCACTAGATCGTACAATTCTCGCTGTCTGTCACTCGATTGTTGCCAGAACTTTGGCAGAGTCAATAACGAAGGATTGTATTTGATAAAGGCAAAAAGGAGATTGTATCTCTGCGCCGCCAAATCCAGTGCATCTTCGGGCGTCACGGCCTCGCAGATTCCCGCAATGATGTTCTCACCGAGGGAATTCACTTCATATTTCAAAAGCTCTGGAATCAATTCCTTAAAGCGTCTGGGTTCGTTTTTCACGAGCTGCCTCGCTCGTTCACGGAGCTTCAGAGCTTCGGCGTTGAAAGCGGCGTGATGCTCGGTGACTGCGAGCTCACTCAGAACATCCATCTCGGAAAAGCTAGGCAAAAACCTGTGAGCGACTTTCGCATTTCCTAACAGCGTCTGTTTCAAAAGCATCCCTTCCTGCGCGTCTGGATAGTATTCCGCAACGACACTTATGATCTTGGATAGCGGCACACCGCGACTCTTAGCGCCCGAGATCTGAGTGTAAATATCGAGCAGTTGAGGAAGGGCACCTCTCCCTTCTGGGGCATCAGCGCCGAATAACATCAAGAAGGGATGAAGATTATCCTCCGTTGAAAAAAGAAGATCATCGGAAGCAATGTTCAGCCACCGTGGCGCGTCCACAGAAACCTTGTTGTTCCCAGCTTCGATGAACACTCCGTCCGAGATCTCTCGCTGGATATGTTTGGACGCAGGAAGAGGAATGACTTGAAAGTCAAAAGTGCGTCCAGGAACTTTTCTGTTAGCAAGGGACCCTGTGCAGAACAAGAAGGAGCGGCGCAGTTTTGAGTATTGTTGGTTCCAGATCTCGACCGCTAAGTCGGTGTATTCATCGGCATTGTGTGCGATCAGATAGACGGGTCGATCCGGTTTTTCATAAAGCCCGGCCAATACCTGTAAGACCACCTCTCTCGGAGGGAGCTCCCGATGATCTCTGGATACGGAATTGAAAACCAAACGCAATTGGCGAGCATAGTTTGACTGACTTTGCTCCTTGGTTGGTCTTATAAAGAGTGCCAGCAACACTCGCAAGTCTTGCATTCTGGCGAGGTCAGCACTGTCAATCAGCAGCGTGTGCGTCCAAACACATCCGGGACGGCGCATTTCACTTGCATACCACGTTTTAGCGAAAGCGTACCAACTCGTGCCACTCACCGGATAGCCGGTCAGGTAAGACTGAAAGCCAGGAACCATGTTCGGACCGGACATGTCGCTGAGCGTCAGTAGCAGTTGGTCGGCCTTGGGCGGAAGCTTGGCCGAGGTTTGCATCAGTTGATGTCCGTCAACATAGCCGTGCAAGCATTGATTAATTTTGACGTAGTCTTCCACTGATTGCATGGTTACTCGGTTTCCATTACCCACTTTACGGGAGCTGTAATGTCGTGCGGTTCACATCCTTCACCCACAACAATGATCCGATCAGACTGATGTTCGTGCCGTTGCAGATCGGCCACGTCACCATCTAATGGCGCGCCCTGCGCACTGATCCCGTATACGCGGGATGGAAAGCGTTCGATATTAGCCTTGAGGTATTGGTCAAGCAGTGGCAAGCGTTTTGAAAGCCATTCTTCCGCAGAGTCATATCTAGTCATGATTATGTCCCACGCGGAAACGACTACGGCGATGGGTAATACGCTTACATCGTGCCGCCGGTGTTCAATAAATTGCAGCAGTTCAACAAGCTGTACTTGCGTGGGCGCATCCTTCGAATTCCACTGCGGTAGCGAAGCCTCATAGTCGATTGCCGTCGCATCCTCCGCCAAGTCCTCTTCATCGCCTAAAACAGAAACGGCCTCATCAATGCTTGGATCAATCCTATCGGGACCCACAGCTTTCATCGAGTGGACGAAAAGCAATATTCCGTCCGCTTCACTAACCAAATCGTCGTATTCCTTTGTCCATTTCCTGTCCACCCACTGCTGCCTAAACGATTCCCCGTCCATGTCTGGAAAGATGAGCTCCACCGACTCGGTTCCCCCAGCAACGCTTAACCTCATCGTAACAAGCTGCTCGGTAGTTTGGACCGTCCGCCCCACCTCGCGGAATTCGAGCCAAGCCTTCCGGATTTTGTTCAGGTGTTTGCGGTCGCCATCTAATCTGGTTAACCGCAAAGAGTTTGACACTTCTCTCGACGCGACCACGTGCCAGAGGGCTGCCAGAAAAGTAGTCTTCCCTGTTTCTGGCAATCCAATGATGAGTTGCTTATGGGTCGCAATCGACGCCCGAGATGTCATACCCACCTTTAACAAGGCTAACGCATTAGTCTGCGTAACAAGTACCGGTCGAATTCTGTTCGAACCACGGAGGATGCGAGAGAGCGCTGATCAATTGGCTCCGGCTGCGCATACAATGGCGTATCTTCTATCCACGACGGAAGAATCCGCTCTAAGCCATATGCCAAGGGAAATTGCGCGACACGGGATCGCGCCGCGACCTCAAAGAAACGTAGCCGACCAAATCTGTGCTCAAACTCACTCTTTAGCCCACGGCGGAGTCTATTAAGAAACTCAAGCGCAGTAGAAGGTCCCGGCGGGCCCAGCAGGTCGCGCTTCGTAATGAGAACGTCAACGAAAGTACGCCGCCCAATCATCTCCGCATCTAGAGCACTTTGCAGAAGAAGTTTGCTCGTTTGAATGGCTTCATGTCTTAGACCGCTGCTCGCCAGTTTCTCGCCATCGAGGCACAAAGCAAGATGGTCCGCTCGCCGCAATATCTTGAGTTGCTGGCATCCGTCCGTTGAGTCGCAAGCGTCTCTAAAGAACTCTCCTGAGATATCAGAAAGCAGCAAGTCTTGCGTTGCGCGGCTTAGATCCTGTTTGCGCAGGCGTAAGTGCAGAAGCGACTGACCGTCACCGCGTGGCGTCCGAATCGTATCGGGATGAACTCTTTCGGATAGAAGGCGGGATGGAAAACATCGCCGCTCCAAGCCGGGAAGTGTATCGCAGCCCGCAAACAGGAAGCCGCCGAAGGAACCTTCTTGAAACCGATCGTACAGGGATGCGAGAAGAGTGGTTTTGCCAGCGTCTTGATCTCCTGCAATGACAACCACGTGCGTTAGTCGAGCGCGAGTAATACGCGATGCCGTAGCTGGCGTTAAGTCCAAACCGTCTGGCAGATTGACCATCTCGGTTTCATCGTGCTTCTCCGCTTGAACCGACTCTGCTTCTGAATTTTTTTCAATGTACTTGGATTCTGCTTCAGCTTCTGCGCCAAGATGATTTGGGCAGACACTAAGTTCGAGTCCTTCAATACACTTGTCAGTCGTCGCAACAGTGCATTCCGACAGCTTACAACGATGCGCTATTATCTCGGGCATAAGTTCCACTAGCTGGCGTTTGCATCTCTTACTGCGTTTATCAACATTCTCTCATCATAAATCTGAGTTGCGAGATCGAGCGCTGCAATGGCCGTCCTACTCTTTAGTTCAGAGTGCTTGTCGAAATGCGTAGGCCAGACATTCGGCTTATTGAACTCTAGTGATTTCTGTACCGCCAAATGGATTGGGCATAAGTCTTCAAGGTCGCATGTATCCGCTATCAAACTTTCCCTCCAATCTCGTGGTGCAGCATTAACCGCGTCCTTTATTGACGCAGAGCCAGAAGAATCAGGGTCAGCGAAACCGAGCATTTTTTCCAAGAAGGCAGGGGACGCAAGTGGCCCCGGAATGACTCTTACCAAGTCGGCAAGCTCCTTACCTGATACTAAGGCGGCAAAGGGCAAAGGCAACTCTGAGATCGGCTTGCTAAGATCGCGACTATGTTCGCCGAACACCCACCACAAAATCTCCGCCTGCTCGCGACGGATCTTAATGACCTCCTCAATTCTTCCGGCCATCTCGCTGACCGAAAGAGACAGATTCGAAATTGCTTGGGCAAGCTTGTCGAAGGGTGGTTTGATAGGCTCTCTTATTGTAGTCAAGTTGTTGCCCGTCGCTGCGGAGGTTAAGGCCTCTAATAGTCCCTCCAAATCCGTGTCGGGCGTCTTGATGTCAAAACTCTCATCGACATCGCGAACCCTGACAGCCTCTTTCATCAGATATACGCGGGCGGAATCGACAATCTCACTATTCAGGATTTTTTGGCGCAAACCTCGGCAGAAGCCGGAGACCATTGCGAGCGCAACCGCGTCTGTCACCGTGGTTCGCGTCGTCTCAAATATGTGAGCAACCGTCGCTCCTGATAGAACTCGAAGCTCTACAGCATTGTCGCGCATTGGGAACGTCGGGTCGGCTTTCTGGAACGCTCCAATATAGCTTTCAGCAAAGTCTACGCTCTGCGGTGAGCGCGCATAGAAAAGCCGTACGAGTTCAAGTGCGTTGTGAAGTTTGATTTCCTTCGCAAATCCTTCCACCGCTTGCCAGCGTTTTTCCAAGTCTTCTGCTTTCGGTTCGAGCCCAGCCGCTCTATACCACTCGGCGAAGTATTTGTGCATAGCATCAATCTTCCTTATTCAGCATTCTCCTCGCGGAACGGGTTGTGGGAATATAATCTGTCTCCATGAGCTTCCTGGACGACATCCCATAACTGACTCAGCTTGTCTTCTTCTTTGGCGCGGTGCAGAAGGCGGTTGAAAAGCTCGTTACCTTGCAGTCCCTCATCGTCTTCGCGGATAAGGTGAAGTCTTTGGACCACGTCGATCCTCGCATCGTAAGGCAAACTATAAAATCGATACGCCAGCCTTCGCGCTTTGTTCATGAGCTTACTTTCTTGCGTCTGCGGGCTAATTGCCTCAGTGGTGTCCTGCTCAACATTTATTGAAAGGTCAGGGCTTCCAGTTGGCCGCTCGGCACTGATAGCCTGTGAATTCTGTGTTGGAGGATACCACGTCTCAAGCTTCAAAGCATACGAGCGCTCCTCCGATCCATTGACATCGTAATCGGCCTTGAATACATTCTCGTCGTTACTCCAAACGCGCAGATAAACCACAATGTCAAGCTTACGGTCGTCACCAACTCCGCTAACGCTGAGTGAAATAAGATTGTACCTCGGCTGCCAATTTGGCTCCCTCCGGTTCGGATGAACGGCGCCAGCGATAATGCGTACGCTATTGTTGATCAATTGTAGGTTTTGCTTGTGCTTATGTCCGAACAGATGCACACGTACGCGCGTATCGAGATTCTGGTTGACTTGATCCTCGTCGCGTAACCACTGCGGCGGGTGGTGACACAGAGTTAGATATGTCACACCGTCGATTGTTCTTGGCGTTGACTGGATGGAGCCAAGAATCAGTTTGTTTGCTGCGGTGTCGTCACTCCGCGACGATATCAGAGTCGTGTTAAGGCCACGCAACCTAAGCGTTGAGCCGTCGTTGAGGATTTTGTCTTGCTCCCAATACGGACGAGCCGCCTTGAAATCACAATCAAACCGCGCGGCGAAGTTGTTGTAATGAGTTATCGCCTCAAACAGGACGCGTTGAGCAATTGTATCTCTCATGTAAGCGCGAATCTGCCCGTCAATATCAATAGTACCGCGGAGCTTTTCGTGGTAGGTGCGCAAGGTTTCACTATCATCGATCACTCGTCGATCAACATCGTGGTTCCCAGGTACGGTCCAGACATCATCGCGGGCGCAACCGAGGAAGTCGCAGAGCTTCTCCAACCAAGCGCTTGCAATATCGAATTCGTCTTTATGTCCCGCGAACGCGATGTCGCCAGTCACAAGAATACCATCAATCCTCTCTAGTTTAGCGCGCCACAGCCTCTCGACATCGCGCTCTAACTCATTGCGCAAATCGCTATCTGGATCGTAAACATCGCTCTCGCCTCGGCTAAAATGGATGTCAGAGAGGTGGAGAAGATTCAATTTTAGTGGGCTGAGTTCTTGCATCAAAGCACCCCAAGCCACCTCAGGTCTTCTATCGCTACGCTGGCGGCGGCCTCACCAGACTCGCGATAGTAGTCATAGAACACTTCGCAAAGGTTTACCGAATGCGCGAAGTAAGTAGCGTCCTTTTCCAAAAGGTGGGCCCAAACCACTTCCTCGCCCGGCTCGCCGAGTAGAAGCGCAATCATTGCACACGCATCGAGGAAGTAAGTCGTCATCGGCCCGGTCGATCTTCCAGCTCAATCTCCTCAGCCTTACGAGCAGCGAAGCCATCGCTGCTTGTCTTCATTCCGGCATACTTGCCCTGAATGCGTCTTAGCTCGACCGTCCGCTCGTCTCTCTCGAGGTGTGCGAGAAGTTGCCGTCGCTCCTCGGGCGTTAGAGTTTTCACATCTTCGATTATGTGCTCTAGTGATTGGCTCGACATGGTTGCTCCTCGATAGTCACGTTTTTACCATGTACTAGCTCTCGTGACATCTCCAGCACCGCTTGCGCTTGCTGGCGGCTGACCGTTGGAAAATGATCGAGGAACGTTTCCAAACTGTCGCCCGTCTCAAGGTAATCGAAAAGATTCTTGATCGGAACACGAGTGCCGGTGAAGCATGGCGTACCACCCATCTTCTCTGGATCTACCTCAACGACCTCGTCTGTGTTCATCAAGCAACCTCGCAGACTTAAGAACGTGATTTCAAGCTCGAGGATTCAGTATTGCCAATCCTCTTCGCATTCTAGCACGAGTTACACCGAATCAGTTTGGCTCTCCAACGCAAAGCATGTCACTCGCACTCCAACAAACCGTTGGTTGATCAAACCACCCACGCAACGTATATTCATGCCTTGGTTCAACGAAGTCTATGAGTAATAAACTCCTGGTCATTGGACTCGATGGCGCTTCTTTTAATGTGCTCGATCCGCTCATCGAAAAAGGTTATCTGCCTAACCTGTCTAAGCTGATATCCGAAGGCTCGCGGGCTGATCTCGAAACGACTTTTCCGCCCATTACCGCTGTTGCCTGGTCCTCTTTCATGACCGGGAAGAATCCCGGTAAGCACGGCATCTTTGAATTCGTCAGACGAGATCGGAACTCCAAACGCGAGCTTGCCGTCAACGCTTCGTTTCGCCACGGCCGCGCCATTTGGGATTTGCTGGGCGATGAAGGCAAGCGGGTCATCGTTCACAACTTTCCATGCACCTATCCGCCGCGCGAAGTGAATGGATTGATGATTGCCGACTTCATGACTCCGCCCGGGCGTCGAGATTTCACCTATCCCGAGTCGCTGCTTTCCGAGATTGAAGCCGAGTTCGGGAATTATCGATTGCATTTGTCTCAGACTTACGCCGAAGGCAACGTCGAAGCGGTGCTCGATGAATTATTCGATGAGCTCGAATACAAAGCCAAAGTCGCCGGGTATTTGATGACTCGGTACGAGTGGGACGCGTTCTTTCAATACTTTTGGGGCACCGATCGAATTCAGCACGAGCTTTGGCACATCATCGATGAAGCTCATCCACGACACAACAAAGCGGAGGCGAGAGCACATCGAGATCGTGTCTACGATTATTTTCGTCGAGTCGATGAAATCGTCGGGCGCTTGATTGAGCTGGCCGGCGATCCACTTGTATTGATCGCTTCTGATCACGGGTTTGGTCCCGTGCACAAGTATTGCTCGCTAAACATCTGGTTGCTACAGCAGGGATTCCTCAAACTGAAAACCGATGTGATTACTCGGTTGAAGAGCGCGATGTTTTGGGCTGGACTGACGCCGGAGCTCGCGTTCAAGTTGACTCGGAAGATTCCTTTCGCATCCCTTCGGCCGGCGCGCGGCGTTAGCTCAAAGCCCGGTGCCTCGAGACTTCTCAATCGACTTTTTCTTTCTTTCAATGACGTTGATTGGAATCGCTCCGTCGCGTTTTCAAAGGGGAACTACGGGCAGATCTACGTGAACCTCAAAGGGCGAGAGCCAGATGGATCGGTGGCGGAACAGGATTACGAAGCAGTGCGCAATTCAATCATCGAGAAGCTGCGCGAGATGAAGGACCACGCGACGGGTGAGCCGTGGATCGGAGCCGTCTTCAAGCGCGAGGAGATCTATAACGGCCCGCTGATCGGCGACGCTCCGGACATCGCGTTCTTGCCGGCGGATATGAGGCATCTACCGTTGGGCAATGCTGATTTCACGTCCAACAAGTTTATCGTTGACGCGTTTGGAATATCCGGTTGTCATCGAATGAATGGCGTGATGATCGCGACCGGCGGTGCAATCAAACCGGGCGCGAGATTGGATTCAGCGCAGATCTATGACATCGCGCCGACGCTTCTTTATTTGTTGGACCAGGTCGTTCCGAATGATATGGACGGCCATGTTTTGTTTGAAGCTATATTGGAAGAATTTCGAGAGGCTCATCAGCTTCGAACCGGCGACCGTGACGAACTGTTTAAATCCGGCGAGGCGGAATTTACACCTGAGGAGAACGCCGAAGTGATCGAGCGCCTCAAGCAACTTGGATACGTTGGTTGAGAACATGAGTGCAATGCGGATTCTGAAAGAAGCGATCAGGCTCCCAGCGGAGACCGTTGCGCGAGTCTATTTTGATAGTCTCCCGAGGCATGAGTTTGCGCCGGAAAAGATCGAACGCATCCTCGTGTTCGCATATCACGGACTTGGCAACTTCATCATGTTCACGCCGGCGTTGAAGCTTCTCCGCGAGCGCTATCCTAACGCGCGAATCGATCTTCAGGTTGGAAACAACACCGGCAGCGAGCAAGTGCTCGCGGGCGCAAATCTATTCGACAACATTTATTCGCTGCCCTATTCAGCGGGCTGGCGAGCGTGGCTGAAGCGAGGAATGGAGATTCGCGAGACGCGATACGATCTGACAATCAACGAGTTTCACAGTCATTCGTGGCCGCTGACGTTACTGATTGCAGCGAGTCACGCGCCGTTTCGCCTGGGTCACGTCACCAGCCCGGGCTGGTCGCATCGCTTCAGCCGCTACAGTTTTGCGTTCAACATTCCGATTGCGATGCGCGAAGACGAGCACGAAGTCGATCGCTACATCGACCTTGTAGTAGCAGCCGGCGCGCGCAGAGTTCAAGCCGCCAATGCCAAAACATTTATTCATCTCACAAGCGAGGACAGAGAATTCGCGAACCGTTTTCTTGCAGACGTTGATACACCGTCCGCCTCAGTCATCGGCTTTCAAGCGGGAACTTCTCCGGCGATGCGTTGGAAGCAATGGCCAATCGAGCGCTATCGCGAGGTCATCAGTCGTGTGATATCCGAGCGGCCTGGCACACGAATCATTCTGTTTGGCTCAGCGTCGGAAGAAGAAATGATTCGCGAGATGATTGACGGGCTCGAGGGTAATATCTCCGTGGCTGCGGGACGGACTTCGGTGAAGCAGGTGGCGGCCTTGATCGAGCGATGCGATTTGCTGGTTTGCAACGACAGCGGTTTGATGCACGCAGCGGTTGCAGTTGGAACGCCGGTTGTGGCGATTTATGGCCCGACTGATATTCGCCGGACGGCGCCGCTCGGTGAAAGACACACGGTGATTCGACACGAGCTTCCGTGCAGCCCTTGCTTCAAGCTCGAAGGTGATGATCAGGTTCACGCGTGTTCACATCACGATTGCCTGATGACTATCACGAGCAACGAAGTCTTCGAGGCAATCGATCTGATTTTAGGTACCGGCGTTCAAGATGTGGCCGGCGCAGGATTGTCGCAGGCGACGACGAACTACTCGAAGGCGTTGCAGCCAGCTTAGCTTGCTCGCGCTTGCGGTGACTTGTAGAATGACGGACTTTTGAGAGCGGGGTTTATAAGTAAACGCGCGCTGGACTTTCATTAAGCGCGTTCGACTTTGTTTCATAATGAAATATTCTTCGATAATGGCCCTCGTAGTGGCGCTGCTTTTCTTGTGTGCGAGCTGTTCACCTTCAAAAAATGCGCAAGCGGCTAAACCCGCAATGACTCGTTGTCAGGAAGAACTGAATTCGATTCCCGGTGTCGCCGCGGTATCAAGGGTTCGAAGCAAGCATCCTGAAGACGAGGGAGCGCTGCGAGGGATGGAAATTGCGCTCACGATCGATCGAATGGTGTTGAGCAAAGCCGACCCTGATCACGATCAGGACGACTGGTGCTACTCAGAAAACACACGAGAGAATTTTGAGAAGTTGCTCGGCGCGTTGAAGGAGAACGAGCTTCCGCCCACGGTCGACTTTCTCTCGGGAGATTCGATCGATCAGGTGTTGCAACAGGAGTGGCTGCAGAGCGGCAACCTGATCGGCACGACGACCTTTGCCGGCTTGAGCGTAAAAAAAAGGTCGGCGCAAGAGTTCATCGCTGAGCTTGCCAGGAATGAGCAAGCCCTTGCGCCGCTGTGGTCGCAGTCGGGAAGCAAGCAGAAGTATTTTCGCTACCCGGAGTTAAAGCTCGGCATGGATGCACAAAGGACTGGCGACGTTCGCGCTTACTTAAAGCAGAACGGCTACATTGAAGTCCCGGCTACGATAAACGCTCGCGACGAACGCTTCAGTCAGCCGTACTGCGCCGCGCGAGCTCGCAAGGACGACGTGTGCGCCAACTTTGTCGCGGCGACCTACAAGTCTCTGCTTCTCGATGAGACGATCAAGTCTCGCGCAGTGGCGCAGAGAATCGCGGGGCGAGAGATCAAGCACATATTGGTCATCGAGGCTAACCAGCTTACGTGTGATCTGCTGAACGAGCTTTTGCATTTGTACAAAGCGATGGGCGTGCGGTTCATTCCACTTGATCAAGCTTTGCGCGATCCTTTTTACGCAACCGAAGACATCACAAACGCGGGAAATCAAATTGTCTGGGAAACCAGGCGAGTGCAGGCTAGTGCAGACGAGTGAGTCAACGAAGAATAGTGATCGCCCGATGAACGTGTTCAAAAAGTATGAGCCGTCGAAGAAGATTCCCGGCATAACTGTTTTTTTTCCGGCGTACAATGATGCCGGAACAATTGCGAGTTTGGTTGTCCTTGCGGACCGAACTCTTCGGAAGTTGACGGACGATTACGAGATCATAGTCGTCAATGACGGAAGCACCGATCACACGGCGCAAGTGCTCTCGGAGCTGGAATCGGTTTATCCGAAACTTAGAGTAATCCAGCATCCCACAAATCGCGGATACGGGAGTGCGCTGCGAACGGGTTTCGACAACGCGACCAAGGAATGGATCTTCTACACCGATGGCGACGCCCAGTACGACGTGCGAGAGCTGGAAGTTCTCGTGCCGCTGATGTCCGATGAAGTAGACGTTGTGAACGGCTACAAGATCAGCCGATCAGATCCGCTTCATCGAGTTATCGCCGGTAACATTTATTGCTGGATCGTCAGACGAGCATTTGGAATCAGGATCCGGGACGTTGATTGTGACTTCAGGTTGGTTCGCCGCTCGAGCTACGAGCGCGTGCGGCTCTGTTCGACGAGCGGGACGATATGCGTCGAGATGATCAAAAGTTTTCAGGACGCCGGGCTGCGCTTCGCCGAAGCGCCCGTTCATCACTATCACCGTGCGTATGGCAAGTCTCAGTTCTTCAACTTTCGACGGCTATGGAAGACTCTCCGTGACCTCAGCGCTTTGTGGTGGCAGCTTGTTGTGATGCGACGAGCGCAGATCGTGCATCCGGCGGCTCGTGAGTCTCACCCCATCGCGGTGTCAGAAAAGGTCCCGGAAGAATAAACACTTCCCTCCAGTTCGTCATCCCCTTCTATGCGAGACGAAGAGTACCGCGCGATGTTCGATTTGGAGGAACGCCTCTGGTGGTATCGGGGGATGCGGTCGATCACCGCTTCATTGTTGGGTCAAGATGTTCTTGAAAGCGCGCGATTGCTCGATGTAGGTTGCGGCACAGGCTATTCACTCGTGTGGCTGCGCGACCAATACAATCTCTCGCGAGTCTATGGAGTAGATTTGTCGGAACTTGCCGCCGAGTTTTGGCGAGCGCGAAACCTGGACACAGTCGCGATCTCAGCGGTCGATAAGTTACCGTTTGGCGAAGGCGAGTTCGATCTTGTCACGTGCTTCGATGTGATTTACCAACTGGACGACGAACGGGCAAGCGAAGCTGTTTCGGAAATGAATCGCGTGCTGAAGTCGGGCGGCTTGCTGTTTATCCGCGAGCCCGCGTATCAATGGATGCGCGGCGGTCACGATGTTGCGGTCGGCACATATCGTCGTTACACACTTGGCGAATTACGGCGGCTGCTGCAAGCGCGCGGTTTTATGGCGAAGCGATACACCTATGCAAACACATTGTTGTTCGCGGCCGCACTTTTTCATCGCGTGCTCTCGAGGATCACAGGAAGCACCGAGTCCGATGTAAAGCCGGCAGCTACGTGGCTGAACACTTTGCTGGAGACCTTTCTCAAACTCGAAGCGCGAGTGTTGAAACGTATTTCATTTCCTTTCGGATTGTCGCTGATGGTTGTTGCGCAAAAGAAATCTCTCCCGAAAGCTGACGCGTCGTCACTTCTGTACAATCAAGAGGCGCCGGCTCGCTCAACAAACTGAATGTCATTGGGAAACTCCTCGACAATCCCGCTTGAAGAAACGTCGCCGAAGGGCCGGGCGGGCTCTAGAGCTTCCTGGTTCGCTCGAAAGAAGGAAGCGGTTCTGATCGGGGTTGCTGCCTTCATCGTCGGTGCAGGCGTGATGGTGATGTACAGCCCTCGCCAACAGATGGAGGTTGCTGATTCGGCTGTCTACGACTATATGGCGCAGTGCATAGTGCGTGGCCAGGTTCCCTATCGAGACGTGATCGACAGCAAAGGACCAGGCAGTCTGTACTTGAGCGCGCTGATGATGATCGCCGGCAAAGCGATCGGGCTTCAGGACATTATTGCAGTCCGGCTGTTCTACGTTTTGCTCGCTGGAGCTTTGTGTGCGAGCACGTACTTCGTTGCAGAGATTTATTTGCGCAGCCGAATTGCCGCAATCATTGCGTGCTCGCTTCCCCTTGTCTCCGAGCAGTTCGCGGAGATGATAGTTGCAGGAACGCGTCCGAAAATTCCGATGATCTTGTTCGGAATGTTGACGCTTCTCTTCATCGCAAAAGAAAAACCGTTCTGGGCGGGCTTCTTTTCGATGCTGTCGTGCCTTTGTTGGCAGCCCGGTTTAGCGTTTACCGGCGCCGCGGTCTTGATGTTCTCTCGCTACCTGACCAGTTGGCGAGACCTTCGTGCAGTCAAGGTTCTCGCCGGGGCTGCAATACCACTCGCCGTTGTTATCGGATATTTTTATTTCGTCGGCGCGCTGAGCGATCTCTGGATGTGGACGGTTCACTACAACTACAGGGTGTATTTGCCGGAGGCGAATGTTCCGCCTGAGGTCGCTCTATCTCAAGTATGGCGCTTGGCGAAGCTGGCGATGGGTCCAAATATCATTTGGGTCAAGCTTAGCCTGGCCGGGCTGACGATCTATGCAATAGAGCGCCTGTGGACGAGATTAAAAGAAGGAAAGATAGTCGGAACATCCGATCTGTTCAGAGATGCGATCCTGATTCCGCCGCTCGTTCATTTCGCATTCTGCATCGTGAATTGGCAGGGTGAGGAAGCATTGATTCCGTTCTTCCCATTTATCGGGGTTTTTGCCGGTTATTTTGTGATTACTGTGGCAAGGGCGATCGTCGCGGTTCCTCTGATCAAACGCAGTCCGGTTACTCTTCGGGTGGTCGGATTGTCGCTTGCAGTACCCATAGTTCTAATATTGGTGTCCGTTGTTCGCCACGCACGAGCGTACCGAATCGAGCCCGGTCGAACTCTGCAGGATCAGCAGGCTTCCTTCAAAGTGCTCTCTGATATTCTTGGTCCGAATGATAAGGTCTACGTTCATGGCACGGTGGAGTTGTTGGTGTTTCTGAACATTCCAAATATGAATCCATACATCTTTCTCCCTTACGGTAAGGACGAATACATTGGATCGAAAACGCCGGGTGGATTCAAGGCTATCCTCGATGAGATGGAAGAGCAGCGGCCAAAAGTAATAGCGTTGTCTCGCTTGAGAACGGTTACGCATCAAGACGAGCTGATCGCGTGGGCGGAAACACGTTACGTAAGCCTTCCCCTCGAATTTGGCCACAATTCGGTGTACGTTCGTAAGCCCGACTAAGCGATGTTGGGCACCGAGGTCTGACGGCAATATGCGAGTGCAAAACTCCAGAGTTGACGTACTGTCGTACAAAGCCGCTCCTGCAACTCTGCGCGGGCATCTCAAAATTGCGCGCGTCGATCACTGGATCAAGAATGTATTCGTGCTGCCGGGAATAGTCGTCGCGATTAGCATCGATCGTTCGACGTTGACGTCCGGTCTTACAAAGCACATCGTCGTCGGATTGATATCGATTTGTCTTGTCACTTCGAGCAACTATGTGCTCAACGAGATACTAGATGCGGAGTACGACCGGGAGCATCCGGGCAAACGCGATCGACCGATACCCCGCGGCGAGGTCAGAATTCCGCTTGCGTATGTCGAGTGGATAGTTCTGATGGTGGCTGGGCTTGGAATCGGCCTCACGATTTCAACGAGGTTCGCGATCGATATGGGAATCCTGTGGGCGATGGGATGCGTTTATAATATTCCCCCGTTACGCAGTAAAGACATTCCTTACATCGACGTGCTGACTGAGTCGATCAACAACCCATTGCGTTTCCTGGCAGGATGGTACATCACAGGCACCAGAGCCTTGCCGCCGGCATCTTTGGTGGTCAGCTACTGGATGATCGGTTGCTATTTCATGTCGATCAAGAGGTTCGCCGAGTTGCGCGAGATCGACGACTTATCTCTGGGTAAGGCCTATCGCAAGTCGTTTGCATTTTACGACGAGCGCCGCCTCCTGGTCTCGATTGTTTTTTACGGCTCGCAGGCCATGTTGTTCTTCGGTGCCTTCATTATGCGATACCGATTAGAGTTGATTCTGTCGTTTCCATTAGTTGCTTTAGTGATGGCGACTTATTTATCGCTCGCATTCAAGCATGACAGCGCGGTGCAACGCCCCGAGGGACTCTATCGCGAGCCGGCGTTGATGGCGGCAGTAATCTCCTGCGCAGCAGTGATGATTATGTTGCTGTTTATCGACGTGCCCATTCTGCACAACATCTTTGTTCCCAGCGCACCGTAAGCGAGAACTTGCGCGACAACCAACGCATGCACCAATCGCAACGCTCGAACCGGCTGAAATACAACCTCGACTTTGGAATCTTCTGGTTGATCGTTGCGGCTTTTGTGTCGATCGCGGCGCAGCGGTTAGGCACAGTGCCTGTTCCGGAAGGCGACGAGGCATTCACTCTCCAGGTGCCTTACGAAATGCTGTATCGAGGAAAGCTCGCGCTTCCAATGCTGCGTTATTTGGGCGGCAACATTGAAAACGCGTGGCACTCCTTTATTCCCGTTTACTTTTTAACTCTCGCTGGATTTCACAAGGT
>Ga0075436_100001076_pt1 | contig 18386 bp, 14 predicted proteins | sample RhiMethybrSRZTD5_FD_75303 | JGI IMG/M metagenome (GOLD analysis project Ga0075436, IMG submission 75303) | Populus rhizosphere microbial communities from Tennessee, USA - Rhizosphere MetaG P. TD hybrid SRZTD5 | ecosystem: Host-associated > Plants > Roots > Rhizosphere > Soil | place: USA...
CCCCCCCGTCTAGCGCGAGCGCAGCTCGCCTACTGATTCACCATCCCCACCGCCCACCCCTGCGTCCCGTCATACACAAATGCTTGCGCCGAGCACTTGCTCGGTTGCAGCCCCACCGTCATCCCGCCTTTAATATTGCTCGGCCATACGAAATTATGATTCCCGGTCGCATCCTGGCACACCACAAAGCTCAGCATCTGCCCGGCTGCCGCGTTCGCCAGCGTCGAACTGCTCACATCCCCCGTCAGCGTCATCTTGAACGTGCTCACCGCTCCCGCATCGAAGCTGGGCGTCGCCGAATACGCCACGCTGCTGAACCCGCCCTGCGCAAACGCGCTGGCATGCTTCCCGTCCACCATGTCGCTGTTCAGGTTTGTTACCACTCCCGTATCCGTCACGCCGGCTATCTTCGGCGTGTTTAGTCTGTATGCCCCGGAAATAGTCACATCGCCATTGGAGAACGTGGCTGCTCCGTTATTCACGATGGCCAGCCGGCTGACCACTGTCCCGCCTTGGCCGATGCGGAAGTTCAGCGCTGATGTGCCATCGTTCCCGGCGTCGAAATACACGCTGCCTTTAAATGACGAGGCCGAGTTGCTGAAAATCTGGAAATTCGCATCCGCCGGCGCCCCGCTCGTTCCCGCCGTAAACGTGCCCAGCCGCAAAGCCTTCCCCGGCACTCCGATATCCAGCGTGCTCGGGCTCCCCTTGATCGTGAGCGTGCCCGCCGTGCCCCCGGCCACCACCACCGACGTGCCCACATATACATTGCGGAGCTCGTGCGTGCCGTCGCCGATGTCTGAAAGGTTGTCATTCGGCGGCAGCAGCGGCCAGCTGACGCCTCCTCCGCCGGTCTGGTCCATGGCGCATTGCATGGTTCCATCGGAGGCGAACCCCGTCATCTTCTCGCTGCCGCTGCACAGCAGGGAGCTTCCCGTGCCTTTCACCCCGCCCAGCACGCTCGAGCTCAGTGCCGGGACCGCCAACAGGAACTCATTGCCGTGTTTCCCGTCCAGCAGGTCGGAATTCAGGTTGCTTACCACCGTGCTGTCGCTGATGCCGGCGATCTTCGGTGTGTTGATCGAGGTTCCCGCATACACCGTGCGCAACCGGTGCGTGCCCTCGCCAACGTCGGAAAGGTTGTCATTCGGGGGCAGCAGCGGCCAGCTGATACCCCCTCCTCCCGTCTGGTCCGTGCCGCAGGTCAGCGTGTGCGTGCTCGCGTTGTAGAGAAGTTTATCTCCGCTCCCCGAGCATCCACTCGTCCCTGTGATGGGCAGCATCCACCACCAGGCGCCGCCGCTTGTGCCCGCGCTCTTGCCGAGCAGTTGATCGCCCCCTCCCGCCGAACTGCCCAACCATCCCAGATCCAGCACCGTGCTGCCGCTCCCGGCCTGCGGCGTCTTGCCCGCCGAAGGCGATGTGCTCAGGGCCGTGCTCGCCACCAGGTTCGCCGTGGTTGCATCCACGTAATGCCGGGTGCTTGCCTGCATGCTCCCCGTCGGATCCCCGGCCAGCGTCAGCGGCCCTGTCATCGTGTCCCCGCCCTTGCTCACGTAGTTGCCTGCGCCTACCCCTGCTAGCGCCGCATCCACGTAGCCCTTGTTCGCAGCCTCTGTATCGCCCGTTGGCGCGGGCACCGTCGGTGCGGCGGTGAATTGCTTGCTCCCGCTGACCACCTCGGTCCCTTCCCGGTGCACCACCGCCGCGTCGTTAGCCTTTCCCGCCACTGCGCTGTCCACGTATTCGCGCGTCACCATCTGCACCGCCATCGAACTCGGCACCATCCGGCTGCGAATCCCCGTAATCGTCGCCGGAGAGGTCGCCGGCACCACCCAGTACTCCGTATTCGTGGTGCCATCCTCCAGCTTGAGCACCACTTTGTAGTAAGTGCCCGCCGGATTTGCTCCCGCGTTCGGCGCCAGTTCGATCTGCACTTCTCCGTTCGGGCCCAGGGCCACGTCCATCGTCCCCGCTGCCACCGGCGCGCTGTTCGCCGTGGTGAATGCCGGCCACGAAATCAGCAGCGTGCCTCGTGCTCGCGTGCCATCCGCCCGGTACAGCACGTCATTGATCGTGATCATGGTTGGCGTGCTGCCCTGCGCGCCCGCGGCCGCTATCACCAGCAGCCAACAAAAAAGCCGCCCTGTCCGGCGGCATATCTTCGCCATACTCTTCTCACTCCTGGAGTTCCTGCGCGTGCAACCTCTTGGCGCCTGCCGGCCTCCTGCGACTTCGTGCCGGCCAAAATGAAAAAGGGACACGCCTTCTCAGCGCATCCCCTTGTATCTGCCCTATATTTTTAGGATAGCAAATTCACCAACTATTCCGTGACTTCCGCCTCCACCATGTTTGTCCTGCCGGGCGAACAACTTGCGCCGCCTTCTCGCCTTTTCTCCTCTTGACAGCTTTTGTCGGCTCGGGCCGAATCCCGGTTACTCCCATTCGATGGTGCCGGGCGGCTTGGAGGTGATGTCGTAAACCACGCGGTTGATGCCCTTGATCTCGTTCACGATGCGGCTGGAAATCGTTTTGAGTACTTCGGTAGGCAGGGGCACCCAGTCTGCGGTCATGCCATCCTCCGAGTGGACGGCACGGACGGCACACGTGTACGCGTAGGTGCGCTGGTCGCCCATGACGCCCACCGACATTACCGGCAGAAGCACGGCGAAGGATTGCCAGATGCGGTTGTAGAGCCCGGCACGCTTAATTTCGCTGACCACGATGTCATCAGCCTCGCGCAACAGCGCCAGGCGCTCCGCCGTTACCTCCCCTAGAATACGCACTGCCAGGCCCGGCCCGGGAAAAGGCTGGCGCTGCAGAATGTCCTCGGGCATGCCCAGGTCCCGTCCGATCTTGCGCACCTCATCCTTAAACAAATCCTTCAACGGTTCGATTAGGCGTAGCTTCATTTTTTCCGGCAGCCCGCCGACGTTGTGGTGGGTCTTGATGGTTTGGGAAGGGCCGCGCACGGAGCGCGATTCAATGACATCAGGGTAAAGCGTGCCCTGCACCAGGAACTCCACGTGGCTCTGGGCGCGCTTGATGCGTTCCGCTTCTTCTTCAAAGATAGCGATGAATTCGTTACCGATGATGTGGCGCTTCTTTTCAGGGTCGGTGACGCCGGCCAGACGCGAGAGGAAGCGTTCGGAGGCGTCCACCGCCACCAGGTGGAGGCCGAGCTTGTCGCGCAGGTTCTGCTGAACCTTCTCAAATTCGTTTTTGCGCAGCACGCCATTATTAACGAAAACGCAGGTGAGGCGGTCGCCAATGGCGCGATGCACCAGCACGGCGGCCACCGAGGAGTCCACGCCGCCGGAGAGGCCACAGATGGCGCGCCCTTCGGTGCCGACGGTTTCTCGCACCTGGGCCACGGTGGCGTCCACAAAGTGCTGCGCGGTCCAATTGGGAGTAACGCCGCAGATTTCGAGGGCGAAGTTCTTCAGGATTTCCGTGCCCAGCGTGGTGTGATGAACTTCAGGATGGAACTGGACCGCGAACATCTTCCTTTCCGGGTTCTCGATGGCGGCAACCGCGTTGGGGGTTTTGCCGATCAGGCGGAAGCCCTGGGGCAGCTCCATGGCCGTGTCGCCATGCGACATCCAGACCGAAAGCACCTTGGGCAAACCCGTGAAGAGGCGGGAGCCATCCAGAATCTCCACTGTGGCGTGTCCATACTCGCGCTTGTCGGCGGGACGCACTTTGCCGCCGAGCACGTGCGTCATCAGCTGCAGGCCATAGCAGATGCCGAGCACGGGCAGACCCAGGCTGAAGACCCGGGGGTCAGCCGCGGGAGCGTCCTGGTCGTACACCGAACTGGGGCCGCCGGAAAGGATGATGCCCGCGGGAGCGTAGCTTTTGATTTCATCCAGGGCCGCGGTGCAGGGCAGGACGACGGAGAAGACGTTCTGTTCGCGGATGCGGCGCGCGATCAGCTGTGAGTACTGGGCGCCGAAGTCGAGGACGACGATTGATTGGGCTTCCACGGTCTAATGTGCCAGAGGGATGGTAGTAGTGTAAAGGAAAACTGAGGCGTCAGCGTTCACGAGTCTGCAATCGGTAATGGGCTGCTGGCAATTGGAAGCTGGACGTTGGCGCCGCTCGGGGGCTCCGGAGCGGCAAGCGATTCTGTTGCGGGCACGGCCGTCTCTCCACCGGCCAGAGAGACATAGGCCGCCAGCCGGGTAATGTAAAGCAAGTCGGCGTAGGCAAAGTATCCCGCGGCGATGGCCAGGAGAGCCCACGCGCCCTCGGGAGAGACCCGCGCCATCACATCCGCAATCAGGATCCCCGCAGCCACAGCGGCTGCCATAGCGACATAGTGCAACAGCACAAAGGGCAGGCTGGTGAGCACCATTTCCCCGACTGCGCTGCGGACCAAATTCACCGCTGCAGTGATGGACCCGAACGTATCTTCTCCATCGCGCACAACAAAAATGGCAGCCAGTGAGAGCAGCCAATTCAGCAGGGCCCACACCAGCCACACGCAGGCGGTTAAGACGGCGGCCACAACCAGGCTGGGAGCGCCAGGATTGGCGAAGCCGGCCAAGATGAGCGCGGCAGCGCCAGCCAGCAGCGCAGCCCAGAACAGCGCGGCGCGAAGAAAGCTCAAGCCCAAAAGCGAGCCATAGGCTGCGCTGTTCGCCTGCGGCAGCAGAACCCTGAGAGTCGCCAAGCGGCCGAGAGCGGAGCCGAGCATCCATAGAACGGCGACGGCGGTCGCGGCCAGGATCACACCCAAGTCGAAACGAAGGGCGCTACCGCGCAAGGCATGCGCCACGGCCGCCAAGGCCAGCAGCGGATCACTGCTGTCAACCATCAGCCGCTCGCGCCAGGAAACGGGAATGGAATTCAGATACTCCAGTAAGGCGACCATGGCTACAAAGCTGCCGGCGGCGGCGCAACACCAGCGCCAGGTGATTTCCGCCATAGGAAGAGCGGGCTCGCGGGCGATAGCCTCAAAGCCACGGCGGATGGGAGATGGCGCAGCCATGTCGAAATCAGGATAGCGCAAGAGGAAGTTTCAAGGTTTCGCAGGTTTCAAAGTTTCACAGGCTGCGCAATCCTGGCCGTGCCGTCCAACTCTCCCTCCGTTAAGACGTGTAAACTCTTGACATTTGAAATCTCGCCCTGTGTTTTGTTCCTGTCCTGAAACGACTGGGCAACCTGCGTAGCTGGGCTCCGCATCATTTCCAATGTCGAACAAATACATATTGAGCTGAGCGGGACAGGGATCCCGGCAAGCGGGGAAGGCCGTCGCCTGCGTACCCGCCCGTTTCAGGGGAGGAGCATGGATGAAGATTCTGAGAGTCTTAGCATTAGCGGGAATGATTAGCATGGTGTTTCCGCTGGCGTCGCTGGCCAGCGAGAATGGCAGCAAACTCCAAAAGAAAGATGTTGCAGTGGTTGACCAGGTGGAACTGGCAGGCAAGACACTTCCTCCCGGGCAGTACAACGTGGAATGGCAGGGCAACGGTCCGGCAGTGAGAGTGAAATTCCTGCAACATGGGAAAACCTTGCTGACCGCTCCGGCCAAAGTGGCGCAACTGCAGGCAAAGGCGCCCTATGATGCGGTGGTGGAGCAGACAAAGAACAACGGCAAAAAGACGATCAGCGAAATCGAGTGGAATAACCAGCGAGAAGCCCTGATGTTTGGGCAAGCCGCGCATCACAGCAAGAGTGGCTCGTAGTTGCGGGCCACTTCGTTACAAGCGGGCCCCCAGAGGCCCGCTTTTTTATTGCGAACTGCGTTCGCCCTGTATGGGGCGGAGCCCCGTCCTCACACGGACTCGGAGGGGATTCCCCTTAGCCACATCGTTCTTTGGCTCAGCGGACCACGATGTTCACCAGCTTGGCGGGAACGAGGATTACCTTCACCACCTGCTTGCCGGCGAGGAACGATTGAGCTTTCTCGTCGGCCAGGGCGCGCTGGCGCACGTCCTCTTCGGAAGCATCGGCGGCCACAACGATGCGGCTGCGCAGCTTGCCGTTGACTTGCACCGGAATTTCGATCTCTTCTTCCTTCGCCAGGGCCGGATCGTACTGCGGCCAGGGCGCGTGGAGCAGGTTGCCGCGCTCGCCCAGCATCTCCCAGAGTTCGTGAGCCAGGTACGGCGCGAAGGGCGCGAGCAGGAGCACGAGGTCGCGCTGCACCTGCGCGAGCAGCGCATCGGGAATGCCGTTGCCCTGCCGCTCTTCCATTCCCTTCTGCTCCTCCGTGGCATAGAGCTGGTTCACCAGTTCCATAATGGCGGCGATGGAAGTGTTGAAGTGCCAGCGGCCCTGGAAGTCGGCGGTGACGCGCTTAATGGTCTGGTGCAGCTTGCGCTGCAAGGCGCGCGCCTGCGGCGGCAGCTGAGCCGCAGAAAGTTGCGCTTCTGCAGGCCGGCGAATATCGGCGCCCACGGGGCGCGCCACGGCGGCATGGCGGCTGACGAAGCGGAACACGCGGCCCAGGAAACGGTAGATCCCTTCCACTCCGGCATCCTGCCAGTCGAGGTCGCGGTCGGGCGGGGCGGCAAACAGGCTGTACATGCGGGCGCTGTCGGCGCCGTAGCGCTCTACCATCTCGTCGGGCGTGACCACGTTGCCCAGGCTCTTGGACATCTTGGCGCCGTCCTTGATGACCATGCCTTGGGTGAAGAGGCGGACCACGGGCTCGGAATTTTTGATCATGCCCAGGTCGCGCATGAACTTGGTCCAGAAGCGCGAGTAGATCAGGTGGAGTATGGCGTGTTCGACCCCTCCGATGTATTGGTCAATGGGGAACCAGTAGTTGGCCTCGCGGCTGCTGAAGGGCTCGCTGTTGTTGCGCGCGTCGGTATAGCGGTAGAAATACCAGGACGAATCCACGAAGGTGTCCATGGTATCGGTCTCGCGGCGCGCGGCACCCCCACACTTCGGGCATTTGGCATTGACGAATCCCGGCAGGCGGCTCAGGGGAGAGCCGCCGGTGAGCGTGATCTCCACATTTTCCGGCAAGAGCACCGGCAGATCTTTCTCCGCAACAGGAACAGTCCCGCACTTCTCGCAATAGACCATGGGGATGGGCGTGCCCCAATAGCGCTGGCGGGAAATGCCCCAGTCTTTCAGCCGATAGGTGACGGTGGGTTTGCCGAAACCGTGCTGCTCGGCGTACTGGGCCATCTTCTGGATGGCTTCGTCACAGGAGAGCCCGTTGAACGCGCCGGAATTAATGAGCAGGCTGTCGGTGGCGGTAAAGGGCAGCACCGGCTCTTCGGGCTCGCCCGCAGCCGGGGGCTCCTGCTCGCGGCGAGGGAGAATGACGACACGAATATCCAAGCCGTACTTTTTGGCGAATTCATAGTCGCGCTCGTCATGCGCGGGAACGGACATGATGGCGCCGGTGCCATAGTCCATCAGGATGTAGTTGGCCACCCAGATGGGGAGGCGCTCGCCATGGAAGGGATTGAGAGCAAAACGGCCGGTATTCACGCCGTGTTTTTCAATGGCGCCAACATCGCCCACTTCTCTGGCCTTGCGCTGCTCGGCGAGAAGCTGTTCGACCTTGTCGCCCAACTCCGGGTCCCTCGCTACGAAATCGGCGACCAGCGGGTGCTCCGGGGCAAGCTGGATGGAGGTGGCGCCGAAGATGGTGTCAATGCGGGTGGTGAAGACGGTGATTTTGCCGCCCGCGGGCCCGGCCGCACCCTCGAGCTTGAAATCCAGCATGGCGCCTTCGCTGCGGCCGATCCAGTTGCGCTGCATGACGCGCACTTTTTCCGGCCAGTGCTCGAGCTGGTCCAAATCGCGCAAGAGCTCTTCAGCGTAGTTCGTAATCCGCAAAAACCATTGTTCGAGTTCGCGCTGCTCCACCGGGGTGTCTTCGTGGCGCCAGCAGCAGCCCTTCACCACCTGCTCGTTAGCCAAAACCGTGGCGCACTTGGGACACCAGTTCACCTTGCTTTTCTTCCGATAGGCAAGGCCGCGCTCGTAGAGCTTGAGGAAGAACCACTGGTTCCAGCGGTAGTACTCGGGGAAGCAGGTGGTGACCTCGCGCTGCCAGTCGTAGGCGAAGCCCAGGCGCTTCATCTGCGCCTTCATGTTGGAAATGTTGTGCAGGGTCCACTCCCGCGGCGGCGTGTTGTTCTGGATGGCGGCGTTTTCCGCCGGGAGGCCGAAGGAATCCCAACCCATGGGGTGGAGCACGTTGTAGCCGTTCATCCACATGAAGCGGGCGAGCGCGTCGCCGATCGAGTAGTTGCGCACGTGGCCCATGTGAAGGGCGCCCGAGGGATAAGGCAACATTTCCAGAACGTAAAACTTGGGGCGGTTGGAGCCGGCCTCAGCTTGATAGAGCGTGGGATCGCCCTGCCAGCGGTCAAACCATTTCTGCTCGACGCGCTGGGCGTCGTAGCGGTCGTCGCGTTCGGGTTGCGGGCGTTCAGGAGGCATGTTTGAGTTTGATTTTACACGGATTTGGCGGCAGGCCGAGACGCGCGCGCCTTCGCCAAACCCACCCGCACGTGTGGGGGCTCCGCCCCGTCCAGGGCGAGCGCAGCTCGCGTTCTTCAGGAAGCCGTCATGCAGAGAGGCTTCCAGCCCCGAAGCATCTCGCGGGCACACACAAAGGAGTTCGTTATTACGGCTGCTGGTCAAAGCCGACGAAGACGGGCTCGGGCGAGAGATGAATGCCGAACTTTTGGGCCACACGCTGCTGGATTTCATCTTTGAGGGCGACCACGTCGCCGGCCGTGGCCCCGCCGCGGTTCACGATGGCGAGAGCATGCTTGCGGGAGATGCCCACCGGGCCGCGAGTGTAGCCCTTGCTGAAACCGGAGTGTTCGACCAGCCAGGCGGCTGAGACTTTGTGCTGGGCGCTGAGCGCGGGATAGCTGGGAACCTGCAGGCCGAGAGCCTCGGCACGCTGGCAGAGTTGCTGGTGTTCGGCGGCGCTGAGCACGGGATTTTTAAAAAAAGAGCCGGCGCTGCGGCAGTCCTCGTCACCGGAAACAATGAGCATGGCCTTGGAAGCTCGAATGGAGCGCACCGCCTCCCGCACTTCGGCCAGGCTGGGCGCGCCTTGGCGCCCGGCAAAATATTTCTTCAGATCGGCATAGGCGATGTGAGGAGCGCCTCCAGGGGTAAGCGCATACGTAACCCGCAGAAGGATGTAGCGGCCACGCTCGCTGCTGTTGAAGATGCTGGTGCGATAAGCGAATCCGCAGGCGGGATTACAGAGCTCGCGCGGCTGTCCGTCCTTGAGGTCGAGGGCCTGCACGCTCGCGATGGTTTCCGAAACTTCCTGCCCGTAAGCGCCCACGTTCTGCACCGGGGTGCCGCCCACGCTGCCGGGGATGCCGCTGAGGCACTCGATGCCGGCGCAGTCGCGGGCTACGGCGCGAGCCACCAGGCTATCCCAGGGCTCACCAGCGCCGGCCTCGAAGATGGCCTTGCCGTCTTCCTCGCGCTCTTCCATGCCGGTGATGGCGACGCGCAGCACCAGGCCGGGCCAGCCGCTATCGGAAATCACGAGGTTACTGCCGCCGCCAAGCACGAACAGAGGCAGGCTGCGCTCGCCGGCGTGCTGAACGGCGCGGCGGACATCCTCAACCGATTCAGCCTCCACGAAAAAGCGCGCGGGGCCGCCCACTCCCAGGGTGGTCAGCGGCGCCAGGGACACATTCTCGCGGATGCGCATGGGATGGCCACAATCATACAGCCAGAAGCCAAGGGGCACGCGCCTGAGGCCGCCCGTTTAACCCCGGCGATGTTCATTTCGCTGGTTCCTTTTGCACTTCCCCGCAGGGCAGGGGCGGGAGCATGCAGGGCGTATTAGAATAGAGACAATCTCATCCAAGGAGCGGGAATGTACCCAGAGCTGATGGTGCTACCTATGCGCGAGGAATTGACGCGCCTGGGGATTGAAGAACTGCGCAGCGCGGCGGAAGTGGAGCAGGCGCTGGCCAAACCAGGAACCACCATGGTGGTGGTGAATTCGATCTGCGGATGCGCGGCGGGCCGCATGCGGCCGGCAGTGCGCATGGCGCTGCAACACGCCGTGCGCCCCGACCAGAGCGTCACCGTGTTCGCCGGACAGGATCGCGACGCCACCGAGCGCGCGAGGGAGTATTTTGAAGGCTACGCACCGTCTTCGCCATCCATTGGCCTGCTGCGCGATGGGAAGCTGGTTTACATGATGCAGCGCAGCGACATCGAGACCCGCGAGGCGGAAGACATTTCCGCCGATTTGACCGCGGCGTTTGAGAAGTTCTGCGCCAAAGCGGCCTCGCGCTAAAACGTCCTTTCAGGCCCGGCGGGAGCCGGGCCCTTTTTGTCGGGTTAGCGGCGGGCGGCGCGCTCCGTCAGAAAGAAGGCCTTAACGGCAATGTCGTTGGGCTGCTCGCCGACGGGAGTGATGGCATAGAGGGCGCGGTCGCGGCTGATCTTGGAAGTCGTCGCCAGGCGCTTCATGCGGATGACGGCCACGTCATCGGATTGCGCGTCCAGCACCAGCAGGAAATTCTGGTTGGAGGTGAGCGCCAGGGCGTCAGGGTGATTGCCCACGCCGACGGAGCCCAGCACCTTCCCGGTATCAATGCTGTACACAGCCACGGCGTTCGAGCCGAAGTTGCTCTCGTAGAGCAGCGAATTGTCAGCGGTCACAATGCCGCGCACGGGGTGCGAACCAATCAGGTAGCTGCCGCCCACCTCGTTGGTGGTGGTTTCAATAATAGAAATATTATCGGAATCGAAGTTGCTCACCATGAGCTCGCCGCCGTCGGGCTTCAGCTCGAGATGAACGGGAGTCTTGCCTACATCCAGCAGCGCCAGCAGCTTGCCGTTCTTGAGGTCCACGGCGGCCACCTGGTTGGAGCCGCTACAGGAGATGAAAGCCTTGCTGGAATCGGGCACGATGGCAATGTCTTCCGGATGCACGCATACGGGGACCGTGGCGCGCAATGCGAGGCGAGGGGCGTCAAGCAGCGAAACTGTATTGTCGCCGCGGTTGGAGACGACCACGGTTTCTCCATCGGGCGAAACCCGCGCCAGGCCGGGCGCCGCGCCCACGCGAACGTTGGCCAGCACCTTGCGCGTTTCCAGATCAATGACCGAAACATTGGCTGACCCCGAGTTGGCCACGTAAGCGCGCTTGCCGTCCGCAGAAACGCTGATGAAGTAAGGAGCGCGATGCACGCCGATGGTGGCCACCAGCTGGTTGCGCTCAGCGTCAATCACGCTGACGTTGTTGGACTCGGTGTTAACCACGTAGATTTCATTCTTTCTGCTGTTCACTGCCACGCCGGTGGGATTGGCGCCCACACGAATCGTGCGGATCACATTGAAACGCGGGTAAGGCCGCGGGGTAAGATCGAGCACGCTGACGGTGTTGCTCTTGCCATTGCTGACGTAGGCGTACTCGCGATAGCTGGGAGCGTATTCGGGCAGGTCGGGGGTGCGGAAATACCAGACCAGGGCGCCGACCCCGGCCACGAGCACGCATAAGAGAATGAGCTTCTTCAAGAGCGAGCGGCTGCGGGTACCGTATTCTGCGGCTTAGCTTGCGCCGGATTGGGAACGTAGCGATCCACCACGGCCGCGATCTGCCGGATCTGGCGCATCAGGTCCTCGAACTGGTCGGGGTAGATGGACTGGATGCCGTCGGAGAGGGCGCGGTCGGGATTGTTGTGGACTTCGATCATCAGCCCGTCGGCGCCCACAGCCACCGCGGCCCGGGAGAGCGGCGTGACTTTATTCCGCTTACCGGTGCCGTGGCTGGGATCCACCAGGATGGGCAGGTGGCTCAGGCGCTGCACCGCCGGAATCAGGCTGAGGTCCAGGGTGTTGCGGGTATGGTCGGCGAAGGTGCGCACGCCGCGCTCGCACAGGATGACCTGGTAGTTGCCTTCGCTCATGATGTATTCCGCGGCCATCAGAAATTCTTCCAGCGTGGCCGACATGCCGCGCTTCAGCAGCACCGGTTTTTTGGCTCGTCCGGCGCGCTTGAGGAGAGAGAAATTCTGCATGTTGCGGGCGCCGATCTGGATAACGTCGGCGTAGCGCTCCACCAGGTCCAGGGTTTCGTGGTCCACGGCTTCAGTAACGATGCGCAGGCCGAAGCGGTCGCGAATTTCCGCCAGGATGCGGAGGCCGTCCTCGCCCATGCCCTGGAAGGAATAGGGCGAGGTGCGGGGCTTGTACGCGCCACCGCGGAAGAACTGGGCGCCGGCGGCGTGCACGCGCTCGGCCACGGCGAAAGCCTGCTCGCGGTTTTCCACCGCGCAAGGACCGGCGATGACGGCCAGGGTGCGTCCGCCGATGGAGAAATCGGTGCCGGCGAAGGTGATGACCGTGTTTTCTTCTTTAATATCGCGGCTGACCAGCTTGTAGGGCTTGCTGACCCGAATAACTTCCTGGACGCCCGGCATTTCCTCCAGCGTGCCCGGTTCGACCTCGGTCTGATTGCCGGTGATGCCGATGGCGGTGCGCTGAGCGCCCGGGATGGGGTGGGCGCGATAGCCCATGGACTCGATTTTCTGGCACGCCTCCCGGATCTGCTCCTCGGTGGCGTGGGACTTCATTACAACCAGCATGGATAGCTCCTACGGCAAACGTTCAGTTTACTTTTCTGGAAGGCGGGGCGCAATCAGGAGACGGCCGAGTTGGTGGCTCACTTTGAATTGTCGCGTTTGTACTGCCGATAGCCTCATGCTATCGCTTCACCACCGAATGCGTACCGCGGCTCGCTTAATCATCACAGGAGTACGCTCCAATTCGCGAAAACCTGCTGCTAGACTTTAGCATTCTTACCGCTCATGGCTAGCCCCCTCGCCAAACATCAGGACATCCTTAAGCTGCCCGCGCCCAAAAAGCCGTGGCCGAAGATTTCGCGGCGGGTGGGCATTCACACTTCCAGCGCCGGTGGGGTGGAGAACGCGGCGGAACGCGCCTGGCGGCTGGGCTGCACCGCGTTTCAAGTCTTCTCGTCCAGCCCGCGGCAGTGGAAGCCCTACGAACTGGGCAAAACGCAATGCGACGTAATGCGCCGCCTGCGGGAGAAGTACGACCTGAAGCCGCTGGTGATCCACGCCAACTACCTGATTAACCTGGCGGGCACGACCTCGCATTTTCACAGCCGGTCCATCGAGGCTTTTCGCGGCGAGGTGGAGCGGGCGCTGGCGCTCTGCGCCGAATACCTGGTGCTGCACCCGGGCTCCTATCGCGGAGGCAGCCGGGAGGAGGGCCTGGCGCGGGCGGCGCAAGCCATTGCGGCCGCCACCCAGGGTTACGACCTGGCCAACGGCGGCCTGGCCGTGCTGATTGAGAACACCGCCGGGGCGGAGTTTTCCCTGGGCAGCAGTTTCGACCAAGTGGCTGAACTGGTCGAGCGCCTGCGCGGAATTATTCCGGTGGCCGCCTGCATTGATACCTGCCACGTGCATGTAGCCGGCTACGACATCGTGAGCGAGGAGGGCATGCAGCAGACGCTGCGCTATCTGGACCTAGCCATCGGGCTGAAGAACATTCCGGTGTGGCACTGCAATGATGCCAAAGCCGCGCGCGGCTCGAAGCTTGACCGCCACCAGCATATCGGCAAGGGCACCATCGGGCTGGAGCCGTTTCGCCGACTGTTGAGCGACCCGCGCCTGGCGCACGCGGCTTTCATCGCGGAAACGCCGATTGATGAGCCCGGAGACGACCTGCGGAACGTGGGCACCCTGCGGTCGCTGGCGCCGCCATTGGCACCCGCGCAATCGGCAAAACCACGCCGCCGACGTTAAGATTCCCGCAAAGGCCTTCGCCGACTTTCTTTCGCCCCTCCGGGGCTGCCTCAGGTTGCGCGGTTTACCCACGGCTTGCGCCGCTCCGCGGGCTGATTCCCGAGCGTCGTTTCGGACGTCGCGGCTCACGCCATGCTGCGATCGGTTCACACACCGGCCAACTGCGACGCAGGCAGTCAGGCCTGGGCGGCCACGGCTTCTTTCTGCGCGGCCGGCGATGAGGTGCTGCCGGCCAGACGGGCGGCACGTCGAAAAATCTCCGTGAACATCTGCTCTGTCAGCTTCCCCGTCTGCGTGTTTTGGTTGGAGGGATGGTAGGAGGCGAGCAGGATCTGCCCGCCGGGCAGCGGGTACTGAAGGCCGTGTCCAAAGGCAAAGTCTTTTTTGCTTTTGAGAGTGCCTTGCCGTTTCAGGTGGTTGAGGTAGGCGTCAAAACCAATGCGGCCCAGGGCCACGACGACGCGCACATTTTTCAGAAGCGCGATCTCCCGGTCGAGAAACAAAGCGCAGTTGGCGATCTCCGCGGGCAGCGGCTTGTTCTGCGGCGGAGCACAGCGCACCGCGGCGGTAATGTAGGCGTCCTTGAGGCGCAAACCGTCGCCGCAGTGGGTGGCGCCGGGCTGGGAAGCGAAGCCGGTGCGGTGGAGCACGGGATACATGAAGTTTCCCGAGGAGTCGCCGGTGAAAGGCCGTCCGGTGCGGTTGGATCCGTGGGCGCCGGGCGCCAGGCCCAGAATAAGCACGCGCGCTTCGGGGTCGCCAAAGCCGGGCACGGGCTTGCCCCAGTACTCGCAATCGCGGTAGGCACGGCGCTTTTCACGCGCAACCTGCTCGCGATGAGCCACCAAACGGGGACAGCGCCGGCAGGCCACAACTTCTTCATTGAACCGGGACCAAAGGGAGGACATTACAAAGATTCTACCCTGCCGGGGTCGCGCGGGCGGGGACGCGAGGCCGGAGAGGGCCGGCTGAGGCGGGGTGCCGGTGCTTGCCCATTTTCCACATTGAAGGTGCGAGTGACGGGCTCAAATTCGAGCAGAGGCTCGAGCTGGTGGCGAATTTTGCTGGAGTGGTGACGATGGACCCAGTCGGCGTGCTCGTGGCGCGTCCACAAGGTCAAGGCCAGGAGGCGGTCGGGCTCGGCGTCGGAGGCGAGAATAAATTCCTCCACGAAGCCAGGCTGCTCGCGCAACATGGGCATGACCGCTTCCCGCAGGATGCGAATCACTTCCCGCAGCTTGCCGGGGCGGGTTGTCAGTTCCAAGGCGTGCGCGAACACTGGCAGCTCCTGCAATGCAATGGCATGTACGAAATCTCTTCGAAACCGAGAACACCATGAACGGAAAGTTAAAGGTATGAATGCAAGCAGCAGAGTTAAGTTAGAGCCTGGGGCGCACGCCGTCAATTACCCAAGGATGGTGCAGCGCAAAGTTGTGCACACCGAGGCGGCGAGCGCACCTGATCGCGCCGAACGCCTGGACATCTCGCAACACGATAGATGGCGGGGGCTGGCGCTGCGCCGGCCGCTTCTGAAAAAATAGCGCCATGACCTTCGCGCTCGATTCGGCCGCACGCCGCCGCCTGGGCTACCAGCTTGTTGACTTCCTTGATGGCTACTTCTCTTCCCTGCCGGAACGCGCGGTGCAACTGCCGCGTGAGCAGCGCAGCTTCGGCCAACTCAAGGATCCCTTGCCGGAATACGACGGGGATGCGGGCGCGGTGCTGGACGAACTTTGCCGCGAGCTGACGGAGCAAGGCTTTCACGTCCCCAGCGCCAACTACTTCGGGTTGATGAATCCGACGCCCACGTATGTGGCGGTGCTGGCGGAGGCGCTGGTGGCGGCGTTGAACCCGCAACTGGCCACGCTGGCGCGCTCACAGCTGGCCTCCAAGATCGAATGCGAAACCGTGCGTTGGATTGGCGAGCGCGTGGGCTGGCCGGGCGCTTTCGACGGTACCTTCACCAGTGGCGGCAATGAAGCCAACTTCACCGGGATGGCGCTGGCTGTGGCGGCACATTTTCCCCAATCCGTGGAAGAAGGAGTAGCGTCCATTGGAGCGCAGCCCGTGCTCTACACTTCGGCGGAGGCGCACCACTCGCTGGATAAATCCGCCGGGCTGCTGGGCCTGGGGCGCAAGGCGGTGCGGCGAATCGCAACCAACGGGCAACTGCAACTCGATCCCGCCGCCCTGGAGCAGGCCATTTCGCACGACCGCGCTGCCGGGCACACGCCGTTCTGCGTGGTGGCCACCGCCGGAACGACTAATTCCGGGGCGGTGGATGATTTGGTCGCCATGGCGGAAGTCTGCCGCCGGCATCAGCTGTGGCTGCATGTGGACGGCGCGTATGGCGCTGCCGCCATTTTTTCCGACCGCCACTGCGAACTGGTGCGCGGCATCGAAATGGCCGATTCGCTCACCATTGATCCACACAAATGGCTGGCCATGCCGTTTTCTGCGGGCGTGATCCTGACCCGGCACCCGGAGGTGTTGAGCCGGGCGTTCGGCGTCTCCACCCCGTACATGCCCAAGGACGGCTCGGCGCAGCACGTGGATTTGTTCCGCATCAGCACGCAGTGGTCGCGGCGTATGAACTCGCTGAAGCTGTGGCTCACGCTGCGGGTGCATGGACGCAAGGCTTACGAAGAGCACATTGGGCGCCAGTTGCAGCTGGCGCGCGGCTTCGCAGACTGGGTGAGGGGTTCGGCCGATTACGAGCTGGCGCTGGAGCCGGCGCTCACCATTGTGAACTTTCGGGTCCGGGACGCCAGGCGCAGCGAAGAGCAGATTGCCGCCGCCCATGCCGCGGTGGTAGAGGCGGTAACGGGGGACGGCAGCCGCTGGATTTCCGAAACGCGCGTGAACGGGCGCAGCGTGATTCGCATGATGGTAATCAGCTACTTGACCGAGGAGCGCCACCTGCAAGCACTGGAGCAGGCGCTGACAAAAGCGGCGGGAGAACTCGGCACCAGCGCCGCCTAGGCGAGCTGCGCTCGCCCTGGACGGGGCAGAGCCCCGTCCCCACGCGACCACACCCATACACGGGCTGTGTGCTAATTTGAAATTTGTGTTGCTGAAGAAAGGGAACGCGGCGGCGGTAGAACCGGCGATGGCGCGCATTCCCGAAGGCTGGTTCGACATGGGGCACGTCTCTGGGCTGGACTGCGAGCGCCCGGTACACCGGGTGTGGGTGGATGCATTCGAGCTGGCCTGCTGCCAAGTCACCAACGCCGAGTACGAACGCTTTTGGCAGGCGCGCAGGCTGACTCCGCCGCCTTTCTGGAACGATCCCAACTTCAATCATCCGCAGCAGCCGGTGGCGGCGGTCTCCTGGTTTGAGGCGGAGCAGTATTGCCAGTGGCTTTCAGAGGTAAGCGGGCGGCGCTACCGGATGCCCAGCGAGGCGGAGTGGGAACGCGCGTCCCGAGGCGGGGTGGAGGGCAAGCTGTTCCCCTGGGGAGATGAGCCGCCGCAATCATTGCCTGATTACGCGCAGCGCTGGCTCACTGGCCCCGAGCCCGTGGCGCGCTATGCGGCGAACGCGTACGGGCTGTTCAACATGTGCGACAACGTGCACGAGTGGTGCAGCGACTGGTTCGATGCCGGCTACTATCAGGTTTCGCCGGAGCGCAACCCGCAAGGCCCGGCCCAGGGCACGCGCAAAGCGTCGCGCGGTGGATCGTGGCGTCACCACATCAAAGTGTCGCGCTGCCACACGCGGTCGAGCATTCCGCCGGCATTCCAGTACGCCGACTATGGCTTTCGCATCGCCCGCGACCTTTAACTTTCATCAGAACTCAGTCCCATTGGCTGCATGCTCCGCGGTGGGATGCCTTTATCACTCTCACCGTGGAATCGCGGGCGCCATTTCTCCTCAGCAGAGTTGTGGAGGCGGGGAGGAGCCGGGCATAATTGCGGCATGACAACGGCAAATGTGCTGGAGAAGAGAGGGTTCACGGAAAGCGATGAATTTGCGCAGAAGCTGGACCGGCTCGCGGAGGTCGCCGTGCGCGTCGGGCTGGGGCTTGCGCCGCGGCAACAAGTGGTGATGACCGCAAACCTCGAACAGGTGCCGCTCGCGCGCCGCATCACGGAACACGCCTACAAAGCGGGAGCTTCTGCGGTGACCACTATCTTTGCCGACGAGGAATGTGCCCTTTTGCGATTCCATCACGCGCAGGACTTCAGCTTCGACTCCGCTCCGGCATGGCTCTATGAAGGCATGGCCGCGGCGTATCGCGGCGGCGCAGCGCGTCTGGCGATCGCTGGCGGAGATCCCGCTCTGCTCGCGAAAGAAGATCCGGAGAAGGTGAGCCGGCTGAACCGCGCCACCTCGCAGGCATACCGCCCGGCCTTGGAACTGATCACGCGGCAGGAGATTAATTGGACCATTGTTGCCGGGGCGACGGCGGCTTGGGCGGCGGCGGTTTTTCCCGGCCTGTCGCAGGAGCAGGCCCTGGAGCGGCTGTGGAACGCGATTTTCGCCGCCACACGCATCGACAAGGCTGACCCGGTGAGCGCGTGGAAAGAGCACGATGCTCATTTGCACGCCCGCGCCAAGCGGCTGAATGAGAAGCGTTACGCCGCATTGCACTTTCGTGGCCCGGATACCGATCTGCGTGTCGGCCTTGCCGACGAGCATCT
>Ga0075436_100001078_pt1 | contig 18357 bp, 17 predicted proteins | sample RhiMethybrSRZTD5_FD_75303 | JGI IMG/M metagenome (GOLD analysis project Ga0075436, IMG submission 75303) | Populus rhizosphere microbial communities from Tennessee, USA - Rhizosphere MetaG P. TD hybrid SRZTD5 | ecosystem: Host-associated > Plants > Roots > Rhizosphere > Soil | place: USA...
GGCGAGGAGCGCGCCACCGCGAACGCGTTGAGCGTGCGCGCGCTCGCGGGCGTCCCGGCGCCGCACCTCGCGCGCTTCGTCGCGCGCCACGGCGGCGCGGGCGCCGAGTGGATGGCGGGCGTGCCCGGCACCGTCGGCGGCGCGCTCGCGATGAACGCCGGTTGTTATGGAGGTGAAACCTGGGCCCACGTCGTCCGCGTCGAGACGCTCGACCGCGCGGGCGCGCTCAACGTGCGCCGTCCCGCCGATTACGAGCTCGGCTACCGCCACGTGAAGCCTCTGGTTGCGGTCGAGGAATGGTTCGTCGCGGGCGTGTTCCGCTTCGAGCGCGGCGACACCTCGAGCGCCATGGAGCGCATGAAGACGCTGCTCGCGCGCCGCGTCGCCTCGCAGCCGCTCAACGAGCCGAACGCGGGAAGCGTCTTCCGCAATCCGCCGGACGATCACGCCGCGCGGCTCATCGAGGCGTCGGGGCTCAAGGGCTACCGCGTGGGCGGCGCCGAGGTCTCGCAGAAACACGCGAACTTCATCGTGAACCGCGGCGGGGCGACGGCCGCGGACATCGAGTCGGTGATCGAGCATGTGCATGCGGCCGTGCTCGCGAAGCACGGCATCGACCTCGTGCGCGAAGTGCGCGTCGTGGGAGACAAATGAGTGAGCGATTCGGAAAAGTCGCGGTGCTCATGGGCGGCCCGTCGGCGGAGCGCGAGATATCGCTGCTCTCCGGCAACGCGGTGCTCGCGGCGCTGCGCTCCAAGCGCGTCGACGCCTCGCCCTTCGATCCGGCCGAGCGCGAGCTTTTCGACCTCAGGCGCGAGGGATTCGAGCGCGTCTTCATCGCGCTCCACGGCAGGTTCGGCGAGGACGGCACCGTGCAGGGCGCTCTCGAGACGCTGCGCATTCCGTACACCGGGAGCGGCGTCATGGGCTCCGCGCTTTCGATGGACAAGTGGCGCACGAAGCTCGTGTGGCAATCCTCGGGCATCCCGACGCCGCGCTTCGCGATCGTGCATCGCAAGACCGACTGGGAGGGCGTCGTGAAGGCGCTCGGCATGCCCGTGGTGATGAAGCCCGCGCACGAGGGCTCGACCATCGGCCTCACGGTCGTGCGCGCCGCACGCGACTTCGATCCCGCGCTTGCGGCTGCGTCGAAGTACGACGACCTCGTCATCGCCGAGGAATTCATCGCCGGCCAGGAGCTCACCGCATCCATCGTCTGGGACGCCGAGCGCGGCGACGTCGCGCTTCCGCTCGTGCGCATCGAGGCGCCGCAGGGCAACTACGACTACCAGAACAAGTATTTCACCGATGCCACCAAGTACTACTGCCCATCGGGCGTGCGCGCCGACACCGAGGACGCGATTCGCGACACCGCGCTCAGGAGCTTTCGCGTGCTCGGCTGCCGCGGATGGGGGCGCGCCGACGTGATGCTCCGGCCCGACGGCTCGTACTCGTTCCTCGAGATGAACACCTCGCCCGGCATGACCGGTCACAGCCTCGTGCCGATGGCGGCCAAAGCCGCCGGCATGAGCTATGCCGACCTGTGCGTGCAGATCCTGAGGCACGCGCGGCTCGACGGCCGGAGGCCTTCGTGAACGCGCCGCTCGCGACCCGGGCATTGCGCGCGACCGCCGCCATCTCGGTCGCCGCCGTGATCGGCTATGGGCTCTGGTACGCGTTCGACACGATGTCGAAGGAGCCCGTGCGCCGCGTGATCTTCACCGGCGACAGCGCGAAGCTCGTGCGAGCCGACCTCGAAGCGTTCGCCGAGAGCATCCGCGGGCTTCCGGCGAGCGGCGAGTCGCTCGCGGCGATCCGCGATGCCGCGCGGCGCATTCCGTGGGTACGCGAAGCGACGGTGCGGCGCCGCTTTCCCGACGCCGTCGAGATCGCCTTCGAGGCGCATGTGCCGCTCGCGCGCTGGTCCGACGACGCGCTCGTGAGCGTCCGCGGCGAGGTCTTCAATGCGGAGTTTCCCGGGAAGCTGCCGCTCTTCCGCGGCGCCCCCGGCGCGGCGGGCGCGATGGCGCGCGAATACCCCGCGATCGCGCAAGCGGCTGCGCCGATCGCCAACGTGAACGAGCTGCGGCTCTCGCCGCGCGGCGCGTGGGAGGTCGTGCTCGACTCCGGGCTCGTGCTCGCGCTCGGCCGCGGCGACATCCATGGGCGGCTCGCGCGCTTCGTCGCGGCATGGCCGCGCCTTCCCGAAAACGCCCGCAAGGCCGCGCGCGCCGACCTGCGCTACGGCACCGGCTTCGCGCTGCGGGGGAAATCGTGATCGCCACCCGCGCGCGCGACAACCGCACCATCCTCGTGGCGCTCGACATCGGCACCTCCAAGATCGTGACGCTCGTGGCGGAGGTCACGCCCGAGGACACGCTCAACATGATCGGCATGGGCTCGAGCCCGTCGCGCGGGTTGAAGAAGGGCGTGGTCGTGAACATCGAGTCGACCGTGAACGCGATCCAGCGCTCGCTCGAGGAAGCCGAGCTCATGGCCGACACCAAGATCAAGGAAGTGATCTGCGGCATCGCCGGCAGCCACATCAAGAGCTTCAACTCGCACGGCATGGTCGCGATCAAGGACAAGGAGGTGCAGCAGTACGACATCGACCGCGTGATCGAGACCGCGCGCGCCGTGAACATTCCCATGGAGCAGCAGGTGCTCCACATCCTCGAGCAGGAATTCATCATCGACGGGCAGGGCGGGGTGCGCCAGCCGCTCGGCATGAGCGGCATGCGGCTCGAGGTGAAGGTGCATATCGTCACCGGCGCCGTCTCCGCGGCGCAGAACATCATGAAGTGCGTGCGCCGCTGCGGGCTGGAAGTACGCGACCTCATGCTGCAGCCGCTCGCCTCCGCCGACGCGGTGCTCCTCGACGACGAGCGCGATCTCGGCGTGTGCCTCGTCGACATCGGCGGCGGCACCACGGATCTCGCCGTCTTCACCGACGGCGCGATCAAGCACACCTCCGTCATCCCGATCGCCGGCGACCAGATCACCAACGACATCGCCATGGCGCTGCGCACGCCGACGAAGGACGCCGAGGAATTGAAGATCGCGCACGGCGTGGCGCTGCGCCAGCTCGCGAGCGTGAACGACATGATCGAGGTGCCCGGCGTCGGCGACCGGCCGCCGCGCACCCTCACGCACCAGACGCTCGCCGAGGTGATCGAGCCGCGCGTGGAGGAGCTCTATTCGCTCATCCAGCGCGAGCTTCGCTCCGCGGGCCTCGAGGAGCTCCTCTCCTCGGGAATGGTCGTCACCGGCGGCTCGGCGCAGATGAAGGGAATGGTCGAGCTCGGCGAGGAGGTCTTCCACATGCCGGTTCGCGTCGGCGTGCCGCACTACTCGGGCGCGCTGGCGGAGGTGGTTCGCAATCCGCGCTATTCGACCGGGATCGGGCTGCTGCTCGCCGGCCGGGATCAACTGCTGCGCGATCGACAGGCGCGTATCCAGGGCGCCGGCTTCAAGGAAATGCTGGAGAAGATGAAGGGCTGGTTCAAGGGCAACTTTTAAACGGCAGCAACAGAAAAAAGGAGACGCGATACATGATCGAGCTATTGGAAAGCCAGGCACCGGAAGCGGTCATCAAGGTCGTCGGCGTGGGAGGCTGCGGAGGCAATGCGGTCGATCACATGATCAACAACGGCGTGTCGGGGGTGGAGTTCATCGCGATGAACACCGACGCCCAGGCGCTGAAGAGGAACCTCGCGAAGGTGACGCTGCAGCTCGGCACGGGCGTCACCAAGGGTCTCGGCGCGGGAGCCGATCCCGAGGTCGGGCGCCAGGCGGCGGAAGAAGACCGCGAGCGCATCACCGATCTCATCACCGGAGCCGACATGCTCTTCATCACGGCGGGCATGGGCGGCGGCACCGGCACGGGCGCGGCACCCATCGTCGCCGAGATCGCGCGCCAGCTCGGCATCCTCACGGTCGCGGTCGTCACCAAGCCGTTCGCCTTCGAGGGCAAGCGCCAGAAGGTCGCCGCGGTCGGCATCGACCAGCTCAAGCAGCAGGTCGATTCCCTCATCATCATCCCCAACGATCGCCTCATGCAGGTCCTCGGGGAGGACGTGACCTACGAAGACGCGTTCCGCGCCTCGAACGACGTGCTGAACGGCGCGGTCGCGGGCATCGCGGAAGTCATCAACTGTCCCGGCCTCGTGAACGTCGACTTCGCCGACGTGCGCACCGTGATGAGCGAGAACGGTGTGGCGATGATGGGGTCGGCGACCGCCTCGGGACCCGAGCGCGCGCAGAAGGCGGCGGAGCAAGCCGTCCACTCGCCGCTGCTCGAGGACATCCACCTCTCGGGCGCGCGCGGCGTGCTCGTGAACATCACCGCGAGCCACACGATGAAGCTCAAGGAAGTGCACGAGGTGATGAACACGATCCGCTCCTTCACCGCGGAGGATGCGACCGTGATCTACGGCAGCGTCATCGACGAGACCATGGGAGACGCGTTGCGCGTGACGATCGTGGCGACCGGGCTCGGCGGCGCCGCGGCGCAGCGCAACCCGGTGATGCAGGTCGTGCCGCGCACGGGCACCGACGATGCGCGCGGCCAGCCCGTGAACTACGACGAGCTCGACCAGCCCACCGCGATCCGGCGGCGGCGCGACATGACGATCGATGCGATGCGGCAGTCGGGAGTGGACATGCTCGACATCCCCGCCTTCCTGAGAAAACAGGCCGACTGACGATGCGCTAAGCGCACACAGCATCGTCATCCCCGCGCAAGCGGGGATCCAAGGCATGACGGCGAGTCTCCCGCCGTCGTCGCCAGTGCTTCACGGGCCCCCGCGGGCCCGTTTTCTTTGCGCTTTACGTAAGCACATGATAGAATTGGCAAAATTGCTCGAAGCCGCTTGCGTTGTGAGCGGCAACTCCATGATTCGCCAGCGAACGCTGAAGACGATCGTCCGCGCCACCGGCGTCGGGCTGCACACCGGCCACAAGGTCACGATGGCCTTGCGTCCCGCGCCCGTCGACGCCGGCATCGTCTTCTGCCGCACCGACCTCGCCGGCAATCCCGCGATTCCCGCGCGTGCATCGCTCGTGTCCAACACGGTGATGGCGACGGTGATCGAGAAGGACGGCGCGCGCGTCTCCACGGTCGAGCACCTCATGGCCGCCTTCGCGGGGCTCGGCGTCGACAACGCGTTCGTCGACGTCTCCGCCGAGGAAGTGCCGATCATGGACGGCAGCGCGGGCACTTTCGTCTTCCTCATCCAGTCGGCGGGCATCGAGGAGCAGGCGGCGCCGAAGCGCTACCTGCGCGTGCTGAAGGCGGTGGAGATCGAGCAGGGCGACAAGAGCGTGCGCCTCGAGCCGTTCGACGGCTTCAAGGTCGGCCTCTCCATCGAGTTCAACCATCCGGTGTTCGAGACCGCGCACTCCGAGGTCGAGGTCGATTTCGGCGAGGTGTCGTTCGTGCGCGGTGTGTCGCGCGCGCGCACCTTCGGCTTCATGCAGGACGTCGAGGCGCTGCGCGCCAAGGGCCTGGGGCGCGGCGGCTCGCTCGACAACGCGGTCGTGATCGACGATTTCCGCGTGCTCAACAGCGAGGGGCTGCGCATGGACGACGAGTTCGTCATGCACAAGGCGCTGGATGCGATCGGCGATCTCTACATGCTGGGGCGTCCGCTCATCGGCGCGTTCTACGGCCGCAAGTCGGGCCACGCGATGAACAACCTCCTCGTGCGCAAGCTCCTCGACGACGCGAGCGCCTGGGAGGAAGTCACTTTCGACGCGGTCGAAGCCCTGCCGCGCGCATTCGCGAAGCTGCACCTCCAGGCGCAGTAGCCGTCGCTACTTTTTCCCGATTCTCCTGAGCGTCTCCTTGAGCGGAGAGTCCGCGAGCTTCTGCGCGACTTCCGCGAGCTTCTCGCGCGGCATCGGCCCGCGCACGATGCGGCGCGGCTTCGGCTTCGGGTTCTCGACTTGAACTTCGATGCGTATCGAGGTAATCTCAGGCGCCCTCGGATGCTTGTGGGACCGCGAGGCGTCGCGGAATCCCTCGAGGATGCGGGGGGCGAGATGGCGCAACGCCGAGGCGACGGCCGCGCTTCCCGTGCAAATCACAACAGTCGTTCCGTCAATGGCGCATACCCGACTCGCTTCGGCGAGCCGTTCGGGTGCGAGTGTTCGATAGCGCCGCTGCAGGCGCTTGATGGCGGCAAGCCGCGAGGCGAGCGGCCTGAGGTCGGGGTTTTCGTCGAGGAGCCGCGCGACGGATTCCGGTGCCATGGGGAGTCGGTAAGGGGGGTCGAGTGAACATTATTCTCGTTTCGGACAGTCTCGCGAAGAGCCGCTCGGTCTCGCTCTCGCAGACGCAGGTCCTGCTGATCGCCCTCGGCATCCTCTTCTCCGGCGCGCTGCTCGCGGTCGGCACCTACATGATCACGATGAAGTTCGCCGTCGACCTGCGCAATCCCTATCTGCGCACGCTGGTGGGCGAGCTCTACCAGGACGACCAGAAGCGCAACGAAGCCGAGATGCGCGACAACATGAACGCGCTCGCCGTGAAAGTGGGCGAGCTGCAGGCGCGGATCCTGCGCCTGGACGCGTTCGGCGAGCGCCTCGCGAAAGCCGCCGGCATCAAGCGCGAGGAGTTCCGCTTCGACGAGAAGCCGGGACAGGGCGGTCCCGCCGCGGCCGCCGGGCGCGACCTCTCGCTCGCGGAGTTCAACCAGATGCTCGCCGAGATCTCGCGCGTGCTCGACGATCGCAGCGACAAGCTCGGCGTCCTCGATTCGCTGCTCATGGACGGCCGGCTCGCCGCGAAGACGATCCCGACGACGATGCCGGTCGAAGCGGGTTATTACTCGTCCAATTACGGCTACCGCATCGATCCGATCTCGGGGCGCTCGAGCTTCCATACCGGCGTGGACATCATCGCTTCGCCGGGCACGCCGGTCATGGCCGCCGCCGGCGGCGTGGTCGCCACCGTCGCCTACGTTTCCGAATACGGGAACATCGTCGAGGTCGACCACGACAACGGCCTCACGTCGCGTTACGCCCACCTCTCCAAGAGCCTCGTGCGCGTCGGCGACGTGGTGATGAAGGGCCAGGTCATCGCGCGCGTCGGCGCCACCGGGCGCACCACCGGGCCGCACCTGCACTTCGAGGTGCGCGAGAAGGGCATCCCGCTGAATCCGAACAAGTTCCTTGCGATGAAGAACGACGTCCTGCTCGGCTCGAATCTGCGTCCCGCCGCGAACACACGGTAACTGTTCGCGGGCTCGTTAAGCGGCAGCTCCGCTGTCCGCTTGAACGGCCCCTCGCTGGCCCCCACTTAGTCCCCGTATAATTATTGATTGCCGGCCCGCGACGGGCCGGTTTTCGCATGTCCGACTCGCGCTAGCTCCCCGTGCTCAACACCGCTCTCAAGGCCATCTTCGGCAGCCGCAACGACCGGCTCCTCAAGCAATACCGGCGCTCGGTCGAAGCAGTCAATGCTCTCGAACCCGCGATCGCGAAGCTCTCCGACGCCGAGCTCGCCGCGAAGACGCCCGAGCTCAAGCAGAAAGTCGCCGCGGGCGCGCCGCTCGCCGACGTGCTGCCCGAGGCGTTCGCGGTCGTGCGCGAGGCTTCCAGGCGCGTGCTCGGCATGCGGCACTTCGACGTGCAGCTCATCGGCGGCATCGCGCTGCACCAGGGAAAAATCGCCGAGATGAAGACGGGCGAGGGCAAGACGCTCGTCGCCACGCTCCCCTCGTACCTCAACGCGCTCGAAGGCAAGGGCGTGCATGTGGTCACCGTGAACGACTACCTCGCGCGCCGCGACGCCGAGTGGATGGGACGCATCTACCGCTTCCTCGGCATGACGGTCGGCGTCGTCGTGCCGCAGATGGACCCGCTCGAGAAGCAGGAGTCCTACCGCGCCGACATCACTTACGGCACCAACAACGAATTCGGCTTCGACTACCTGCGCGACAACATGGCGACGCAAGTGCCGGAGCGCTTCCAGCGCGGGCTCCACTACGCCATCGTCGACGAGGTGGACTCGATCCTGATCGACGAAGCGCGCACGCCGCTGATCATCTCCGGTCAGGCCGAGGATTCGAGCGAGCTCTACCGCCGCATCGACGTGCTGATCCCGAAGCTGGTTCCGCAGGCGGATGAGAAAGCCGAGGGCGACTACTGGGTCGACCTCAAGATGCACAACGTCACGCTCTCGGAAGCCGGCCACGAGCACGCCGAGGAGATCATGGCCGGGGCGGGGCTGCTTCCCGAGCGCGCCAGCCTCTACGATCCCTCGAACATCATGCTGATGCACCACCTCTACGCGGGGCTGCGCGCGCATGCGCTCTACCACCGCGACCAGCATTACGTGGTGCACAACGACGAGGTGATCATCGTCGACGAGTTCACCGGACGCATGATGCACGGGCGGCGCTGGTCGGACGGATTGCACCAGGCGGTCGAGGCGAAGGAAGGCGTCACCATCAAGACCGAGAGCCAGACGCTCGCCTCGATCACGTTCCAGAACTACTTCCGCCTCTACAAGAAGCTCGCCGGCATGACCGGCACGGCGGACACGGAAGCGTTCGAGTTCTCGACCATCTACAACCTGGAGACGGTGCTCATCCCGACGCATCGTCCGATGATCCGCGGGGACCTGAACGACCAGGTCTTCGTGACGGCAAAGGAGAAGTACCAGGCGATCATCAACGACGTGAAGGAGCGCACCGCCAAGGGCCAGCCGATCCTCGTCGGCACGACGTCGGTGGAGAATTCCGAGCTCCTCTCCGGCATGCTCCAGCGCGAGAAGATCGAGCACAACGTGCTCAACGCGAAGCAGCACGCGCGCGAGGCGGAGATCGTGGCGCAGGCCGGCCGCCCCGCGCAGGTCACCATCGCCACCAACATGGCGGGCCGCGGCACGGACATCGTGCTCGGCGGCAATCCCGATCCCGAGATCCAGAAAGTGAAGGCCGACGAGGCGCTCACCGATTCGGAGAAGGAGCGCCGGATCGCCGAGATGAGGGAAGCGTGGCAGAAGCTGCACAACGACGTCGTCGCCTCGGGCGGCCTTCACATCATCGGCTCCGAGCGCCACGAGTCGCGCCGCATCGACAACCAGCTGCGCGGGCGCTCGGGACGCCAGGGCGACCCCGGCAGCTCGCGCTTCTTCCTTTCCTTCGAAGACCCGCTGCTCAAGATCTTCGCGGGCGAACGGCTGCAGGGGATCATGCGCCGGCTCAAGATCCCCGAGGGCGAAGCGATCGAGGCGCGCATGGTGTCGCGCTCGATCGAGGGTGCGCAACGCAAGGTCGAGGCGCGCAACTTCGACATCCGCAAGCAGCTGCTCGAATACGACGACGTCGCCAACGACCAGCGCAAGGTCATCTACCAGCAGAGGAACGAGCTGCTGGAATCGGAGGATATCCAGGACACGATCCGCTCGATGCGCGCCGACGTGATCATGGCGGCGGTGCAGCAATTCATGCCGCCGGGCAGCGTCGAGGAGCAGTGGGACCTCGCGGCGCTCGAAAGGAAGCTCGAGAGTGACTTCTTCCTCAAGGCGCCCGTGACCGAATGGGCGAAGGCCGAAGCCGAGCTCGACGACGTGAGCGTCGCGCGCCGCCTCATCGAGCTCGCCGAGTCCGAGTACAACGCCAAGTTCGCGATGATCGAGGACCAGGCCATGGTGCGCCAGTTCGAGCGCTCCGTGATGCTCCAATATATCGACACGCACTGGCGCGAGCACCTGGCGGCGCTCGACTACCTGCGCCAGGGCATCCACCTGCGCGGCTATGCGCAAAAGCAGCCGAAGCAGGAATACAAGCGCGAGTCCTTCGAGCTGTTCGCGGCGATGCTCGATTCGATCAAGAGCGAGGTGACGCGGCACCTGATGGCGGTGCAGGTACGCTCGCGCGAGCAGGTCGAGGAGGCCGAGCGCAAGGCCGAGGAGGCGCTGCGCGCGCTGAAGAACGTGCAGGCGCAGCATCCCGACTTCGGACCGTCGACCGGCCCCGAGGGCTCGGAGGTGGAGCCGGAAGGCGCGCCGGCGCAGTCGATGATGCCGCCGCCGCAAGAGGCGCAGCCGCAGCAGCAGCCCTTCATCCGTTCCACGCAGAAAGTCGGGCGCAACGACCCGTGCCCCTGCGGCTCCGGCAAGAAATTCAAGCAGTGCCACGGGCGCCTCGCCTGAAGCGCGCCGCCGGCGCCGCCGGCGTTCTCATCCGGCGCGCCGAGCCGCAGGACTACGAGGGCGTGGCGCTCTCGATGGCCGACGAGAGCGCCTATACAGGCACGCTGCAGACGCCGTTTCCGTCGAAGGAGATGTGGCGCAAGCGCGTGGCCGACCTCGCCGACACGGATTACCTGCTGGTCGCGTGCGCGGGCGATCGCGTCATCGGCCACGCGGGCCTGCACCGCACGTCCAAGTCGCCGCGGCGTGCGCACGCGATGATGGTCGGCATGGCGATCGAGTCTGCGTGGCAGGGCAAGGGTGTGGGTACGGCGCTCCTCGCCGCGCTCATCGACCTCGCGGACAACTGGCTCAACGTGACGCGCCTGGAGCTCACGGTGTTCGTCGACAACAAACGCGCCCTGGCGCTCTACAGGAAGTTCGGCTTCGAGGTGGAAGGCACCTACAGGGCCTACGCGTTGCGCAACGGCCGCTTCACGGACTCGTACGCCATGGCGCGGATCAAGGAGAAGCCGCTGAAGTAGAATTGCGGCCGGAAAACAAGATGGCCGTCAACCTCGAGCCGCCGCGTCCCGAGAACCTCCTCACCATCGCGGGAGTGCGCCTGGGCGTGGCGCGCGCCGGCATCCGCAAGCCCAATCGCAAGGACCTGCTGCTCGTCGCGATCGACGAGGCGAGCCGCGTGGCCGGGGTCTTCACGCGCAACCGCTTCGCCGCCGCCCCCGTCGCGCTCTGCCGCGAGCGGCTCGACGACGACGAGCCGATCCGCGCCATTCTCGTGAACACCGGGGTCGCGAACGCGGGCACCGGCGCCGAAGGGTTGGCCAATGCGCGGGCGACCTGCGCCGCCGCGGCGAAAGCGCTGGGCGTCGAGGAAACGCAAGTTCTGCCGCTGTCCACGGGCGTCATCATGGAGCACCTTCCCGTCGACCGGATCGTGGCGGCGCTGCCGCAATGCTTCGACGATCTCGCCGCGACCAACTGGGCCTCCGCGGCCGAAGCGATCATGACGACCGACACGATTCCGAAGGCGGTGTCGCGCCAGGTGGTGATCGACGGGCGCACGATCACCGTCACCGGCATTTCCAAGGGCGCCGGCATGATCCAGCCCAACATGGCGACGATGCTCGGGATCGTCGCGACCGACGCGGCCATCGGCCAGGACGCGCTCGAATATCTCGTGAAGGTCGCGACCGGGCGCTCGTTCAACGCGATCACGATCGACGGCGACACCTCGACCAACGACGCCTTCGTCCTCGTGGCGACCGGGCGCGCCGGCAATCCCGAGATCGTCGGCGAGGGCACCTCCGAATTCGGCCGGCTGTGCGAGTGCGTGTGCGAGGTCGCCGAGGTGCTCGCGCAGGCGATCGTGCGCGACGGCGAGGGCGCGACGAAATTCATCACCATCACGGTGGACGGCGGCGGCTCGCGCGAGGAATGCGTGCGCGTCGGCAAGGCGATCGCGCACTCGCCGCTCGTGAAGACGGCGTTCTTCGCCTCCGATCCGAACCTGGGCCGGATCCTCGCCGCCATCGGCAACGCCGGCATCGCGGACCTCGAGCCCGCGCGCATCGGGCTCGACATCGGAGAAGTGCGCGTGGTCGAAAACGGCGCGCGCGCCGCCTCGTACACCGAGGAGCAGGGAAGGAACGCGATGAAGCCGAAGGAGATCACGCTGCGCGTGACGCTCGACCGCGGCGTCGAGACCGCGACCATCTGGACCTGCGACTTCTCCTACGACTACGTGAAGATCAACGCCGACTACCGGAGCTAACCGTGGCCGACTCTCGCAGCAATAGCCCGCACCTCGAGCAGTACTACTCGAAACGCGCCTCGGAATACGAGCAGGTCTACGAGAAGCCCGAGCGGCAGCACGAGCTCGAATGGCTGCGCCAGCGCGTGCCGCTGCTCTTCCGCGGCAAGACCGTGCTCGAGGTCGCCTGCGGCACGGGCTACTGGACGCAGTACATCGCGCGCAGCGCCAAGCGCGTCTATGCCTGCGACATCAACGAGTCGGTCCTGGAGATCGCGCGCGACAAGCGCATCGCGCCGGGACGCGCGGAATTCTTCAAGGCCGACGCCGTCGCGCTCGACGCGGTGCCTTCGGGGTGCAACGCCGCCTTCGCCGGCTTCTGGTGGTCGCACGTGAAGAAGAGCGACCTCGAGCGCTTCGTCGCCAATCTCGCCGCCCGCATCGAGCCCGGATCGATCGTCGGCATCCTCGACAACAAGTACGTCGAGGGGAGCTCGACCGCGGTGTCGCGCCGCGACGCCGAGGGCAACACCTACCAGATGCGCCGGCTCGCGAACGGGGACCACTACGAGGTGCTCAAGAATTTCCCCACCGCCCCGGAGCTCACGCACGCGGTGCAGTCGGTCGCGCGCGACGCGCGGCTCGAGGAGCTGCAGTATTACTGGCTCCTGGTATTCACCTTGTGATGCGCGATCGCGCAAGCGCCGGTGAAAGACACTGACTGGAAGGGCCTGCTCGAGCGCCTCGACGGGATCGTCGAGCGCATCGAGCGACTGGTGCCGGCGGGAGCGACCGCGCCCGACTGGAAGGCGACCGCATTTCGCTGGCGGCGCGGCGCGCGCGGCGGCGCGGGGCTCCAGGCGGTGCGCCATCCGCATGCGATCCGCTTCGACGACCTGCGCGACATCGACGAGCAGAAGCGGCGGCTGCGCGACAACACCGCGCAGTTCGTCGCCGGGCGTCCCGCGAACAACGTGCTCCTCACCGGAGCCCGCGGCACCGGCAAGAGCTCGCTCGTGAAAGCCGCGCTCGCGGAATTCGCCGCGAAGGGACTGCGCCTCATCGAAGTCGACAAGCGCGACCTCGTCGACCTTCCGGACATCGTGGACCTCGTGGGCGAGCGCAAGGAGCGCTTCCTCGTCTTCTGCGACGACCTCTCGTTCGAGGCGAACGACGCGGGCTACGTGCCGCTCAAGGTGGCGCTCGACGGATCCATCGCGGGTTCGGCGGACAACATCCTCATCTACGCGACCTCGAACCGGCGCCACCTGATGCCCGAATACATGCACGAGAACCTCGAGACGAAGCACGTCGGCGAGGAAATCCACCCCGGCGAGTCCACCGAGGAGAAGATCTCGCTCTCCGAGCGCTTCGGCCTGTGGCTGTCGTTCTATCCGTTCGACCAGGAGCAGTACCTGGACATCGCCGATCACTGGGTGCGCGCGCTCGGGGCCAAGCCCGACGAGGCGTCGCGCAAGGCCGCGCTCCTCTGGGCGCTCGAGCGCGGCTCGCGCTCCGGGCGCGTCGCGTGGCAGTTCGCGCGCGACTGGGTGGGGCGCAGGAAGAAGTGAGAATCACCGACGTCGCGGCGGCCGCGATCGAGCGGCCCGACGGCACGTTCCTGCTCGCGCAGCGCCCCGAGGGCAAGCCCTATCCCGGCTATTGGGAATTTCCCGGCGGAAAAATCGAGCCCGGCGAGGATCCGCGCGCGGCGCTCACGCGCGAGCTCGCCGAGGAGCTCGGCATCACCGTGCGCGCGGCCACGCCCTGGATCACGCGCGTCTACGCGTACACGCATGCGACGGTGCGGCTGCATTTCTTCCGCGTCAGCGCGTGGGACGGCGAGCCGCAACCCCTCGAAGACCAGGCGATCAGGTGGCAGCGCGTGGAATCGCCGGACGTCTCCCCGATGCTGCCCGCGAACGCGCCGGTGCTCGCGGCGCTCGCGCTGCCCGCGATCATGATCGTCTCCAACGCCGCCGACGGAATGGACAGGTGGATAGACAGGCTCGCCGCGCGCGCGATGTCGGAAAAGCTGCTCGTGCAGGTCCGCGAGAAGGCGTTGCCGCGGATGCGCGTGCAGCACCTGCTGTCGCGCGCGCTGGTGCGCGCCGGGCCCTTCGGCACGCGCTTCGTCGTGAACAGCGACAGCGGCGCTTTCCCGCAAGCCGACGGCCTGCATCTCACCGCGCGCGCGCTGATGGCGCTCGACAAGCGCCCGGCGGCGAGCCTCGCGGGCGCCTCGTGCCACGACGAGCGCGAGATCGAGCACGCGGCCGAGCTCGGCCTCGATTACGTCGTCGTGGGGCCCGTGGCCGCGACCGCCTCGCATCCGCAGGCGCAGCCGCTCGGGTGGGAGCGGTTCGCCGCCCTCGTCCGCGACCGCCCCATGCCCGCATACGCGATCGGCGGCATGCGCCGCTCGATGCTCACGGCCGCGCGCGAGCACGGCGCGCACGGCGTGGCGCTATTGAGCGCGGCCTTCAGCGACGAGTAGCGGCGAGAGGTCGAGCGTTCCGGCGAGACGGCGAGCATCGCGCCGCTCGTCGTGGGGCAGGCGTCCCAGCAAGGGCGCGCGCAGCCGCTCGCTGAGCGCCGCCAGGTTCTCGTCGGCCGCGGCCATCGCCGGATCGATCGTGTTGGCGATCCAGCCCGCGAATCGCAGGCCCGCGGCCTCGATCGCATCCGCTGTGAGCAGCGCATGGTTGAGGCATCCCAGGCGCATGCCGACGACCATCACGACAGGCAGCGCCAGCGCGCGCGCGAGGTCGACCGTGTCGAGCCCGGCCGCGAGCGGCACCTTGAAGCCGCCCACCCCTTCGACGATCACCCAGTCGGCGGATGCGGCGATGCGCGCATGCGCCTGCTTGATCCGCTCGAGGTCGATCGTGCGCCCCTCGTGCCGCGCGGCGATGTGCGGCGCGATCGCCTCGCGCATCACGATCGGGGTGACCTCGCCGCTCGTTCCGCGCCCGCACGCCTCGATGAGAAGCCGCGTGTCCTCGTTCGTGGCCTGCGCCCCGCTCGTTCCCGCGGCGACGGGCTTCATCGCTGCGACCTTCAGGCCGCGCGCGGCGAGCGCGTGGATGAGCGCGCAGGCGGCGAGCGTCTTGCCCACACCCGTATCCGTGCCGGTGACGAAGAGCCCGCGTGTCATCGCGACGGGCGCCGCACGTCGATCACCTGCCGGCCGTCGGCGATGCGCCGCGGCGCCGTCTTCCACGCGTGGCCGTAGATGATCTCGCAGGAAGCCGGGATCGCGCCGTCGCGCCGCGATCCTTCGTAGGCCGCGGCGACGCGCTGCCAACGGCGCCGGCCATAGAGGCCACGCGGCCTCGCGGCGAGCGCGTTGCGCGCGCCGACGGCCTTCAGGTCGCGCGCGAGCGCGCCCAGGTCCGCGTACTCGAGCGTGACCATTTCCATCTCCATCACCGGGTCGGCGAAGCCGGCGTGCACGAGCGCATCGCCGAGGTCGTGCATGTCGGCGAAGGTATTCACGTGCGCGCCATCGTCGCCGGCGGCGCGAAAGGCGGCGCGCAGCTCCTTCAACGTGTCCGGACCGAAGGCCGAGAAGAGAAACAGGCCCCCGGCGGGAAGGGCGCGCGCCGTTTCGGCGAAGACCGCGTGGGCGTCGCACCACTGCAGCGCGAGATTGGAAACCGCGAGCTCGGCCGAGCCCGCCGCGAACGGCAGTCGCTCGAGGTCGCCGCACACGAGCTGCGGCGTGGATGCGCCGAGCCAGCGGCGCCATGCGGGAGCGCGTGCGCGCGCTTCGTGCAGCATCGCGCGCGCGATGTCGACGCCGACGATGGCGGCGCGCGGAAAGCGCTCGCGAAGCTCCGCGAACGCGCTGCCGGTGCCGCAGCCGAGGTCGAGGATGCGGCCGGGATCGATGCGGATCGGATCGAGATGCTCGAGCAGCCGCGTGGCGACCTCGCGATGCAGCACCGCATGGGCGTCGTAGGTGCGCGCGGCGCGCTCGTGCGCGCGGCGCACGGCGCGCTTCTCGGGCGGGGAACCGCGGTTCAGCGCGTCCGGCATCGCGCGAGCGCGGCGGCGAGCGAGCGCACCTCTTCGCTCGTGTGCGCCGCGCTCAGCGAGACACGCAGCCGCGACGTGCCTTCGGGCACCGTCGGCGGCCGGATCGCCGGCACGAGGAAACCCCCGTCCTCGAGCGCGCGCGACATCGCGAGCGCGGTCTCGGCGGCGCCCACGATGAGCGGATGGATCGCCGTTTCCGACGTCGAGAGACCGAGCGCCTCCTCGGCACATGCGCGCCGGAACGCGGCGATGCGCGCGTGCAGCCGGTCCACGATCGCGCCGTCGCTTTCGAGCAGCTCGATCGCCGCGCTCGCCACGGCCGCGACCGCCGGCGGCAACGCCGTCGAGTAGATGTAGGTGCGCGCGCGCTGCACCAGCCATTCGACGACACGCGCAGGCCCGGTGACGAACGCTCCGTAGCCGCCGAGCGCCTTGCCGAGCGTGGCCATGCAGACGATGCGCTCCGAACGCACGCCGAGGTGATCGAGCGTGCCGCGTCCATGGGCCCCGAGCACGCCGATGCCGTGCGCGTCGTCGAGCACCAGCCAGGCGTCGTGCCGCTCGCACAGGCGTACCAGCGCCGCGACCGGCGCGATGTCGCCATCCATGCTGAAGACGGCGTCGCTCGCCACGATCTTGCGCGTCGCGGCGCTCGCGGCGAGGAGCTCGCCGAGCGCGTCGACGTCGCCATGGGGATAGACGGATACCTTGCCGCGCGCGAGGCGCGCGCCGTCCACGAGGCAGGCGTGGTTCAGCGCGTCCGAGAACACTTCGCCGTCGCGGCCGCCGAGGGCGGCGAGGATGCCGAGGTTCGCGGCATAACCGCTCGCGAAGAGGAGCGCGCGCGGCGCGCCCACGAACGCGGCGAAGCGTTCCTCGGCCTGCGCGTGTGGCCGCAGGTTCCCGGAGACCAGCGGCGAGGCGCCCGCGCCGAACCCATAGCGGTCGATCGCGGCATGCGCGGCGTCGCGCAGCCGCCGATCGTTCGCGAGGCCGAGGTAGTCGTTGCTGGAAAAATTGACGAGCGTGCGCGCTCCGATGCGCACGTGCGCGCCCTGCGGCGAATCCAGCACGCGGCGCGTGCGCCGCAGGCTGCGTGCGTCGAGGTCCGCGAGCGCCGCGTCGAGCGCCGCCGCTGCCGTCCTGTGCGTCGGCGAATCGGGCATGCCGCTAGGCCGTCGGTTCGATGCCGAGCGCGCCGAGGAGCGCGTCGTCGCGTTCGGCGCCGGGGTTGCCGGTCGTGAGGAGCTTCTCGCCGTAGAAGATCGAGTTCGCGCCGGCGAAGAAGCACAGCGCCTGCACCGCCTCGCTCATTTGCGTTCGGCCGGCGGACAGGCGCACGACGCTCTTCGGCAGCAGGATGCGCGTCACCGCGATCGTGCGCACGAACTCGATCCAGGGAAGCTTTTCCGTTCCCGCGAGCGGCGTGCCCGGAACCTGCACGAGTTCGTTGATCGGCACCGACTCGGGCTGCGGATCGAGCGAGGCGAGCTGCGCGATGAGGCCGGCGCGATGCTCGCGCGACTCGCCCATGCCGACGATGCCGCCGCAGCAGACCTTGAGGCCCGCGGCGCGCACGCGCTCGAGCGTCTCGAGCCGGTCGTCGTAGTCGCGCGTCGTGATCACCGCGCCGTAGTAGTCCGGGGCGGTGTCGAGGTTGTGGTTGTAGTAGTCGAGGCCGGCGTCGCGAAGCGCTTGCGCCTGTCCGTCCTTCAGCATGCCGAGCGTGCAGCAGGTCTCGAGCCCGAGCGCCTTCACCGCGCGCACCATGTCGAGCACCGGCGCGAGGTCGCGCGCCTTGGGTCCGCGCCATGCCGCGCCCATGCAGAAGCGCGTCGCCCCGCTCGCTTTCGCCGCGCGCGCGGCATCCACGACGGCATCGAGCGCGAGCAGCTCCTGCGCTTCCACACCCGTGTGATAGCGTGCGGCCTGCGGGCAATAGCCGCAGTCCTCGGGACAGCCGCCGGTCTTGATCGACAACAGCGTCGAGCGCTGCACGCGATTGGGCGCGAAGGCGGCGCGATGCGTTGTATGCGCTTCGAAGAGCAGATCGTTGAAGGGAAGGGCGTAGAGCGCAAGCGCCCGCTCGCGAAGCCGCGACACCGCCGGCTGCCGCGGGCTTGGACGCTCGAACGTGACGGGGGTGTCCATGGCGGTGCTCTTATAAGACGCTGATCCTTCGTGTTTTTTCCTTTGTTGTCAAATTTGGCGAGCAAGGTATCCTTACATCCGCCTATATTTTCAGCAGTGCTCGCGCAGGACTGCCTGCTATGCGGCGAGCGCTCCGGCGAGGACGCGATCTGCGCGCGTTGCGAGCGCGCGCTGCCCGAGTGCGGGCCACCGGTAGCGTGCATGCCGCCGCTCGATGCGGTCGTCGCGCCATTCGCCTATGCGTTTCCCG
>Ga0075436_100001080_pt1 | contig 18353 bp, 16 predicted proteins | sample RhiMethybrSRZTD5_FD_75303 | JGI IMG/M metagenome (GOLD analysis project Ga0075436, IMG submission 75303) | Populus rhizosphere microbial communities from Tennessee, USA - Rhizosphere MetaG P. TD hybrid SRZTD5 | ecosystem: Host-associated > Plants > Roots > Rhizosphere > Soil | place: USA...
TCAGATGCTCCGCAGGGCCCCCAGGATCTCTTTCCTGGATGCCGATCGCGCGGGGAAGAATCCGCCCAGCGCACCGAGCACCATGGCAAACATCACCCCCAGGGCCATGATCTGGGGTGTCACCCGGAAATTAAAATCGATTTCACTAAAGGTAACAAAGTTGCCTATGCCCGTGGTTATGCCGTTCAGCGGCAAAACGAGCAGGCAGCCGATCAGCCCGCCCAGCGCGGCCAGCAGCACGGATTCGACGAAGAAACTGAATAGAATGCTCAGGCGCGAAAACCCCAGCACGCGCAAGGTGCCGATCTCCTGCGCGCGGCGCGCCACCGCTGCATACATGGTGTTCATGGCGGCAAAACTCGACCCCACGCCCATGATGATCGATACGAAAATTCCTAGCGATTCGATCACAATTCCGGAGCTTGTCTGCGACTGGTAGTAGTCCTGCTCCGAGAGCGCATCCAGGTTCAGGCGCTGATCGTTGGAGATATCGTTGATCAGGGCCTTGGCGGCTACGGCATCGGTGGCGCCGAGCAGCACCGAACTGAGAGCCTCGGGACGCTGAAAATCGGAGCTCACCTGGTTGAGGTCGCCGAAGATCTCGCTATTGGCCATCCCTCGGCCGGCGGACATGATCCCCACCACTTCCCAATCGCCGCGCCCGAAATGCAGGCGCTTTCCCACGCGAGCGTCGGGGAAGCGCTTTTCGATGGACTCGCCCACCACCACTTCGCGCCTGCCCGCCTGAAACCACCGGCCGGAGAGCAGTTTGAGGTTATCGCGCATGCCTATGCCTATTGGCAGGATGCCGCGCAGCGTGACGTTGATACCGTCGGGCGCGTCCACACTTTGCAGGTTGATGACGTTCACAATCTCGAGCGAAGCCATGGGCTGGCCAGACTCGGAGTGCGCGATTCCAGTCTTGAATTTCATGTCCTGGAAGTTCGCCTGCGTCACCACGCTGCTCAACTCCGCATTGGTGCCCTTGCGCATTACCAGCACGTGCAGCGGATTGCCCGAAGCCTGGAGCGACGAACGCAGCCCCCCGATGAGCGCCAGGATGGCCAGCAGCACAGCGACCGTGAGACCAATCCCGAGCGCCGTCATCACCGTCGTGGTCTTCCGGACCACCAGGTTGCGCAAGTTGTAATTGATCGGTATCGCCATGGGTCTCGTTTATTCGCTGCTGCGCAGCGCTTCGACAATGGGGGTGCGCGAGGCGTTCCACGCTGGAATGAAGGCGCTGAGCAGACCGATGGCCGCGGCCACGGCAAGGCATACCACGATCACCGGAGGCTGAATCGTCAAACGCCGGATATCGTCCGAGAATGCCGGGCCCCGGCGCACAAGGCCGCACAGGAGACCGGCAAGCCCCACGCCAAGCGCTCCACCAATGGTGGAGATGGCCACCGCTTCACCGAGAATCAGCGACAGAATGGTACCGCGGGTGAATCCCAGCGTCTTCAGCACCCCCACTTCGCGCACGCGCTCCCGCACCGACATGGCGATGGTGTTGGCCGAAACCAGCAGAATGGTGAACGTCACGGCGCCACAGATGCTGAGCAGGAACAGCTTTACGTTGCCCAGAAACGCCACGAAACTTAGCTGGAAGGCGCGCTCGGACTCTGTCTTGGTTTGGACGGGCGAATTGTGGAATTCATCGTCGATGGTTTTGGCAATGCGTGGCACAGATTCCGGGCTATCCGCAAGCACATAGAACGTGCCCACCTGTCCCATCTTGCTTTCGCCGAGCGTTTGCTCCAGGTACTCGAGGTTGAAATAAAGGTTCTCGTTGTTCTCGGGTGCATCGTAGATGGCGCGCACCGTAAACTCCAGGTTCGCCGGAAAGATATCGCCCTGGATGGGGATCCGGTCGCCCAGATGGAAATTCTGCTTCTCCGCGAGACTACGGCCGATCAAGCAGGCGGTGCGCTCGTGGATAAAAGCCTGCTTCTGGTCTTCCGGTATCTGCATTTCGCCGCGGACAACCAAAATCTTTTCGGGCTCGACGGCAAAGCGCGCGAAGAAGTTCTTGGGATCGCGGCGGTCTTTGTATACGCCCCCGAACCACTGTGAGATGCACACCTCGCGCACGCCAGGAATCTGCTGGATTTTCGCGCCGTAGAACTTGGGCATGGGGACTGTGAGCGAGATACGGTTTCGCACCACCAGGCGCAGCGCCTGCGATGGCGGCGCGTCGCTGAGGTAGAAGGCGTAATAAACCGCCATCAGAACGCCCAATAGCGCCAGCGACACGCTGATGCTGACGATGGTGAGCGAGGTCCTGCGGCGATTGCGCCAGGAGTTCTTGAAGACCAACGGCAGGTAGCGAAACATTTGTGTATCTGACTATTCTATGCTACGGACTTCGTGCACGAATTGTTCATGCGAGAAGCGCTGGACCTAGCCCGCCAGGCAGCGGAGGCCGGGGAAGTGCCGGTAGGGGCGGTAGTTGTAGTCCATGACCGGGTGGCCGGCCGGGGTGCGAATTCGCCCATTTCAAGGAACGATCCCACGGCCCACGCCGAGATGCTGGCCTTGCGGGAGGCTGGCCAGGCCGCGGGCAATTACCGCCTGGAAGACGCCACGCTCTACGTCACGCTGGAGCCTTGCGTGATGTGCGCGGGAGCGCTGATTGCCGCGCGCGTCAAACGCCTGGTGTTCGGGACCCGTGACCTGCGCTTCGGCGGCGTGCGCAGCAAGTTCCGCATCGCGGATTCGGAGCTGCTGAATCATCGGGTGGAGATAGTGGAAGGCGTGCTGGCCACTGATTGCGTCGAGCTGCTGCAGAGTTTCTTCGAGGCGCGGCGGTAGGTCTAGGGGCGCGCGGCTTCGCGCTCCAGCGGATTGGCGGAGCAGACGATGGCGAAGTGGACGCGCGGCTCTTTAAATTGTGCCCTGAGGATGTCGTTCTCGAGGGACCTTAAGGTCATGCTCGCGCCGCCGGCGGTGTAATAGTTCCGCCAGAAAAAGCCGGAAAGAACGCCGAGGTCGCGCACGCTGCGGGTCGGGTAGTGGTCCACCACGCCACGTGTAACGAATGCGTTGTAAGCGTTGATCCAATAAGCCAGCCGGGCGGTACGCGAGGGGAACAGCTCGGGACGGTTGGCGGGGCTGGTCCGCCCGATTTGCGCGATGTACTGGTCGAGATCTCTGCGGTCGCGCTGGATGGCGGCGTAATCGACTTCGCCGGCTCCATTTACGTGCGCCTTTAGAACGCGGTCCCAGGCGGAGTGATCGAAGGGATGGCTCAGAGTGGCGGCGGCCAGCGCGGCCAGGCACAAGACCGGCACTCCGGCCCGCCCTACTCCACCGTGACTCTGGTACCCTTCTGCGCGTGCTCCGAGAGGTGCTCAATGCGCGCATCCAGCAGGCTGCGGATCCCTTTGAGCGCCTCAATCCGCGCATTGCGGAAGTGCTCGTGCGTCTGCTCCGGCCAGAAGTGGCCGAGCAGAGCCGAGAGCTGCGGCACGGCTACGGTACAAAAGAAGCAGCCCTGCTGCGGTTGAGCGGTGGTTTGTTTCTCGTCCATATCAGCCCTCTTTCATCTCCACTGTTAATATTTTATGCTGCAGGGTGGCACGTCCGGGTGTCAGGGCGGCCATCGAGGTCGGCAGGCCAATGTGGCGGCGCAGCGTGCCGATCTCGACCACCAGCTCGTCGCCTTTCTTGAACAGACCCACTTCGCCCTTGACCGCGAACGGCAGGCGCAGGCGCACCTCATAGTGACCGTTGCATTTCTCGAAGGTGTACGGCACCTCGGTTCGCGTTACCGCAGCCGGATCTTCCTTATCGGCATATAGCACCCGCGCCAGTTCGTCCAGGCGCTCCCGACCCAGCACCTCATGGGTGAACAAAGGCACACGCTTTACCGGCACCGGCGCGAAGTATTCTTCGATTTCCTGCATGATCTTGGCCTGCGAAGCCCGCCATTCCTCGAACCACGCATCCCGAATGGCCTCCGGCAACACGCGGTTGGCAACAATGCCATCCACCGTCAACCCGTGCAGCGAGAAGTAGACGAACGCCCGCTGCGTCTCGCGCAGTACCATTTTCTCGGGATTGGTGACCAGGCGTACGCTCGTGACCTTGGGATCTTCCAGCAGGTCCGAGATACCATCGAGACGGCCGAACAACGCCTGCACGTTGGCGAAGTAGCTGTCGGTAGGCAGCTCGATCGGCGAAATGCGGTTGGCCACTGGCCGCACCGCCTTCAGCAGCCCGCGCTGGAACGGGAAAATGTGCTTCATGTACCATTCGAGCGTAGTGGGCATGCTGACGAAGCGCATCGATTCCGCCGTGGGCGCGCAGTCGAGCACGATGACGTCATACCGCTGCTCGCGGCGGAACTGGTTGACATACATCATGGCGCTCAGCTCTTCCATGCCGGGCAGGATGGCCAGTTCTTCGGCTTCGACGTCGCTGATCCCGGTGGTGCGCAGCACGGAGACCACATAGGTCGAGATCTCGCGCCAGTAGCGCTTGATTTCTTTCTGGATGTTGACCTCGTGGATCGAGAGCTTATCGTCGATCCGATAAGGATCGTTGGTCCTGCCGCCGAATAGCTCGGTCTCCAGGTCGAAGGCGTCAGCCAGGCTATGCGCTGGGTCGACGCTCATTACCAGGGTGCGGTAACCGAGACGCGACAACTGCAGTCCGGTGGCGGCGGCGACGCTGGTCTTCCCCACACCGCCTTTGCCGCTGAAGAGCAGGATACGCATACATTCATTGTAAGCGGACCTCGGCGATCGACCGTCCGGCTGCGGTGAAAGGGCATCCTCCGGTGGCCTTTTCGTAAAGGACCAGACCCACGGAGCCACTGGGAGAGGTACCGGAGCGAGTTCGGTGCGGGGTAAGTCACTACCCGGCTGTCCCCCAAAGACCTAGCCATGCCGCTACGTCGGAAAAATGTAGTAGTCCAACGTCAAGTACTGCATCCCGAACAGCCACAGATCATGCCGCGCTACGACGGTGACTGGCGTGTTCGGCGGCCGCTCCATGGCGATAGGAATTCCGGCCATTCCTGGTGTCCACACGCGGATCGTTTCGTTAAGGGGAAGTCGAACAGGTAGAACCCGGTTCGCAAAGTACACGCCTTCGTCGCCCGATCCGAGCGTACTCAGAAGCAGACCGTTCCAGGCTCCATTGCCTCCCGGCAGGGCTTCCAAACGCAAAATGCTGGCGAGGTTACCGCGTGGCAGTGGAAACGCGATGTTCATGTACGTCTGCCGTGCCTCAGTGTGCGTTGCGTAAGCAGCCACGTAAACGGGAGTATCGGTATCCGTATAGGTGCGGATCCATGCCCGGACATTGGTGCGGCCATCGCACCGATCGTCCAGCTTGAAGATGCGGCTGGCGATGCGAAACTCCTGGCTCTCCGCGCTGAGCGGGAGACAGAGCTGGCCGGCACGCTCTGCCCAATGCCGAAACAATCGCGCACCCAGGCGAAAACCGGACTTCCAGTCCGGCACGACGAGCAAACCGAATTCGCTGGTCCTTTCGTAAAAGGCACGGATGTCGGGATGCACGGCGCTGGTGTCGAAGTCGGGCCGACGGTATTCGTCCAGATTGTCGACGAGCCCAGTTGGTGGGGCGGGCACGTCGAGCACGGCGCCGATCCGATCGAAGTAGTCCGGGCCAATGCGGCTTGTACCGCCGAAGGAACTGAACGGCACGCCGGGAGCGAGACCTCGAGACGCGGGACGGAGCAGATTCCAGCCAACCAGCCCGCACAACGCGAAGCCTATCGAGTTAGCCAGGCCATGAACTACGGTCATCCTCGGAATATCGAGCCAGATGTGGCCCGTGTATTTTCCAAGGGCGTAGGCTCCGGCGAAAAGCATCGCCGCCGCGAGCGATACCGCCGATACTGCCAGAAGCGCTTGCGCCGCGCGATGGCGGATTCGCGGCAGAATGAAGGCAGTCATCACCGCCGCTGCGGCGAGGCTCGCCGCCAATAGGAACGCCGCGGCGATTTCCAGTCCGGGTGAGAAAGTGATGCCCAGTGCGAGAAGGGGGATGCCGGTTATGGCACCCCAGGCGCTGAGACGATAAAGCGAGGCCTCCGCCAGCCGGCCGATCATGCCGAGTATCGTGAGCGCCGCGAAGCCAGCGTAGTGGAAGTGAACCGCAGTCAGCAAAACGATATCGTCGCTGAACCCCAGAGGGTTCGCTCCAAGGCGCGAGAGAACCAACCAGACACAGCCTACTGGAAAATACAGGAGGGCGAAGTCGAGGCACAGTTCCTCGGTATGGTTGAGCCCTCTCGGTAACACGCGAACCAGGCCGATAACAGCGCACACGCCACCGAACGACAGCCACGGTATGGTGAGGATGGCTGCCGCAATTCCCGTGCGGCTCAGAAACGAAAGGACGACAAGCGCCGCGCACACTGGCTGGGCTCGAATGGCGGCTCGATCTAAGAAATGGATCTCTCCGGCCCTGTTCTGAGCGCTGATCAAACGGAGGCCCAACGGCACGATCGCCAGCGGCGCCAGCAGGAAGAGTCTGTCGATGAAAGCAAGCTCTCGAGCGGCGAATCTTAGGGGCAACCAAAGTAACAGCCAGACGATCAATCCCAAGACCGGACTGGTGAAGCCGGCGAGCCGCTTCAAGAAGGCCACAATGTAGATCTCTGAGTCTAAGCTTATTTGGCTAAACCTGGTATCCGGCTTCAGTAGCGCGAACGTGCCGGGAGGCTGGTATTCTGACTGTGCGCGATGAAGTACGGCCGCATTGTGATTTCCCGCTACGGCGGTCCCGAGGTGCTCGAGATCACCGAGCTTGAGTTGCGCGATGCCGGGCCGGGCGAGGTACGCGTCAAGGTGCTCGCAGCGGGCGTTTCCTGGGCCGATTACATGATGCGGCAGGGCGCGTATCCGCGGCAGCCGAAGCCGCCGTTGACGCCGGGTTATGACATCGTCGGAATTGTAGACCAGAACGGATCAGGCGCGACCCGGTACCAGGTAGGCCGGCGCGTCGCTGCATTGTTGATTTACGGTGGCTACTCCGAGTACGTCTTCGTCCCGGAGGATAAGCTCGTTCCCGTGCCCGAAGAGCTTGATCCGGCGGAAGCGGTCTGCCTGATCCTGAACTACGTTACGGCGTACCAGATGCTGCATCGCGTGGTCCAGTTGAACAAAGTCCGGCGGGCGCTGGTTCATAGCGCCGCGGGTGGCGTGGGGACGGCGCTGCTGGAGCTCGGCCGGATGGCCGGGGTCGAAATGTTCGGGACAGCATCCAAGCGGAAACACGCGCTGGTTCGAAGCCTCAGTGCGGAACCCATCGATTACCAGAACCAGGACTTCGTCGCCGAAATTCGGCGCCTGTCCGGCGACGGCGTGGATCTGGTCTGCGACTCGATTGGCGGGTGGCACTGGCTGCGCTCCTACCGCTGCCTCCGTGCCGCGGGAACGCTGGTGGCGTTCGGTTCGCAAGCCGCGCTGGTCAAGGGGCGCAAGAGCCCGGCCGGCACCGCGGCGACTTTCGCGGCGGCCGCGTTTCTGTATGTGCGGCCCGGGAGCCGGCGCTTCGCTTTCTATAGCATCACGGCGATGCGAGATCGACATCCCGAGTGGTTCCACGAAGACATGGCCACACTGTTCGTCCTTCTAGGCGAAGGCAGGATCAAGCCCGTCGTCGCCGAGCACCTGTCTTGGCGGGAAGCCCGCCGCGCCAATGAACTGCTGGAGCAGGGCGCCGTCCAGGGGAAGGTCGTCCTCACGTTTCAGTAGATTTTCAATTCGCTCCGCTAAAAAGTGAGCCGCAGGGCGAACTGAATCTGGCGGGGCGCCTGGGCGGAAAAAATCCGGCCGAACGTCGAAGGGTCGTCGGCGATGAGCTGCGGCAAATCGAAATTCGCCCGGTTGAAAAGGTTGAACGCCTCCGCGTCGAACGACAGGTTCACTCCTTCCCGCACAGTGAAACGCCGTGACAGCGCCAGATCGAACGTGAACAATCCCGGACCCTCCAGAATGTTGCGGCCCGCGTTGCCGAAATGGTATTGGGGCGCGATGGCGAAGGCAGCCGTGTTGAACCATTCCGCGACCGTCGGGTGGCTGAGGTGCGGATCGCCCACCAAGTCCGGCCGGTCCGAGCCGAAAATACCGCCGGTGTTGCCGGTGTTGCTGTTATCGGTTTGCAGGATGGGCGTGAACGGCTGGCCCGACTGCGCGGTGGCGATCCCGCGCACTTCGAAATTGCGCCGCCACCACGCGCGGCCCGGCAGATTGTAGAGATACGCTGCCGTGAAGCGCTGGCGCATGTCGAAGCTCGACAGCGCGCGCTCGGCGCGATAGTTGCGGCTGTCTTGCGGAAAATTCTTGTCCGGCATGGTGCCGAGAAACGCCGACGTATCGTCGATCGATTTCGAAAACGTGTACGCCGCCAGCACCGAGAAGCCGTGCGCGAGACGCCGGTTCAGCGACGCCTCCAGCGCGTTAAAATTCGAATCGCCGCCGCTCCCGGTGAAAAAAATGCCGCCGAATTGTGGATATGGCCGGCGCGACGATACATCGCCAGGCCCCGGCAGCGGCTGGTTGAGATCCAGCGAGCGGATGAGATCGGTTCCTTTCGAGCCGGCGTACGCTATGCTCGCCACCATCGAGCTGGACAGCTCGCGCTGCACGTCGAGATTCCAGCTCTGCACATAGCCGGTGTGAATATCGGGGCTCAACGTGTTGGGAGAAGGCGCGCTCGGAAAGCCGTTGGCAAACGGGTTCGCAAGCGTTGGCAGCGACGTGGCGGTCGGGAACGCGAGCTGGAGATTGAAATACGGAGGGTTGAAGTATAGGGACGAGTTCACTACCAGCATTCCGGCGTCATAGTAGACGCCGTAGCCGCCGCGCACCACTAACTTTTCCGCGGGCGTCCACGCAAATCCCGCGCGCGGGGCGAAATTGTTGCGGTCCGGTTTCAGGCCGGAGCGCGGCACGCCATTCGTCCCCACCCTTACGATCTGGCTTGTCTCGAGATCCAGGATCGCCATCCGGTTCGCCGGGTCCACTGGCGGGGTGTCGTACTCGTACCGCAGCCCGAGATTCAGGGTGAGTCGCCGCGCAATTTTCCAGTCATCCTGCACGTATGCATTGTAGGCCGTGGTGCGCAGCGTCTGCGGATTATCCGACTGCGCTTGCAGCCCGAAGGTCGGAAAACCAAGCAGCAGATCGCCGATTCCGGAGCCTGAAATCGCGCCGAGAAACGAGAGCGCGCCGCGCGTGTAGTAATCCAGGATCGCGTTCAGTTGCGTGTAGCGGACTTCGCCGCCAATCTTCAATCCATGGGCGCCGCGCACGAGCTCCAATCCATCCGCCATCTGCCAGGTGTTGCTGTGCCGCGATATGGGAAGCTGCGTCAGGTCGCCGATGTGCGAGAGGCCCGCGACGGTCAACCCCGGAAAGCCCAGATCCTGCGGCGGCACCGACAGCCACAGCACGCCCCAGAGCGAATCAACATCAGTTGCGTGATTCTGCTGCAGCACCTGATGGAAATAGCGGTTGAAGGCGAGCCGCACCGAATTCACGGTGCGCGGCCCAAGCACGCGCTGGTACTGCGCCATGACGTTGTGGCCGGTGTTGGTTACAAAATCGCCGAAGCCGGGAATGTCCGTCGATTCCTTGGTATAAGGCTCGAACACATTTTGATTACCGAAGCTGTACCGCACGGTGACCAGATCGTTGGCCGAGAAATGCTGATCGACACGCCCGGTGACCTGCCACGTGTTCTCCGGCTGCACAGGTTGCGCCAGGTAGTTGCCGGCCAGGCCCGGAAGATTGGGCAGCGGATACAGGTCCAGCACCTTCAGGGCAACCGGCGAAACCCGTGACGCCGGAATCTGGCCTCCGGGGAATGGCTGCTGCGTGAACGGGTCGATCACCGTCAAGCCCAGCCCCGACAAGTTCCCTGCCCTTTCCGCGGGCGTGGGCACGGACGCCAGGTGTGTCAATCCCAGCCGCTCGCGCAGCCCGTCCGCGTTCACGAAAAAGAACGTGCGGTTGCGAATCACCGGCCCCCCCACGCCGCCGCCAAACTGATTCCGGATGTACTCGGGCTTCTCCGCGCCATCAAAGAAATTGCGAGCGTCCAGTACGCGGTTGCGCAGGTACTCATAGGCCGCGCCATGCCAGTTGTTGGACCCGCTGCGCGTGACCAGGTTAATCTGGCCGCCCGCGCCCCGCCCATATTCCGCGCTGTAATTAGCGGTCGCGATCTTGAACTCCTGGATGCCGTCCACGGGCGGTTGCAATACCCAGGAGCGCTCGTAGGGATCATTGTTGTCCGCGCCATCAATTAGAAAATTGTTGAATTCCTCGCGCGCGCCATTGGCGTGGAAGGCGAGCCCGCCGCGCTGCGATAGCTCGGAATTCTGGACTGCCGGCAGCACGCCCGGAGCGAGCAGCGCAAGTTGTAGGAAATCGCGGCGGTTGAGCGGCAGCTCCTGGATTCGCGATTGATCGATCACTGCGCCCAGCTCCGAGGATTCGGTCTGTATGCGCTTGGCGTCCGCCCGCACTTCGACCGATTCTTTACGGCCCGCAACCGCCAGCGCGAAATCGAGGCGCAGCCGCGCGTTGACTTCGACGCGAACTTCGCGCGCTGCCGCCTCGAAGCCTGCCGCCGAGGCGGATACTTCATAAACGGACGGCGCCAATTCAGCGACCACGTAAAATCCGGAGGAGTCCGCGGTCACGCGCCGCTCGAAACCGCGCGACGCGTCCCGCGTAACCACCGTCGCATTGGCGATCGCGCTTCGATTCGGGTCCAGGACGTAGCCGGAGATCGAGCCTGTGGTCACCTGCGCGCAAACGGGAAGCGCGAATAGCAGCAATAGAAGGAGCAACCGATTATTTTATCGCGCGTACATGGCCGCGTACCCGAGCTGCTGTTTCACAAAATCGCGCGGATAAGAAATTTCCACCGCAGTGACCTCGCCGTTCGCCCCGGTCTTCGCTTCGAGCGCGGGATTGATGCCCGTCCAGTAAGTCGGCAGGCCGAGCTTTTTATAGCGCGCTACGACCTGGTCCCGCAGGGCCGGATCGAAATGCACGCCGTATTGGTTCACCAGCGCTTTGATGGCATCGTAGTCGCCCTCCGCCTTGATGCGCATCAGTTCGGCCAGCAGCATGCCTACGCCCTGGCGCATTTTGTCGTAATCGCGCACCGTTATGTAAGCCTTCCCGTTCCGCTCCACGCGCGCGATGGCGCCCGTTTTGTCCATGATGTAGTTGGCGATGAGCTGGCGGTCGCGGTCGTGATCTTCCTCGATCGTGTCGCCTTTGAAAATTTTCCGCAACTGCGTCAGCGCCACGCGTGCTGACACGTCATACATGGCCTTGCCCACCTCGGGACTGGAGATCAAGCCGAGCTCCTTGAGCTTGGGATCGAACACATTCCAAAGCGCCATCAGGTCCGCGCGGCCTTCCTCCAGGGTGGAAGCGTACTCTTTCAAATAGAACGCCGCATCGTGCGTGAGCTTGGGACTCAGCTTGCCCGAGCCGTGGCCGATGATCTCGTGCAGCGCGGTCATCAGGTCTTCGGCTTGGTCGCCGTATTTTTTGCCGCGCTCGACTTCTTGCGGCGTATATCCAAATTCCTCGAGCGACGTGTAGCCGGTGGCGTGCGAAAACGCCCGCGTGGTTCCCGTGAATAGAAAGCTCTTCGATCCGTACTTCTGGTGAATTTCGTTCTCGTTGGGAAGGTTGTCGCCGATAGTGGTCACGTGGAAATCGCCGGTCTCGATTAATGCCTCGACCGCTTTGGCCATGGGCGGCTTCACACCCTGCTTCTTGTACTTCGCATCCCAGGGCGCGTGATCTTCGAAATACTGCGCGTTATCGGCAATCTTGACCATCAACGAATTGACGCGCTGATCGGTTACGCTGACGAAGCTCTGCGATGTGCCCTTGGCGCCGCGCGCGTCGCGATAGACCTCGATGAAGCCGTTGGCGAAATCCACATTGGCGCTATTCTGCACCCAGCTCGCGCCGAAGCGCAGCCAGTCCTCCGGCTCGCCCGATTGATAGAAACGGATCAGATCGTCGATCACGGTCTCCTGACCTGGCTCGGCAAACGCGCGCGCTTTCTGGAAATTCTCAATTGCCTTCCTGAGGAACTGCGCATAGAGGCCGGGCGGAATGCGGCCGTCCGACGTGCCCGCGCGGTAGACCTGCTCCACCAGCTTGCCATTTGTCTTGGCGAGTCGTGAATCGAGTGGATACCGCTCGTGAAACCCCTTCAAATCCGCCAGCCGCACGCCCAAATAGAAGTTGTTGGCGCTGGCCTGGAGGATGTCGAGGCCTCCCTGGGGACTCTTGGCCGTGATGGTCGGCTCGAAGTTCGGATCAAAAAGCGCGGGCTTCAGCTCGGTGATCTCGGCGACAAACTCCGCCTCTGTCGCGATCGCCTTGCCCGTCCCGTACGGATCGCCGATCGTCAGGCCGCCGCGGATAGCCTGCGTCCCGGCCTCCTGCAGCTCTTCAAAAGTAAATTCCGGCAGGAATTTCTGCGCCGTCGTGTCGTTGTGATTGCCCTTGTTGCCCCAGAAAAGCTTGGTGAACGCCACGATCTTGGCCATTACCTCCGGCTTGGTGCCTTGCGGACGCGCCACCAGGGCCTCCAGCAGCCGCTTCTCGCGCAGTCCGTAGCGCGAGAGCTGATCATAGATGATCGGATCGATCGCAATAGACGCCTGGCTCAGCCAATAAGCCAGGGTCTGTTCGCGCGGCGTCAGTTTGCTGAAGCTGTCGCCTTCGAGCTGCAGGAAGCCGGTCGTGCCGACGCTCTCGACCAGTGTGCTCGCGCCGGGCGGCGCAACGCGTTCCGACCCTGCCGATTCCTTCGTCGTCCCGCAGCCCGCCAGAAGCATTGAGGCGCAAACAAACGCGAGGCAAGCCCTAAAATGAAAGGTCAATTTACCCTCCTGATTCCCCTTTAGCCCGGAGCGCCCGTCTCGTGTGATACGGCAACTCCGGCTCCGCGGCCAGGCGCAACAGATCCTCCGGCTCATCCACGTCATACCATACATCTCCGCGTTCGACGGTCAAGCCGCACGCACGAGCCGCGCGTTCCGTCTGCTCCAGCACATTGGGCGTCGACCACTCAACGCCCGCGAACATCCGGGGGTCCGTCCGCCGGCAGGCGATGGCATAATAACCGCCGTCTTCGCATGGCCCGAGCGCCACCTGCGCCGTCGAACCGAGCAGCCGCTGGATATGGGCGCGCGGAAGTGTCGGGGAATCACTGCCGAGAATCATCACCTGCGGCCGCCCCGCGCGCAGCGCTCCGGTGAGGGCGTGAACTAGTTTTAATGCCAGATCGCCCGGAGTTTGCACTTGGCGCGTAACGCCGGCTTCTTTCCAGGCATCGGTCAATATGTCGGTATGGAGCTCGATATCCGCCAAATGCCGGAATTCGCAGAGTTTTCCGATCGTATCCGCAACGAAGGCGCGGTGCAGTTCGGCCGCGCGCGCCGGGCCGTGCGCTGGCGCCAGGCGCGTCTTCACGCTGCCCGGAATGGGCGCTTTAGCGAACAGAATCATGACGGGCCGCACCCGGAAATTGTAGAATAACCGTTTACGACTTCAGGAGAAATATGAATCGATCCTCATTTGTTACAAGTTTGCTGGCTTTGGCGATGTGCTCGCTCCCGGCCTTCGCCGGGGACAAGAAAGGCGATCCTGATAAAGGCAAAGAAACCTTTCAGCAGTGCGCCGTCTGTCACAATGCCGACAGCACTGAAAAGAAAATGGGACCGGGCTTGAAGGGCCTGTTCACCCGCGAAAAAATGAACAACGGCAAAAAGCCCACTGAAGCCAACGTGCGCACCAAAATCGATGAGGGCGGTAACGGCATGCCCGCCTATAAGGAAATGCTGTCCGACGACGAGAAGGACGATCTCGTCGCGTACCTTAAGACTTTGTAGGTGCCAGCCACAAATCACGCCGCCATTACGCGTTGGAAACAGCCGGCGGAGCGTGTCGCATTGATGTCTTAGATGCCCTTGGCCAAGAAACCGCCGTCCACTGCAATTGTTTCGCCCGTAACAAACGAAGCGGCGTCGGAGGCCAGGAAAATGGCCGCGCCCACCAATTCCTCGACATTCCCCACACGGCCCATGGGAGTGCGGGCGGCGATGGCGGCGGAGCGCTCGGGAAGATCCAGGACCTTGGAATTGAGGGGCGTCCGGAACACGCCCGGCGCTATGGCATTGACGCGCACGTTGTGCTTGGCCCACTCACAGCCGAGCGACCGCGTCAGCAGCAGGACGCCGCCTTTGCTTGCGGCGTAAGACGCCACCTCATTGAAACTGACAAAGCTGGTCATGGAACACGTGTTGATGATTGCGCCGCTCTGCTGCTTGATCATCTGGCGGCCAAAAACCTGATTGGCCCGGAATGTCCCGTTCAGGTTGATATCGACGATCCGGTCCCAGTCCTCGTCCGGAATGTCGACGCTGGGCATCTTCTTCAGCGTCCCGGAAGTCACCATCAGGATGTCCACCTGGCCGAACACCAGCACGGTCTCGTCACACAAATTTTGAAGGCTGGCCCGGTCCTGGACGTCGCTCGGAATGCGCAGCGTCTTGGATCCGAGCGCCTCGATTTCCTTGGCTTGCGCCGCGACGCGTTCCCGGTCACGGCTGCTGGCAATGGTGGTCGCGCCCGCCTTGGCGAAGCCGCGCGCGATGGCCTGGCCAATGCCGCTCGTGCCGCCCAAAACGATAGCGACTTTGTTCTTGAGGGAAAACTTCTCGTCGAGGAAGCTCATGAGGGTGAAATGTGCATGATATCAACAACCACAACACCTGGCCTATCTCGTTAGCTCGGCGCCCGTCAACCCCAGATGCCGATCTGTCGACCAGCAGGTTGCAACCCTGCGCTCGCTCATTATGGCCAGACCGTGAGCGTCCGCCAAAGTCAGGTCTTGATCGCCAAATCGCGAGACGATGCGGCGCGCCTTGTTCAATTGTTCGCGGCCAAAGGTCTCTACCGTGAGCCGTGGAAGCTCGCCGATGAAATTCAGGAATTCGACCGCCCGGCGCGCATCATAGCGGCGAAGGAACCAGCCATGGCCTTCAGCAATGACCAGTCCCGAAGTGACCAGCGGCGGTGGATGTAAGAAGAGTCTTCGGAATAACAGGTGGTGACTGTCGGAACGATCAAGAAAAGCGATCAGGGCAGAAGTGTCGACGTAACACTCGCGCTGTCCCTCAGTCCTTCCGGCCATAGATGACTTCGTCAATCGACTGGCCGGAGCGTGCATTTCCCGATTCGACGAAACCGGCATACCGCATCCACGGCACTTTTTGCTCTGCCGGCAGCACTTCCCGGATGGCGCGGCGCATCAGCTCCGCAAGCGAGATTCCGAGCCTAGCGGCCTGCTTCTTGGCCAGCGCATACTCCTGCTCATCAAGGCTGATTTGGGTGCGGATCATGTTATCACCAATGTATTCATGATAACAAAGTCTCATTTCCTACCCCAACTCAAACTTATGCCCCCAACCCGGCAGCAGCGTCTCGACGCCGTATTCCTTCTGGATGGCCTGCTGCAACGTCCGGGCGCCGTCGGGTTCGCCGTGGACCAGGAACACTTTTTTCACCGTGCCTGCCAGCGGCTTCATCCACTCGAGCAGCTCGGCCTGGTCGGCATGGGCGCTCAATGCTTGCAGGCTCTCGACACTCGCGCGCACACGCATAGGCTCGCCGAAAACCTTCACCTCGGGAGCCTTATCGAGCAGCCTCCGTCCGAGCGTGTTATCAGCCTGATAACCAGTGATCAGCACGGTGCAGCGCGGGTCCTCCAGATTATTGCGCAGGTGGTGCAGGATGCGGCCGGCTTCGCACATTCCCGAAGGCGAAATGATCACGCAGGGCCCGTGGAGGTCGTTCAGCTTTTTCGACTCGTTGGCTTCGCGGATGTAAGTGAGGCGCTTGAAGCCGAACGGATCGTCGCCGTCGGTCAGGTATTTGCGTGTTTCCTCGTCGAAAACTTCCGGGTGCTTGCGGAAGACGGCGGTAACGTCCACGGCGAGGGGGCTGTCCACGAAAATCGGGATATTAGGGACGCGGCCCTCGTTGGTCAGCTCGTGCAACAGAAGCACCAGCTGCTGCACGCGCCCGACGGCGAATGCCGGCACAATCACCTTCCCGCCCCGCGCAGCAGTGCTCTTGATCACGCCGGCGAGCTTGTCCTTGGCCGACTCCAGCTCTTCGTGCGAGCGGCCGCCATAGGTGCTCTCCATGATGAGGTAGTCGGCGGGAGGCGGAGGGTCAGGATCGCGGATGATGAGCATGCTCTTGCGTCCGAGGTCGCCCGAAAATAACAGCCGCACTTCACGCCCGTTTTCCTGGGAGTGAAAGAGGATGGTCGAAGATCCCAGAATGTGGCCGGCGTCATAGCACTGGTAGCTCAGATTCGCGCTGAGCTGCTTGGGCGTGTAATACGGCACGGGCTGGAACAGCGGCAGCGTGCGCTGGGCATCTTCGGTGGTGTAGAGCGGCTCGAGTATCTCCTCGCCGCGGCGTGCGCGCCATTTGTTCAGAAACGCAACGTCGGATTCCTGAATGTGCGCGGTGTCGAGCAGCATGGCGTGGGCGAGATCGACGGTCGCGGGCGTTGTGTAGATCGGCCCGCCGAATCCGTTCTTCACGAGCAGCGGCAGATTGCCCGAGTGATCGATATGCGCGTGCGAAAGAATCACAGCGTCGATCGACGGCGCGGGAAACGGGAAGTGGCGGTTGCGCTGTTCGGCCTCCTTGCGGTGGCCCTGATACATGCCGCAATCCAGAAGATAGCTCCGGCCGTCGGCTTCGAGCTGGTGCATGGAGCCGGTGACGGTCTGGGCGGCTCCCCAGAAAGTGAGTTTCATCGTGAGTTTTCCAAGTCCGCCCGCCAGGCTAAGTGATTCGCCTTATGCTGCGCGGAAGCTGCGCGGGCGATGCTGCCTATGTGATGCGAAAAGCGCTCGTGTCCGGCATGGTGCTGCTGGCCCTCGCCCCCGCCGCACATCTGGCGTGGGTGGGACGCGACATGCCGCACCTCGGGTACTTTCATGACGATAGCATCTATTTGGTTTCGGCCAAATCGCTTGCCGAAGGCCACGGCTACCGGATTCTCAGCCTGCCCGCAGAGCCGTTCCAGACCAAGTATCCGCCGCTATGGCCGCTGCTGCTCGCCGGGATCTGGAAACTCGCGCCGCGGTTTCCGGAAAATCTGAAGTGGGAGATGGCGCTCGCGTGGTTGATGCTGCCGCTATTTATTGCCCTCGCGTGGCGCTGGTTTCGGGCCGCGGGACTGGGTTTTCGGACGCGCGCGGCGCTGTGCGTGGTGTTGGCCCTGAATCCCTGGATGGCGTTTCTCGGTACGACTCTGATGAGCGATCTGGCGTTCTCCGCGCTATTACTCGGGGCGCTGCTTGCTACGGACCGGGCAAGCAGGGATACGCGGGCGGCGCCGCTGGCGGGCATTCTGGCGGCAGCTGCCTACCTGGTGAAAGCGGCGGCACTGCCATTTCTGATCGCCGGGCCGCTGTGGCTTGCGCTACGGAGGAAATTCCGCGCGGCCGCGCTTTTGTTTTGCTCCATGCTACCGGCGGTTGTGTGGTGGACACTCTGGTCCCGCCGCCACATGAGCCACGCGCATGACATTGTTTCGCTCTACTACACCGATTACCTCGGCTATCAGATCTACAGCGTCGGCTGGCGGGATCTGCCGCTGGTGATGTGGAAAAATCTGGATGCCATATTCTCGAGCGTCGCGGGTCTCCTGATCTTTGACCTCGGAAACTCGCCGGCGGGCATGCATCTCTCGCGCTTGGTAACGATCGGCGCGATCATCGGTACGGTGCGGTTCGCCCGCCAGCGCGGCATGACCCCATACCACTGGGTCGCCGCCGGCTACACGGCGATCCTGCTGGTGTGGCACTTCCAGCCGAACGAGCGCTTCCTGCTGCCGCTCTATCCGCTGTTGCTCGCGGGCATCGCGACGGAGCTGGAGCACCTCGCCCAAGTGATCCGGAAAGCATGGCCGCGAGGAATAGCGAACCGCGTGGTGGGCGTGGCGATGGCGGGCAGCCTGGCCGCACTCGCCTCGGTCGGAACGGTGTGGAATCTGGACGCCATCCTCCGGCAATTTCCGGGCATCATCGAGCAGCACCGCGCGGTGCTCGCGAGCAAGCGCGCGGCTTTCACCTGGATCGCACGGCATGCGCCCGAAGCCGCATTCTGGGCCTATGATGATCCGGTCTTCTTTCTCTACACCGGCCAGCACGCCGCGCACCTGCCGGTAGATCCGCTGCCCTTCTACCGCCAGGACCGGGAGGCCATCCTGCGCCCGTTCCGCTCGCTGCCCGCGTTCGC
>Ga0075436_100001083_pt1 | contig 18344 bp, 15 predicted proteins | sample RhiMethybrSRZTD5_FD_75303 | JGI IMG/M metagenome (GOLD analysis project Ga0075436, IMG submission 75303) | Populus rhizosphere microbial communities from Tennessee, USA - Rhizosphere MetaG P. TD hybrid SRZTD5 | ecosystem: Host-associated > Plants > Roots > Rhizosphere > Soil | place: USA...
GCACTCGCGGGTCCTGTTCTCTCAGGCGAACGCCACCGTGCTCGCGCCGGCGACGATCTCCTCGACGACCTTGGCGGCGCCCACGATCGCCGCTCCGTCGCGCAGCGTGTCCTCCGTTATGCCGCGCGGCTTCGTGCACGCGCCGCACAGCCAGACCTTTCCGCCATTCGCGACGAACTCCGACATCAGGTCGCACAACTTCGGAAGCCCTGTCGCGCCGACGCCGTCGGCGCCGCCGCGGACCCCGAGGCGAACAGCCTCGACGGTACAAAGGACGACCGCTTCCTGGCCGGCGACGGCGGCGATGTTCGCGGCCAGGAACGGCAGGGTCGCGCGCTCGCCGTCCGCGGGGCCGTAGGTGCAGTTGAAGATCAGCTTGCTCATCTCTTTCTCTCCACGACGATCTTGACGGTCCCGTCATCGCCGGCCTCGACCGACCTCACCTCGTGACCGAGCAGCCTCGCCAGCGGCGGAAGGTCCTCGCGGGCGGCGGGGTCTCGGACGATGCTCACGAGCGAGGCGCCCACCGGCACGCCGTGGATCCGGCGCCGGAACTCGTCCGCCAGGCCGTCAGCGCAGCCCATCGAGCCGGCGTCGAAGAACTCGGCCGTGCAGGCGACGGCCGGAGCGTGCGCGGGCAGAAATCCCGAGCACACAAGGTCCATGCGCGTGACGCAGGCCTCGTCCGCGTCTGCGAACGCCACCTGCTCGATCAACTCGGGTTCCCCGGCCCGCACGAGGCTGAACCGCCAGCTGACGCGACGCCGCTCGCCGATCGGCTCGTCATCCGCGTGCAGGACCTCGAACTGCGTCGCTGCCCCGAACCACCCTTCTATCCGTTTCCTGGCCGCCGCCGCCGTGTCGATGTCCTCGACACGCGACGGGAGCAACAGCCTGACCTTGACGTCCGGCGCGAGAGCGTTCTCCAGCGCATCGAAATCACGGCGGCTCAGGGCGTCCACGAAGCGTTTCGTCGCGAGCTCGGAGGTCATGCTCGTGCCTCCGCCGGCGCCGAGCTCCGGGCGCGCGCGGTCGCCGCCGCGAGGAGGTTGTGGAACCCCCGGCCCGCGTACATCGGGATGGCGAACCGCCAGCTCATGGTGCGGACGACCGGCAGGCCAAGACGCCACATCGGTCGCTCGATGCTTTCCTGCGTCATCGTGTAGGTGACGCGGCTGCCGGAGCCGGACGGCGAAATCTCGTACCGGTGCCGGTAGCGGGCGGTCGTGGGGCCGGCGTGGGCGTCGGTGACGAACTCGAAGACCGCTGCGCGTGTCGCCTCCGTCACGACTGACTCGTCATGCCAGCGCAACCCCGACATCGGGATCGCGCCCGTGCTGTCGAACCGTGTGCCCTTCACGGCGGCGCCTGGCGGCGCATCCAGTGACATCAGGCGAAAGTCAGAGCTCTGCATCTCCCCCGCCCAGCTGATGTGCGAGCGCAGGTCTGCAAGCAGGTCATAAATGGCCCCTGGAGCCGCCGCGGAATCGCCGGTGAATCGGACGCCTGGCTGTCGTGTGCTCATGCACGCAGGCTATTTGCCTGCGGAGGAGGTCACATCAACCGTTCGGTCGATCTTTCAGGCGGGCGAGATCTGGATCAGGTCGTTCTCGATGGCGAAGAGGGTTGCGCCCGCGCGCGTCCTGACGCTGGTCTTGCCGTAGATGTTGATCACGTGGGTGTGCACGGTGGCCTCGGACACGAAGAGGGCCTTCGCGATCTCGCGGTTGGAGTGGCCTTTGGCGACTAGCCTGAGGACGTCGACCTCCCGGTCGGTTAGTCCGGCAGGCCAGGAGGCGCCGGCCCTGTGCCGCGGGCCAGGCTGACCGGCCGCGGACAGCACCGCCTCGACGGCGCGCTTGTCGAGCCGGCCACGCGCGGCTTCCTCCCGAAGCTCCGCCGCCGCCTTCGCGGCGCTCATCGCGGGCCGCCAGGCACGCTCCTCGAGCATCGACTGATAGGCCTCGGCCGCCATCAACAGGCGCGACGTGAAGGGGATCGCCGCGGCCGGGACTCCGCGGTGGTAACCGGATCCGTCGACTCGCTCGTGGTGGAGGCCGGCGATCTCGCCGGGTGGGCGCAGAAGCGGCGTAACGCCGACGATCCGCTGGCTGTGATACGGGTGCATGCGCACCCGCTCACGCTCGGCAGGGTTGAGCGGGCCGCGCTTCAGCCACACCTGGAGCGGGACGCTCAGGTTGCCGAGGTCGTGCACCTGCGCGGCGCGGCGCAGCGTGTCGATCTCATCGCGTGGCAGGCCGGCCTCGCCCGCGGCGGCCTCGGCGAGCCGGGTCAACGCCTGCGTGTGGCCGCGCGTGTAGGGCGTCCTGAGGTCCACGAAGTCCGCGAGCGCGCGCCCAACCTCGTCCAGGTGGCCGCGCGCGACCATTCGATGCGGTTGGGGCTCTGCCTCGAGCGCCTCGTCCCACACGGACTCGCCTGCATCTCCGCGCAGCACGTCAGCGCTGTTGGCCAGCCATAGCTCAGCCAGCACAGGATCCAGCTCGCTTCCGCGCCGGCTCCGCACGACCGCGTCCGCGGCGCTACGTCCACCGAGTCGCGCATAGCTCTGCGCCACGTGCACCAGGTGGACAAGGCGGGCGATCCGCGGAAGAGCATCTCCGCTCGGCACGTCCTGGAAAATCCTGCCGTCCCATCTGGCGTAGGCGCACCGCAGCGAATCCGTGACTCCCGCGCCGGCCCCAAGCCTTGTGGAAAGGCGGGCCGCAACGTCGGCGAGGTTGGCGAACACCTCGTCCACGCTCTTGCCGAGGGTCATGAAGGTTCCCATCGCGCGCGCCCAGTCCGCGGGACCCCATTGGCGCGCGAGCCGGGTCATCGAGACCTGCGCTACCTCCTGCGGTTTTGCGAAGTCAACCTCGGACAGCCAGTGCCGCACGGCGATGTCGTCACCGAGCCGGCTCTGCTGCGCGACGGCGCCGGTGCATCCCACGTGGTAGAGCAGCGCGAGGTAGTACGCATCGGACAGCTCGGCGTCTGGCCAACCGGCAAGGCGGCCGAGGCGCGCCGAAAGAAGCGCGTCGCGGAGGGCGCTTTCAGGGGGGACGTCGTGCGCCAGGTCGGAGGCCAGCGACACTGTGGCAAGCAGCCCCGCGAGACGGATGTCTGCGGGCATCCGCGAGCTTCCGCTAGCGCTCGGGCCGATAAGCCGCCATCGCCTCGAGGTTGCCGATGTACTCGGGCAAGCGCTTGTGGCCCAGCATCTGGCGGATCGCCTGAATCTCGCCGATGTGGAACCAGTAGTGAAGGGTCATGCGGCGGATCGCCGAACCAAGGTTTTGACCGCTGCGTCTGCCGTCGAGCGGGAGGTCCTTCATCAGCGCCTTGGTGGTCAACGAGCTGACGAACGGATCCGCCGCTTTCGTCACCTTGTTCCACGCGGCGCGCGCGCGCTTCAGCGACGGCGTCGTCATCGGCGCGCCAAATGCGAACTCGGTCTGAACGTCGGGGTACAGGACGATGCCCTGCGGCCGCCAAAGCAGCGTCCGCTGCTCCTGCCACGTCAGGTGGCCGACGATCCAGCCGATCGAGTTCATCTGACCGAAATGGCGGGTCGCGTCCTCCTCGGTGACGCCGCGCAGGCCGCGGACCCACTCCGCCCGCGTGAAGCGCAGCATCTCGATCGTCGGGTGCGCCAATGCGCTGGTAACTATGCACCCGGGCGGGAATACCGTGCGGCTCCGCGGATTTGGAGTCATCGTGCCCAAGTCGCCTGAGGAGATCCTGCGGGGTGCCCGCACGATCGCCGTGGTGGGCGCCTCACGCGATCCGCGCAAGCCGGGCGGCTCGGTGCCCTACGGACTCCAGCGCCGAGGGTTCCGGATCATCCCCATCAATCCGTTCGCGGACGAGCTCTTCGGCGAGCGGGCCTACAAGACGCTTGCCGATGTGCCGGAGCCGATCGACCTCGTCGACGTGTTCAGGCCCTCGGCCGACGCCGCCGAGATAGCGCGCCAGGCCGCGGCCGCCGGCGCCAAGGCGCTGTGGCTGCAGCTCGACATCAGGTCCGACGAGGCCCGGCGGATCGCCCAGGCGGCCGGCATGGACTACATCGAAGACGCGTGCACTGCCGTGATCGCGGCGCTGCACCGGATCGACAAGTCCCGCGCAGCCTAGCCCCGGGCAGGCGCAGCGTGGCACGATTGGCCTCGTGGCCCGCGCAACCACGAGACGGAGGCCAGCCGCCTCGACCGCGCCGTCCGAAGCCGCCCCGCCCTCCACGCCCGAGGGCGGCCCGAACCGCGTCGTCGTCGAATCGCTGACGCCTGAGGTCGACTTCGGCCGCTTTCCGGCCAAGCACGAGCTGGGGGACACCGTGGTCGTCGAGGCCGACGTCTTCGCGGACGGCCACGATTCGATTGCGGCCGTCGTGCGGCACCGGCATGAGTCGACGCAGACCTGGACGGAGTCTCCGCTCACGGCGCTGGTCAACGACCGCTGGCGCGGTTCGTTCGCCGTCACCAAGCTTGGCCGCTACCACTTCACGGTCGAAGGCTGGATCGATCCCTACGGCACGTGGAGCAAGCGGCTCGCCAAGCGGGTCGCGGCGAAGCAGGACCTCACGCTCGAGATCGAGATCGGCGCGCGGCTGATCGACGCCGCGGCCGAGCGCGCGAATGCAGAGGATGCGACCAAGCTCAAGGCCCTGGCGGCCGCGCTGCGCAAGCACGGCCGCATGCTGCCGGCTGCGTCGCGCGAGCAGCTCGACGCCCTGATGGACAGGTATCCCGACCGCAGCCTCTCCACGGCGTACGCGCGCGAGCTGCCAATCCTTGTCGAGCCGCAGCGCGCCCGCTTCGGCGCCTGGTACGAGACCTTCCCGCGCTCGACCGGAAAGCCAGGCACGCACGGCACGTTCCGAGACCTCGAGGACCGCCTTCCGTACATCTCAGGCATGGGCTTCGACGTGCTCTACCTGCCGCCGATCCACCCGATTGGACGCAGCAACCGGAAGGGCCGCAACAACTCGGTCACCGCGAAGTCTGGAGAGCCGGGCAGCCCGTGGGCGATCGGCTCAGCCGAGGGCGGCCACAAGGCGATCAACCCCGAGCTCGGCACGCTCGAAGACTTCCGGCGGCTCGTGCGCGTCAGCTCAGAGCACGGCCTGCAGATCGCGCTTGACATCGCATTCCAGTGCGCGCCTGATCACCCATACGTCAAGGAGCACCCTGAGTGGTTCCGGCACCGCCCTGACGGCACGATCCAGTTCGCCGAAAACCCTCCGAAGAAGTACGAGGACATCGTGCCTTTCGACTTCGAGACCGCGAGCTGGCGTGAGCTGTGGCAGGAGCTCCTGTCGGTGATCCAGTTCTGGATCGAGCAGGGCGTGCGCATCTTCCGCGTCGACAATCCGCACACCAAACCGTTCGCGTTCTGGGAATGGCTCATCGAGTCGGTGCGCAAGACCGATCCTGACATCATCTTCCTGTCCGAGGCCTTCACTCGGCCGAAGGTCATGTACCGCCTCGCCAAGCTCGGCTTCAGCCAGTCGTACACCTACTTCGCGTGGCGGAACACTGCATGGGAGATCCAGCAGTACTTCACGGAGATCACCAAGCCGCCGGTGGTGGACTTCATGCGTCCCAACGTGTGGCCGAACACTCCGGACATCCTCAACGAGTACCTGCAGACCGGCGGACGCAACGCGTTCGCGGCGCGCTTCCTGCTGGCGGCGACGCTGGGAGCGAGCTACGGGATCTACGGCCCGGCGTTCGAGCTGTTCGAGAACCGGCCGCGTGAGGTGGGCTCCGAGGAGTACCTCGACTCGGAGAAGTACCAGCTCCGCGAATGGGACGTGAACAGCGGCGAGAGTCTGCGCGAGCTGATCACCGTCATCAACAGGGTGCGGCGCGACAACCCTGCCCTGCAGAACGACCGCTCACTCCGCTTCCATCCAACCGAGAACGACCAGCTCGTCGCCTACTCGAAGACCACCGACGACCTCGGCGACGTGGTCCTCACCGTGGTCAACGTCGACCCGCGCCGCACGCAGGCGGGCATGATCACCCTGCCGCTGGATGAGCTGGGCTTGCCGCTCGACAAGAGCTACCAGGCGCACGAGGTGCTCACCGGCGCGCGCTACACGTGGAGCGGCCCCCGCAACTACGTCGAGATAGACCCTTCGTCCGCGCCGGGCCAGATCTTCCGATTCCGCCATCGCGTGCGCACCGAGCACGACTTCGAGTACTTCCTGTGATCGAGACCGCGGCCCCTTCCGCACGGCGGCGCCGCGTGCCCGAGACGTTCCGGCTCGACGACGACCCGCTCTGGTACAAGGACGCGATCGTCTACGAGCTGCACGTGCGCGCGTTCAACGACAGCAACGCCGACGGCAGCGGTGACTTCGCGGGACTGATCGAGAAGCTGCCCTACCTGCAGGACCTGGGCGTCAGCGCGATCTGGCTCCTGCCGTTCTATCCCTCGCCGCTGCGTGATGACGGCTACGACATCGCCGACTACGCGAGCGTCAACCCGATGTTCGGCGACCTCGGAGACGTGCAGCAGCTCATCAAGGAGGCCCACCGCCGGGGCATGCGGGTGATCAACGAGCTTGTGTGCAACCACACCTCGGACCAGCACCCGTGGTTCCAGCGCGCGCGCCACGCGCGGCCGGGCAGCGTCTACCGCGACTTCTACGTGTGGAGCGAGACGAACCAGCGTTACCAGGACGCGCGGATCATCTTCAAGGACTTCGAGGTCTCGAACTGGACCTGGGACCAGGTCGCGAACGCGTACTACTGGCACCGCTTCTACTCCCACCAGCCGGACCTGAACTACGACAACCCGCGCGTCAAAGAGGCGATCTTCAAGACCTGCGACTTCTGGCTCGACATGGGCATCGACGGCATGCGCCTCGACGCGGTGCCCTACCTCTACGAGCGAGAGGGCAGCAACTGCGAGAACCTCCCGGAGACGCACGGCTTCCTCAAAGAGCTGCGCAAGCACATCGACGACCACTACCCGAACCGCATGCTGCTGGCGGAAGCGAACCAGTGGCCAGAGGACGCGGTCTCCTACTTCGGCACCGGCGACGAGTGCAACATGAACTTCCACTTCCCGCTGATGCCGCGGCTCTTCATGTCGATCCGCATGGAGGACCGCTTCCCGATCGTCGACATCCTCGCGCAGACGCCGGCGATTCCCGACAACGCTCAGTGGGCGCTGTTCCTCCGCAACCACGACGAGCTGACGCTCGAGATGGTCACGGACGAAGAGCGCGACTACATGTACCGCTCCTACACGCAGGACCGTGCGGCGCGCATCAACCTCGGCATCCGCCGCCGCCTGGCGCCGCTGCTGGGCAACGACCGGCGCCGCATCGAGCTGATGAACGGCCTCCTGTTGTCATTGCCGGGCACGCCGGTCATCTACTACGGCGACGAGATCGGCATGGGCGACAACATCTTCCTCGGCGACCGCAACGGCGTGCGCACGCCGATGCAGTGGAGCGGCGACCGCAACGCCGGCTTCTCGCGCGCCAACAGCCAGCGCCTGTACCTCCCGGTCGTGACCGACCCGGAGTACCACTACGAGGCCGTCAACGTCGACGCGCAGATCGCCAACCCGCACTCGCTCCTTTCGTGGATGAAGCGAGTGATCGCCCTCCGCAAACAGCATCGCGCGTTCGGGCGCGGCACCCTGGAGCTGCTCCGGCCGGAGAACCGCAAGGTGCTGGCCTTCGTGCGCCGCTATGAATCCGAGCAGATCCTATGCGTGGCCAACCTCTCGCGATTCCTCCAGGTAGTCGAGCTCGACCTCTCGCAGTTCAAGGGACTTGTGCCGGTGGAGCTCTTCGGCTCGACCGAGCTGCCGCCGGTCGGCGAATCTCCCTACTTCCTCACGCTCGGCCCCCACTCCTTCTACTGGTTCTCGATGCAGCCGAAGGCTTCCGCGCAGGTCACCTACGACCCTCACGTCGCGGCCACCACGCTGCCCGAGATCCGGGTGCCGCTCGGTTGGGAGTCGGTGCTCGACGATGGGCCGCGAGCACGCCTCGAAAGCGTGCTGTCGGGCTACGTGCGCAACCGGCGCTGGTTTGCCGGCAAGGCGCGAAAGCTCAAATCGGTCGCGCTGACCGACTACGTCGACATCCGGACCGCCGAAGGCACCGCGTACCTCACGACCCTCGTGTGCGGCTATGCGGAGGGCGACCCGGACACGTACCTGATGCCCATCGCGCACGCGAACCCTGCGGAATCGCAGCACGTCCTCGAGCGGTGGCCGCACGCCGCCATCTCCTGGATAACCGACGGCGACGGCCAGCGCGGCCTGCTCTACGACGCGCTGTCGCCGCCCGGTCTCGCAGAGGCGCTCCTCTCGGCGATGGCGCGGCGGCGCCGCTTCAGCGGACCCAAGGGCACGCTGGTCGGCTCGACGACCAAGGCCTTCCTGCGGCTGCGCGGGCCCGAGACGATTCGGCTGGAGGCCGCGGTGTCGACCGCCGAGCAGAGCAACAACTCGGTCGTCTACGGGGAGCGGCTGATCCTCAAGCTGTTCCGCCGAGTCGAGGAGGGCGTGAATCCCGAGCTCGAGATCGGCCGGTTTCTCACGGAGCGCACCAGCTTCACGCAGATCGCTCCCCTGGCGGGAGCGCTCGAATATCGCCGCGACGGTGGTGAGCCGCTCTCGGTGGCCGTGCTGCAGGGCTACATCCCCAACCAGGGCGACGCGTGGAGCTACACCCAGTCGACGCTCGCAGGCTTTCTCAAGGCGGCCGAGGCGCGCGCCGACGGCGATCCGCCGGTGCTGCCCCGCAGTCTCCTCCTGACGACGGTCGGCGATCTGCCCGACCTCGCGCAGCAGGCAATCGGCTCGTATCTCGAGGCGGCCCGGCTCCTCGGCAAGCGGACAGCTGAGCTGCACACCGCGCTTGCGAGCGACCCGACGGACCCGATCTTTGCGCCCGAGCGGATGTCGGCGCAGGACCAGCGTTCGACATACCAGTCGATCAGCCAGGTCGCGACGCGCGCCATGGAGCTGCTGCGGTCGCTGCAGAACCGGCTGCCCGCTGATGCGAAGGAGGACGCGAAGCACGTGCTGGAGCTCGAGCCTCAGATCGGACACCTGCTGCGCACCTTCCTCCAGCGCAAGCTGACGACGACGCGCATCCGCGTGCACGGCGACTACCACCTCGGGCAGGTGCTGTACACGGGGAGTGACTTCGTGATCATCGACTTCGAAGGCGAGCCCTCGCGCACCCTTTACGAGCGGCGTCTGAAGCGCCTCGCGATGCGCGATGTCGCGGGGATGCTGCGTTCCTTCCACTACGCGGCCCAGGCCGCTCTGCGCAATGACCACGTGACTCCCGCGGTGCTCGCGCGGCTGCGGCCCTGGGCACGATTCTGGGTCGACTCGGTCTCGATCGCGTTCATGCGCGGCTACCTCGCGACCGCCGCCGCGGCGACTTTTGCGCCGCAGACAAACGCCGAGCTGGAGCTGCAGCTGACGACGATGCTGCTGGAGAAGGCCCTGTACGAGCTCCGTTACGAGCTCAACAGCCGGCCGGACTGGGTCGACATCCCGCTGGTCGGCATCCGAGACCTCGTGGCGCCAGGATGATCGCCGACTCCCTCATCTCACCCTTCGACCTCCACCTCTTCAGCGAGGGCACGCACACCCACCTCTTCGAAAAGCTTGGTTCACACCCGGCGGCCGATGGATCGGGGACCATGTTCGGCGTGTGGGCGCCGAACGCCGACGCGGTGAGCGTCATCGGCGATTTCAACGGTTGGAACCGCACCGCGAACCCACTGCAGCCGCGCGATTCGTCAGGCATCTGGGAGGGCTTCGTACCCGGCGCCAAGCACGGGGCCATGTACAAGTACTACGTCCACTCACGGGTCACGCGAAACGGCGTGGACAAGGCGGACCCGTACGCATTTTTCGCGGAGCCGCCGCCGCGGCAGGCTTCGATCGTCTGGAACCTCGACTACGGGTGGAACGACCAGGCCTGGATGTCGGAGCGGGGCGGCTTCAACGGCCGCGCCGCGCCGTGGTCGGTGTACGAGATGCACATCGGCTCCTGGATGCGGGTGCCCGAGGAGAACAACCGCTCTCTCTCGTACCGCGAGCTGGCGCCACGGCTCGCGGAATACGTGCAGCGCCTCGGCTTCACCCACGTCGAGTTCATGCCGGTGATGGAGCATCCCTTCTACGGCTCATGGGGCTACCAGGTCACCGGCTATTTCGCCCCGACGAGCCGGTACGGCACGCCGCAGGATTTCATGTACCTCGTCGACCATCTGCACCAGAACGGCATCGGCGTGCTGCTCGACTGGGTGCCCTCGCACTTCCCCGCCGACGAGTTCGGTCTCCAGAACTTCGACGGCACTCACCTCTACGAGCACGCCGACCCGCGGTTGGGCATTCACCCCGACTGGGGAAGCTCGATCTTCAATTACGGTCGCAACGAGGTGCGCGGCTTCTTGCTCAGCAGCGCGCTGTTCTGGCTCAACCGCTACCACGTCGACGGCCTACGCGTGGACGCGGTCGCGTCGATGCTCTACCTCGATTACTCGCGCAAGGCGGGCCAGTGGATTCCCAACAAGTACGGCGGCCGCGAGAACCTGGAGGCGGTGGACCTGCTGAGGCGGTTCAACATCGAGGTCTTCAAAGAGCAGCCCAACGTGCAGACGGTCGCGGAGGAGTCGACCGCGTGGCCCATGGTCTCCCGGCCCACCTACATCGGCGGGCTTGGCTTCGGGATGAAGTGGGACATGGGCTGGATGCACGACACGCTCGAGTACCTGTCGAAGGAGCCGATCCACCGCAAGTTCGAGCACCAGCGGCTGACCTTCCGGATGCTCTACGCATGGTCTGAGAACTACATGCTGCCGCTGTCACACGACGAGGTTGTGCACGGCAAGGGGTCCTTGATCGCGAAGATGCCGGGCGACGAGTGGCAGAAGTTTGCGAACCTGCGGTTGCTGTTCGCGTGGATGTACGCGCAGCCCGGCAAGAAGTTGATCTTCATGGGCGGCGAGTTCGGCCAGTGGCACGAGTGGAACCACGATTCGAGCCTGGACTGGCATCTGCTCGGGGCCCCGATGCACTCGGGCCTCAGCCACTGGGTCGGCGACCTCAACCGCGTGCTGCGCACGGAGCGGGCGATGCACGAGCTGGACTTCGACCCGGCGGGTTTTCAGTGGATCGACGTGACGGACAACGACAACAGCGTGGTCAGCCTGATCCGCCGCGGGTCGGCGCCCGAGGACGTGGTCGTGGCGGTGTTCAACTTCACGCCGGTGCCACGGCACAACTACCAGATCGGCGCGCCGGTCGAGGGGCACTGGCGCGAGCTGCTGAACTCCGACGCGTCGATGTACGGCGGCAGCGGGCAGGGGAACCTGGGCGGCATCGACGCTGCGCCTGTCGGCCGGCACGGGCACCGGCATTCGCTGACCCTCACGCTGCCGCCGCTGTCGGCGGTGTTCCTGAAACCGGGGCCCTCCTAGGCCAGGAATCCGCCGGTTCCCGGGAGCCGACCTCAGGTCGCCGCTTCAAACCTGTCCGCTCCCGGAACTCGACGGGGCACGGCTTCAGGCGGCGCACTCGCTGTCGGCGAGGTCCAGCTCGGCCTTTGACTCGCGGCGGTCGCGCAGCAGCGCGATCGTGATCGCCAGGGTCGCCACGAACGCGCCCGCGGCGACGAGCCACGACACGTGGTAGCCACCCGCCAGAGCTGAGACGCCGTCGACGCCGCTCCCCAGGAGGCTCGCGGTCCGGCCGCCCGCGATGGTGGCCAGGATGGCCAGCCCGAGCGCGCCGCCGACCTGACCGGTCGTGTTCAGCAGACCGGAGCCAAGGCCGGCGTCCTGCGGTGCAACGCCTGACATCGCGATCATCGTCAGCGCCGGAAACGCGAGCCCGCCGCCGAGGCCAAGCAGCGCCATCGGCACCAGCATGTGCACGGGGTACACCGCGACGTCGGGGCCGAAACCGAGCCACAGCAGGGCGCCCGCAACGATGACCTGACCCACGATCAGCATGGCCAGTGGGCCGAACCGCGTGATGAGCATGGCCGAGAACCGCACCGAGAACAGCCCCATCACAGCGGCGACGGGCAGGAATGCCAGGCCTATCTGCAGCGGCGCATAGCCCATCACCCGCTCGAGGTCCAGCGAGCCGGCGAAGAAGAATCCGAGGAATCCCGCCGACATAAGCGCCTGCGCGGCGTTGGCGGCGGACAGCTTTCGCGAAGCGAAGATGCGCAGGGGCAGGATCGGGTTCGAGGCTCGCAGCTCGCGGACGATGAACGCTGCCAGAAGCGCGACCGACACAACTCCGAAGATGGGCGACTCCACAATGGCGTAGACGCCGACCATCAGCGCGCCGGTCACGAGCAACGCGCCGAGCACGTCCGCGCCCTTTCCCAGTCCGAGACCTCGGTCGTCCTCCAGCAGCCGCCAGGCGACGACGATCGTCGCGATGCCAAGCGGCAGGTTGACGAAGAAGATCCAGTGCCAGCTCACGGCCTGGGTGATCACGCCGCCGGCGAGCAGCCCGATCGCCGCGCCGGCTGAGGCGATGACGCTGAAAACGCTGAACGCCTTCGCCTGCTCGTCGGGCCGCGGGAACAGCCCCACGATCATGGCCAGGATGACGGCGGAGCTCACGGCGCCGCCGACACCCTGGACAAAGCGGGCCGCGATCAGCCATTCCTGGCTGAACGACAGTCCGCACAGCACCGACGCACCGGTGAACAGGGCGAGCCCGGCGAGGAAGACGCGCTTGCGGCCGAGCAGGTCGCCGAGGCGGCCGGCCAGCAGCAAGAGGCCCGCGAACGCGATCAGGTACGCGTTCAGCACCCACGCCAGCCCGGACTGGCTGAAGCCCAGGTCACGCTGGATCGAGGGCAGCGCGACGTTGACGATCGTCATGTCCACGACGATGAGCAGGAACCCGGAGCAAAGGACCGTCAGCGAGAGCCAGCGCGAGTTCTTCGTCATGCCTGTTTGGACGAGTGCCACGGGTGAAACTAATCGGGTCCGGGACCGATTAATTTCAGGCTGTTTTTGAGTCAGATCTGTCGATGAGGCTCACTGTGGACTGCGCCGGCGTGGTGGATCCGGCGATGGACACGATCGGCGCGCTGGCCAGGGCGCAGCTGAACGCCAGGCGGGCCGGGTGCTCCATCGAGCTCGCTAACGCCGCGCCCGGGCTCCTCGAGCTCCTGAACTTCGCCGGCCTCGCCGAATTACTGCTCGGTGAAGGTGAGCGGCAGACCGAACAGCGGAAAGAGGCGAGCGGTGTCGAGGAAGAACGTGAACTCGGCGATCCGCCCGTCCTTTAGCTCCAGCACCTGGAGCGCCCACGGCTCGTAGCCGCCACCCGGCGCAGGCTTGTACTGCCCGAACGCCGGCGAGCCGTTGGCCATGACCACAGGGATGACGCGCGACCCTTCACAGCCGATGCCAGGCCCGACCCACCAGGCGAGGATGTCGTCACGGCCGGCGAGCCACATGTCGAACGGAGGCATCGACTGGGACGCGTCCTCGCGGATGAGTGCCGTGAGCGCCTTCATGTCATAACGCTCGAAGGCCGTGACATAGCGCTCGAGCATCGCGCGGTCGGCGTCGCTGATCGCGGGCAGCGGGTCCGTCGAGCTGAGGTTGCTCTTCGCGAGAGTGGCGCGGGCGCGCTGCAGCGAGCTCGTCACCGACGCGACGGTCGTCCCCAGCAGCTCCGCGACCTCGGACGCCTCCCACCGCAGCACGTCGCGCAGGATCAGAGAGGCTCGCTGCTTCGCGGGCAGCTTCTGGAGGGCGGCGACGAACGCGAGGCGCACCGACTCGAGCTCCACGGTCCGCTCGGCCGGATCGGGGTCAGGGGCCACCATGGAAATGGGGATCGGCTCGACCCACTTCTTGTCGGTCGGGATGTTCAGATGGATCGCAAGCGGCTCGCACGCGCTGCCGAGGTCCATCGGCCGCACCCGCCGCTGCTGTCCCTTGAGCACGTCGAGGCACACGTTGGTCGCGATCCGGTACAGCCACGACCGCAGCGCGGAGCGCCCCTCGAACTGCTCGCGGCTCTTCCACGCCCGCACGAACGTCTCCTGCACGGCGTCCTCGGCGTCAAACGGCGAGCCGAGCATGCGGTAGCAGTAGCCAGTGAGTCCCGAGCGGTACTGCTCGAACTCGGCGAAGTCGTGCGTCATCGACAGGGTGGACTGCTGCACAGATCTTCGATTTTAGACGGGCACCCCGAAGAGCTAGGGCGCCGGGCTCGGGTCCACTCCGGTGAACTGCTGCGACACGCCGGCCTCGGCGCGGATGACGTGCATCACCGCGTTGATCAGCGCGAGGTGCGAGAACGCCTGCGGGAAGTTGCCGAGGTGCCGGCCGCTTCGCGGGTCGATCTCCTCGGCGTAGAGCTGCAGCGGGCTCGCATACGACAGCAGCTTTTCGCACAGCTCGCGCGCCCGCGTGACCTCGCCTATCTCGGCGAGGGCGGACACCAGCCAGAAAGAGCAGATGGTGAACGTCCCCTCCTCCCCCGAGAGACCGTCATCGGTCTCATTGGTGCGGTATCGCAGCACCATGCCGTCAACCGTCAATTCGTCCGCGATCGCCAGCACGGTGGCGCGCACGTGCGCATCCGTGGGCGGCAGGAACCGCACCAGCGGGATCAGCAGCACGGACGCATCGAGGGCCTTCGTGCCGTAGTGCTGCACGAACACCCCCCGCTCGTCCACGCCGTGGTCGCAGATGTCGTCCTTGATCTGGTCCGCGACCGACTGCCAGCGCTCAGCCAGACCCGCGTCCCCGTGAAGCTCGGCGAGGCGCGCTCCACGGTCGCACGCGACCCAGCACATGAGCTTCGATGACGTGAAGTGCTGCGGCTCGCCGCGCACCTCCCAGATGCCGCGGTCCGGCTTCCTCCAGTTCTCGATCGCCGACTCCACCGCCTTCTTGAGAATCGGCCACACAACCTCCGGCAGGTAGTCGCGCGACTTGGTGTGCAGGTACACCGAGTCGAGCACGGCACCCCACACGTCGTGCTGCTTCTGGGCATAGGCCGCGTTGCCGATGTGCACCGGCGAAGATCTCTCGTAGCCGCTGAGGTGGTCGAGGGTTCCCTCGGCGAGCTCGTGCTCGCCCCCGATGCCATACATGATCTGCAGGTCCTGCTTCTCGGCCGCCACGTCGGCGATGAAGTAGAAGAAATCGTTCGCCTCGCGCGCGAAGCCAAGCGTGTAGAGACCCCACAGCATGAAGGTCCCGTCGCGAATCCAGGTGTAGCGGTAGTCCCAGTTGCGCTCGCCGCCGATGGTCTCGGGCAGCGAGGTGGTGGGCGCCGCGAGAAGGGCGCCGGTCGGGCTGTAGGTGAGGCCTTTCAGGGTGAGCGCGCTCCGCTGCAGGTAGCTCTGCCAGGGGTGCTCGGGGAAGTCGCCCTTGTTGATCCACTCGCGCCAGTAGTCGGCCGTGCGCTCGATGCGTTGGAAGGCCTCGTCGGCGGTCGCCGGCGGAGGGTGCTCGTCCCAGAACTGCTTGCCCGTCGAGTACTGCGATCGCGGCCAGGCGAGCGCCGCGAATGCGCGCTCACCCTGACGCAGCGTCGTGGTGGCGTGCGCTCCCGGACCCTCGAAGCCGGCGCGCAGATCGGTGACCAGCCGCAGCGGAATGTCGTTCGGGCCGCCGGTCGCGGTGGCCTCACCGTAGCCGGGGCTCGAGTACTCCCACTTCGCCGCCGTGCGCCCGTAGTCGAAGACGGGGTGGCAGTCCAGGCTGAGCTCGACGCTTCCGACGACGCACTTGGCGGTGCGCAGAAGGATGTGCTCGGCCTCGTAGTCGGTCGGCGGCCGCCGGTGCGTGCCCGAGCGCCGCTGCTCGTGATACCACGGACCGATGCAGAGGGCGTCGCGGACGATGAGCCAGCCCGTCCGCGTGCGCCAGGTGGTCTCGATGACCAGGGTGCCCGGCAGGTAGCGGCGCCCTGCCGGAACGCTCACGCCCGCCGGCCCGAAGCTGAAGTTGCCCGCTGCGCGGTCGAGGATCGCACCGAATACGCTTGGGCTGTCAGGCCGGGGGAGGCACATCCACTCCACGCGGCCGCTGGGCGCGATCAGGCAGTTGACCTCGCAATCGGACAGGAACGCGTACTCCGCAATCGGCGGAAACGAGCTCGCGACGTGCTGGTGAAGCGGCTCAGCCGCCGGTTGGTGTACGGCCCCGTCGCCGTTGGAGGCAGGCGCGATCGCACGGCCAAGGTCCTCAACCCGTGCTTTTCTAACCACCCGATTGCCCCAGCAACCAAAGGTTATGCCTTGGAACCGGCCTCCGGAGCGCCCAACTTGATCCGGCGGCGGCGCCTCCACCAGGACCTGGAGTGCTCGGCCAGGAGGTCATGGACCGCGAGATGCGGGCCGGCCGGTTCCCCCTCTTCGCTGAGCTCGAGCCACCGCCGCGCGATCTCCACGTAAACGTCGGCCTCGGTCCATCCGGGCAGCTGCTTGAGCACGTTGTGCTCGCGGATGGCGTCCTCGATTGGCTTGTAGACGTTGTCGTACCAGCTTGCGGCCGCCTCTTTCAGCGGCACCGACCGCCCCTGCTCGAGGCCCATGAAGTAGGCGTGCCCGAGGATGTGCTTGAGGATCTCGTCGTACCGGCCGAGCCGGCTGCATTCAAGGCGCGCTTCTGGCCGCGAGCGGTGCAGCTGGGTGGTCTCCAGAAAAGCCGCGTACTCGGCCGCACGGAGCAGCGCGTCAGCGTCCACGGACGGATCGAGCGGGGCGCGCGTCTTGACATTGATCACGCGTGCGTTGATCGTCGGCCTCCCGAGGTTCCGCGCCACCGACACGCGGTGATGCCCATCGATCACGTAGTAGCTGCCGTCCACCTTGTACACGTCGATCGGCGGCAGCTCATCCCCTTCGACCATCGCCTGGTAGATGCGCGTCCACCGCTCCCGCATGCGCCGGTTGATGGGCAGGAACCCCGGATCGAACTCCTGCGACTTCGCGTCCGGCGCGGCTGAGCCGGCGATCTTGTCCAGCGGGATCTCGTGGGTGCCGCCATACGCGCTGCCTTCGAGCCCCGCGGCCTTCAGCATCGGCTCGACGGAGTGCAGCCGCTGGGCACGGCCGGTGAGGATCGCTCGGAGCGAGCGCCTGAATGCGCGCGAGCGCGCGGTGTCGAAGTCCTGAATGGCGCGGATGCGCTCCAAACCGCTCAACCGACCCCAGCCTACATGGGCCCCGGCACCCGCGAAAAAGCGCCCATCGGGCGAACGTTCGCTCGGCCATAATGGGCGGCCGTGAGGGTGCAGGGACCGACACGCCACGTGTCCGTCAAGGACGTTGCCGCAAAGTCGGGCGTGAGCTTCCAGACGACCAGCAAGGTCCTGAACGGCAAGGGTTCCGTCTCGGACGTCACCAGGGCGCGAATCCTGCGCGCGGCACGCGAGCTTGGCTACGTGCCCAACCTCCTCGCGCGCAGCCTGGTGATGCACGCGACGCGCGCCATCGGCCTGGTGGCCAGTGACCTCAGCGACAACAACCTGAGCCGCTTCATCGTGGGCGCCGAGCAGGAGGCACGGCGGCGTGGTTACAGCATCATCGTCACCGGCGTCGAGAGCGGAGGCTCCGGCGGGGGCGAGGCCCTGCCGGCGCTGATCGAGCGGCGCGTCGACGGCATCCTGCTCGCGACGCCCGATCTCGAGGTCGACCGCAGCAGCCGCCGTTCGCTTCAGGGCACTCTGCCGGTGGTCAGCCTGCACCACGTCCCCGTCCGGGTCTCCGCTTTCGTCGGGTGCGACGACCAGCTGATCGGCCAACTCGCGACCGCCCACCTGATCGACGGTGGCCACCGCCGCATCGCCACGGTCATCGGACCTCCAGGCCGCCACGCAACCTCGGGTCGTCTCGACGGTTACCGCCAGGCCCTCGAGACGGCCGGAATCGAGTTCGATCAAAGCCTCGTCGCGAACGCATCCGGAGAGATCGAAGAAGCGGTTCGGGCCACGAAGGAGCTGATCGCTCGGCGGCCCGACCTCACGGCGATCTTCGCCCAGAACGACCTCATGGCCGTTGGTGTGCTCGCGGCGCTGCGCGACATGGGCCGCCGGGTACCCGAAGACTGCGCTGTCGTCGGCTGCGACGACATCGACGTTGCCGCCTACACGGCGCCGCCGCTGACCACCGTCCACGTGCCCTTCCACGAGGTCGGCGAGGCGGCGATGCGCGTGCTGCTCGACGCCATCGAAAACCCTTCCACGTCCAGGAGCAACATGTCGCTCGGCGTGCGCTTGGTGGTCCGCGCTTCCACCTAGCGGGAGATAGTTGTTCAGCCTCGCCTGCGAATCGCCGACACCCTGACCGGCGC
>Ga0075436_100001084_pt1 | contig 18332 bp, 19 predicted proteins | sample RhiMethybrSRZTD5_FD_75303 | JGI IMG/M metagenome (GOLD analysis project Ga0075436, IMG submission 75303) | Populus rhizosphere microbial communities from Tennessee, USA - Rhizosphere MetaG P. TD hybrid SRZTD5 | ecosystem: Host-associated > Plants > Roots > Rhizosphere > Soil | place: USA...
TTCGCGCAGGATCAAATCCGGACCGAGCGCTGGACGGTCAACGCCGGCATCCGGTGGGATCACTACGACCTCGTCGTGCGCGAGCGGGCGATCAGCCCGCGCGTGGCTGTCGCGCGGTCCTGGCCGTCGGCAGATCTCGTCGTGCGCGCTTCGTACGATCGCGCGTTTCAGACGCCTGCCGTCGAGAACCTGCTGCTGGCGAGCTCGCCCGAGGTCGACGCGCTGAGCGATCAGGTCCTTCGGTTGCCGGTGCGCCCGTCGCACGGGAACTTCTACGAGGCCGGCGTGACGAAATCGATGTTCGGCCTGCTGCGGCTCGATGCGGCGTGGTTCGCCCGCGGAACGGACAACGTCGCCGACGACGACCTGCTGCTGAACACCGGCGTCAGCTTTCCCATTGCGTTCCGCGACGCGTCGATTCGCGGGCTCGAGCTGAAGGCCGACGTGCCTTACTGGCGATCGGTGTCCGGATCGATCGGCTACGCGTGGATGCGGGGGCGCGCTCATCTGCCGATTACCGGCGGCCTCTTCCTCGGCGACGAGGCGGCGTCGCTGCACGCATCGACGGAAGAGTTTCCAGTCACGCAGGACCAGCGGCACACGCTCCGCGGCCGCGTCGCGTATCGGCTCGCGCCTGCCCTCACGATCGCACTCGCCGGCGCGTACGGCAGCGGCCTGCCATTCGAGTTCGCCGGCGATCGATCGGATGCCGTCGCGCTGTACGGCGAACGGATCGTCGATCGCGTCGACTTCGACCGCGGGCGGGTGAGGCCGTCGTGGTCGCTGGACGGTTCGCTCGGAATCGTCGTGGCGAAGAGAGCGCGTGCGGCCGTGCGCGTGCAGGCCGACGTGCGCAACCTGACGAACCGGCTGAACGTGATCAACTTCGCCGGGCTGTTCTCGGGCACGGCCGTCGGTCAGCCGCGCAGCGTCGCGGTTCGACTCAAAGCGGAATTCTGAGCTGCGCGCGGCGCGCCAGCCAGCGCCGCGCGTGCCGTCGCAGCCGGCGGAAGGCCGGCGTCATCGCCGTCACGATTGAAACGATCCCGCCCGCGCTGAGCGCAATCACCACGACATCCCACAGCGGACGCTGATAGTAGAGGAACGGAAAGTCGAAGCTGTGCAGGCCGTGATAGAGCCATCGGTTCACGCGGCTCCAGCGTTCTTCCTTCCTGACGATCGCGCCGCGACGCGGATCGAGATAGAGCCACGTCTGCTGCGGATCGGCGTAGCGTGCGCGCACGATCGGCAGCGGCAATTCGCCGTCCCGGTCGTAGTAGTACGCGTCGTAGGTGCGCAGCCACGTCGTGTCGACAATCGGCGTCGGCAGCATCGCGACGCGCGCGGACTCGAGCATCATGGACTCGGGGAGCCCGGCCATCGCCCCTCGTTCCGGCTCGGCAAGCGAGATGATTGCGTTCTGAGGTTCCGCGACGAGGTAAAGCTCGCCGAGGAACTGCACGATCTGGACGTCGCGCGGCGAGACGAGGGCGTCGATGGCCGCATGCAGGCGTGGCATCGTCACGGCGTCAAGCGCAATCGCGCCGCCGGCGACCGCTTCGCGCTGACTCCGCGTCGGCGTCGTGCCCGGATGCCAGTCCCACGGATCCATGGACAGCAGACCGCTGAAGATCCAGGTGCATGTCGTGAGGCCGAACAGCAGCCCCGCGTAGTGATGCCAGTGCATCATGCCCGCGTATGGCGAATGCGCGTGCTCTCGCTTCAGGCGATACCGTGAGCTCGGCGAATAGCGCCACGCGCCCCAGATCAGCCCGGTGGCGCACATCACGCAGCCGACGATCGAGAGCCAGATGATCGACTGAGCCCACAGCGTCGCGTGCCTGCGGAACGGCGTGAAATACAACCAGTGCAGCACCGCGCCTGCGTATCCCAGCCGCCTGGAGTGAGCGGTCGTTTGCATGACCGGCTCGCCCGTCGCGTCGGAGACATAGATAAAGGTGGCGTCCCGATCGTCGACCGCGATGCGGTGCAGCGGAAACGCGGTGCGTGACACTCCGGTCAGCGTCCATTGGTCCGGCTGCTCGAGCAGCGCGTCGTAGCGTGCCCGAGCCGGCTCGCTGCCGGCGAACCGAGCGGCGATCGCGACGGCGCGCTCGCGGTCGACGCCGTCGAGCACATCGCCGCTGTCGGCGAACACGGTGACCGATTCGCGCGCCGACGACAATCGGTACACGGGGCGTCCTTCGAACGTCGACACGTGAATCGCTGATGGAGCGATGCCGCCGAGATGAACCGCGTCAGCGGGCGAGACGCGGATCGCGTCGGGTCGGATCGGCGTCAGCTGCGAAAGCCACCTGGAGCGCGGCAGCTCCGGCATGCGCGCGTACATCATCACGATGCCGGACGCGAACCAGACGAGGAACAGCAGGCATCCGCCGATGCCGAGCCAGCGATGCGTGTAGATCAGCGCGCGGCGCATCCGACGCTTATACTAACGGACCTATGAACGCCTTCGCTGCCATCGTCGCGGCCCTCGTACTGGCGGCGCCTCTTGCCGCAGACGACCTCGCACGGCTGAAATTCCTGATCGGACGATGGCAGGCGATCGACACCGCGGCAGGGGAGAGCGGCAGCTTCACGTTCGAACTGGCGGTGCAGGATCACCTGATGCTGCGGAGGAACGAAGCGATCTACCAGGCGACCGATCGACGCCCGGCATCGCGCCACGACGATCTGATGGCGATCTATTCGGAGGACGGCGCGCTCAAGGCCGACTACTTCGACAACGAAGGGCACGTCATTCGCTACTCGGTTCAGCCACGTGAGGGCAACCGCGTCGTCTTCGTCAGCGACGCGAAGACGTCGGAGCCGCGTTACCGCCTGTCGTATTCGATCGCCGCGGACGGTGTTCTGACCGGTAGCTTCGAAGTCGCCGCGCCGGGAAGCGGCGATGCGTTCAAGCCGTACCTCTCGTGGCGCGCCCGCCGGCAGTAGCACGCGCCACCCGGAGCGCGCGCCAACAGGAGCGCGAGGCTTTAGCCGAGCGTGGCACTGGCGATCCCTGACGATATACTGACCGCGTGATCATCGACCCTGAGGGGCATGAGCTCGATGCGCTGCTGGCGCGACTGCCGGCCGTGCATCAATGCTCGGTCGTCGAGGTCGGCTGCGGCGATGGGCGGCTGACGAGACGCTACAGCCAGCATGTCGGCTCGGTGCTCGCGATCGATCCGGGTGAGCTCGCAGTGGCGGCGTTCCGAAGTGAAGGAGTTCCGGCGAATGTGGAGCTCCGCGCGATACCGATCGATCGGCTCGAGCTGTCAGACGAATCGGTTCACGTCGTGCTGTTCTCGTGGGCATTGTGATGAGTGCCCGCCGAGGGCATGGTCCATGCTCTGAATCGAGCGCATCGCTGGCTGAAGCCGCCGTCGGGGCGGATCATCGATCTTCGCCCGGCCCATGTCGTCGCCGAGGTCGAGCTCGGGCTGCCCGACGGTTCGATCGCGGCGGTGGGCGGGCTCGTCGTCGGCGACGAGCGGCGTCAACGCCATCGCGCCGCCGATCTCGCGGTGTCGGCGGTCGTTCAACGCGGAACGCTCACCGTGAGCGCGGAGCGGGAATTCCCGTTCTATCGCTATGCGAATTCCGCAGACGAGCTGCGCGAATACATCGCCACGAAATGGCAGCACACCCACCTCGATGCCGCCACCGAAGCGCGCGCGCACGAGATGATGCGCGCGAACCCAGGCGCCCGCCTGTGGCTCCGCGAACGAGTGGCGATCAGAAACTTGCTGCCGGCAGTTGCATCGTAGCGGTCCCTCTTCTTCACTGTCGCCCGCGGAGACGTCTCTACCGACCGACAAGAATCAGGACTCCGGCGAGCAGCGCCAGAACGGCCATCAGCGGAGGCGGCAGCACGAGCGCGATCAAGCCAGCGAGCCCCGACAGAATCAGCCACAGTGCGAGAACCAGCATTCCTACGTTTCGTTGGAATACGACCGCCATTGCCATCTCCTTTGGGTCCGTGATTCTGTCGGGTGTCAACCGCCGGAGCGTGCCCGAAACGCGAGGTACGCGAAGATGATGACGAGCGCCAGGAGCGCGAGTCGCGCGGCTCCCATCAGGCGTGTATGAGCAACGTGCCGCGTGCCCTTCGGTTTGATGCCGGTGACGGCGGCAACGGCTGTGATGAGTACGGCGAGGCCCAGCCATAGGAGCCAGCTCATGGCGACCTACAGGATATACCTTGGGGAGATCCGGCCGTGGACGGACGAACTATTGGAACGATTACAGCGACTGGTGCGCTGATCGTTCTCGGGCACGTGGCCCTCGGTTTGTACACGTGATCAATCATGGCCTTGCCGGGGGCAGCGCAATCGTGAACTTCGCGCCGCCTTCGGGACGATTCTCCACGCGCACGTTCCCGCCGTGCAGCTCGACGAGGTGCTTGACGATCGCAAGGCCGAGTCCGGTGCCGCCAGGATCGCGCGCGCGCGACTTGTCGACGCGATAGAACCGCTCGAACACCCGCGACAGGTCTTCTTCGGGAATGCCCGGCCCCTGATCGGAGACCGAAATTTCGACGCGGTGATCGACGCGGCGCGCATCGACGAGGATCGTCGTCTGCGCCGGCGAGTACGTGACGGCGTTGGCGACGAGATTTCTCAGCGCGTCGTGCAGCTTTGCCGGATCGGCGCGCACCGATTCGGCGCCCGGCTCGATGCGCACGTCGAACCGCTGATGTCTCTCCAGAGCGGCCGGGGCCACGTCGGCGACGACGGCGTCGGCGAGGCCGCGCGTGTCGCACGAGACGAGCTCGAGCGGCTCCTGCCGGGCGTCGAGCCGCGCCAGGCGCAGCAGGTCCTTGACCAGCCGCTCCATCCGCAGCGCGTGCCGCCCGATGACGTCGATGAACCGGCGGCTCTCCTCCGGCGTCGAGTTTCCGTCGGTCAGCGCTTCCACGTAGCCGCGGATCGCCGTCAGCGGCGTCCGGAGCTCGTGCGACACGTTCGCGACGAAATCGCGGCGGATCTGGTCGGCGCGACGCAAATCGCTGATGTCGTGGAGTACCAGCACCACGCCGTGCTCGGCCGCGCCGGCGGCCGGCGCCGCCCGGGCGATGATCGTCCGCTCCGGATCGCGCGGCGGCGAGAACTGCAGCGCATCGGGTGTCCGGCCGAAGAGCACTCCCGCGACGAGCTCGACGACCGCCGGCAGGCGGAGCGTCTCGACGTACGGCCGGCCGATGCCGACCTCGTCGAGCTTCAGCATCCGCCGCGCGGCGTCGTTTACGAGCTGCAGCCGCGCCTGCGGATCCACGACGATGACGCCTTCCACCATGCCGGCGAGGATTGCTTCCATCCGCGATCGATCGCGCGCCTGCTCGGCGAGACGGCGGCCGACGTCCTGCACCGACCGATCGAGCGCGCGCGCCACGGCGCCGATCTCGTCGTCGCCGAAGCCGAGCGGCGCCGGCGTCAGGTCGCCGGACCGATACCGCCGGGCGACATCCGAGACGAGACGCACGCGCCGGCCGATGCGCTGCGAGATGACGAACGCGATGATCGAGGCGCCGACGAGCGCGAGTCCCAGAGCGGTCACCGTCGCGCTGAGCACGGCCTGCAGCTGATTCCCCACGTCGGTGAGCGGCAGCGCGACGCGCACGATCGCAATCGACGGGTGCTTCACTGGAACCGCGACGTACAGCATGTCCATCTTCAGCGTCGCGCTGTAGCGGCGGGTGCGGCCCAGGCCGGTCGCGCGCGCCTCGACAACTTCCGGACGCTGCGCGTGGTTCTCCATCGCGGCGATTCCCTGTAGCGTCTCGAACGAGTCGCCGACGACCGTGCCGTCGGGCGCAATGAAGGTCGTCCGGGCGCCGATCAGCTGGCCGATGCGGTCGGCTTCGTCGTCGAGCTCCGGCACCGTCGAGAGCGGCGTCCCTCGCGCGATCAGATCGGCGGCGAGCCGCGCCTCCGCCACGAGCGTGTTCTCGATCCGCTCGTCGATCTGCCGGCGCATCGTTGTCGCGAAGAGCGCGCCGGCGACCGTGAGCGCCAGTACCGCGGTCGACAGCGCGGCGAGAAAGAATTTGGTCTGGAACGTCCTCATGAACGCGTCAGCGGCGCCGGGTCGACGAGCTTGTAGCCGAACTGCTTGACCGTCACCAGCGCTTCGGCGAGCAGCGGCAGCTTCTCGCGGAGGCGGCGGACGTGGACGTCCACGGTCCGTGTGCCCCCGGTGTAACGGTAGCCCCACACGTCGGTCAGCAGCACGTCGCGCGAGAGCACGCGTCCGCGATGCTGCAGCAGGTATTCGAGCAGGAGGAACTCCTTTGCCGTCAGCGTGACGTCGCGGCCGTCGGACGACACGACGTGGCGGTCCGAGTCGACCGAGATGGCGCCGTACGTCAAAGTCTTCCCGGCGACGTCGCTCGCCGCGCGCTGCGCGCGGCGGAGCAGCGCGCGCACGCGCGCAACGAGCTCGTTCGGGCTGAACGGCTTGGCCAGGTAATCGTCGGCGCCGAGCTCGAGCCCGACGATCCGCTCCGACTCCTCGGCGCGCGCGGTCAGCATGATGATGGGAATCGCGGCGGTCTTTTCGCTCGAGCGCAGGCGCCGGCAGATCTCGAGCCCGTCGACGTGCGGCAGCATCAGATCGAGCACGACGAGGGCGGGAGGATTCGCCGCGATCATCTGCAGCGCGTCGCGACCCGATGCGGCGCGATCCGTCTCGAACGCGGCTTTCTCGAGGTAGCGCGCCACGAGCTCGGCGATGTCCGGATCGTCCTCGACGATCAGGATGCGCGTGGCCATTGTCGCCATTCTATCGATCAAGACGGCGGCTGAGCCCGAAAGAGGTCAACGGTTCTGTAACTGAGCGGATTTCTTCGAAAATCAGCACGATCACGTCTGGCATCGCGCTTGGTCTGCACTCGGTAGCGAGGTGGACCATGAGGACGTATTTCGCAGCAGTACTCGGCGTGATCGCGGTCGGCGTGATGCTGATCGCCTACGGGCTTCTGAGCCCCCGCGTCGGTGCGGCGCCCGGCGACATCGTAACGCTCGATTCGCGCGGCGCAGCGTACCAGACGGCGCGGCCGGTGTACGCGAGCGAACGCGTCGCGGCGCCGGGCGATCCGTACGTCGACGCGCGCGATCCGCGAGCGTATCCGGCGTACGTGCCGCCTTCGGCAGGTCCGGTGTACGCGCCGGCGTCGGCGCGTCCAGTGTACGCGTCGCAGGCGCCTGTGGCTCCGCGCCGAACCGTAACGCATCCTGTAATTAATGACGGGGCGCCGCGTCGTGACTGGAAGAAGACGGCGCTCGTCATCGGCGGATCGACGGCGGCCGGCGCCGGGCTCGGCGGTATCTTCGGCGGCAAGAAGGGCGCGCTGATCGGCGCCGCGATCGGCGGCGGCGGAAGCACGTTGTGGGAAGCGATGCATAAATAGTTTGGGCGGAGCAAGCTCCGCCCCTACACGGACAACGTAGGGGCCGAGCTTGCTCGGCCCGCTCGCTTGTTCGGCCCGCGCGCTACGCCGCGATACAATAACGACGTGAAACCACTCGCTCTTGCTCTCATGTTCGCCTTCGCGCAAGCGACTCCCAACCTCCAGTTCCGCGGACCGGGATCCGCGCACGCGACCATCGCTCCATCACCCGGTGCGGTGACGGCGGCGCCCGGCGGCAAGGTGACGATCGGGGTCGACGTCACGCCGAAGCCGGGCATTCACGTTTATGCGCCCGGCGCCAAGGACTTCATTCCGATCGAGCTGAAGCTCGACGCGCAGCCGGTCTTCAAAGCGGGGAAGGTTGTCTATCCGAAGTCGGAGACGATGGAATTCGCGGACGAGAAGGTCCCGGTGTTCCAGAAGCCGTTCCGCCTGACGAACGACGTGACGATCGCCAAGTCTGCGAAATCCGGATCGACGATCACGCTCGCCGGCAACGTGCACTTGCAGGCGTGCGATGACAAGGTGTGCTTCCCGCCCGAGACGGTGCCGGTGAGTTGGACTGTGAGCGTGAAGTAGCTAGAAGATTTTTCCGACCAACGGATATCCCCAAAACACTCCGAGCGCCGTCGATACGCACCCGACGGCGAGCGACATCGCGCGCGCGACGCGCCGGTCGGTGCCGACGCGCGCGAGCGGCCAGCCGAGAAGGCCTGACAGCATCGCCATCCCCAGCGTCGATCCCAACCCGAACACCATCATGTAGGTGAGCCGCGCCGCCGTCGTCGGCAGCGTGGTGAGGACGAGCGCGGTGAGCGCGCCGCTGCCCGCGAGGCCGTGCACGGCGCCGACGAGGAGCGGACGGCGAGCAAGCGTCCACGCGCCGATGTGGATGTGCGCCGCCGCGCCCGGATGCACGTGGACGCGATGCCCGTGATGATGCACGTGCGCCGGACCGGCCGGACCCTGCCGCGCGGCGAGGTACATCGCCCGCAGCCCGAGGCCCACCAGCATCAGCGCGACGAACAACTCGAACAGATCGGATGCATACGTCGGCATCTCCGCGCGCAGCACGACGAGGGCCGCGCCGACCGCGACGAGCGACGTCGTGTGTCCGAGTCCCCAGCACGCGCCGAGCAGCGCCGCTTTGTAGCCGCTCCGCTCGTCGCCGTGCGTGGTGACGAGCGTCGATACCGCGGCCAGATGATCCGGTTCGAGCGCGTGCCGCATGCCGAGGAGCGAGCCGAGGCTCGAGCTCGTGACGAGTTCGAGAACGGGCATGAACGCTATTCTAACGCACACCACGTCATCGCCGATTCGCGTCCGATGCCGCAGCCGTGCCCCGAAGTCGCGGTCATCGCACGAACACCGTTCCGATATTGCGGCGACGCAGCATGTCGTTGAACGTCGCGAGATCCTTGCTGACGACGTCGCCGAGATCTTTCTCCGCAGTCGTCACCTCACCGCTCAGTTGCCTGTGCACCTCGAGCTGTTGATCGGTGGGCGCGAAGTCGCCGAGCTGCAGCGTGTCGGCAAGGTGCGAGAGCTTCTCGAGCAGCCGGCTCGGCATGCGCAGAAAGTCCTGGCCGCGGCCGGTGGCGGTCATGTTGAACAGCCGTTCCTCGACCGCAACGACGCGTTTGTCGAGATCGTCGCCCGCGGCGATCAGCTCCTTGGCCGCCGCGTCATCGCCGAGAAAGGTTTTCAGATTCCCGATCTGTGCCCGGACGGCTTCCGCGCGGTTGATGAGCGCGGCGGCCTTGTCCATGCTCTCGCGCACTTCGCGAATCGTTTTCGTCTGCGCCTCGATGTCCGCCTCGCTTCCTGCGGTGTTCGGATCCTTGCGAACCGTCAGCGGCTGCGACGCCGTCTGGCCGGCCGCATCGAGCGTCACGGTGTAGGTCCCCGGTGGCTCGAGCAGCGAAATCCGGCTCGCGCCTGCCATCGCAAACCTGCGTGTGCCATCGGGGTTCATCTTGAAATCAGCGGCGTACAACGGCCGCGTTCGCGGTTTCACCTCGGTCGACGGCTCGCCGCGCAGGTTCCACCAGATGCGATTCAATCCGGCGCGCGGCTCCTTCACGTCGATCGTCCGGACGATCTGTCCGGCCTGATCCTTGACGATGATCTTGACTGCAGATTTTGCGTCCTTCGTGTCCGTCGCGTCCGTGGTGTCCTTCGGATCGCTCGGCGGCGCGTCTTTGAGCCAGAAGGTGATCGGCGCGCCGTCCGGCGGATTGACGCCTTCGGCCGCGTCGTCGGGCATCGTCATCGGTTCGGTGATCGTGCGGAGCCGGAACGTCGTTCGAGGTTTGAAGACGTGCGCGTTGGCTGAAACAACCGCCGGCGTCAGCTCCCGGAGCGGGGTGATGTCGTCGAGGACGAAAAAGCCGCGTCCATACGTCGCAACCACGAGGTCGTTGAACTGTTCCTGGATCGCGATCCAATGGAGCGGCGCGCGCGGCAAGCCGGCCTGAAGCGGCAGCCAATGCTCGCCGTCATCCACCGAGAAGTAGAGGCCGTTTTCGACGCCGAGGAACAGCAGCCCTTTGCGGAGCGGATCCTCGCGGACGCAGTGCGCGTAGCTATGCACCGTGCGCGGCAGGTCGCCGGCGATCGATCGCCATGTGATGCCGTAGTCGGTGGTTTTGTAGACGAACGGATCGCGGTTGTTCACCTGGTGCAGATCGACGGTGATGTAAGCCGTGCCCTTGTCGTGGCGCGACGGTTCGATGTTGCTCACCGTTCCCCACGCCGGCAGGTTGGGGATGTTCGCCGTGACGTTCGTCCAGCGCGCGCCGGCGTCCCGAGTGACCTGCACCTGACCGTCGTTGGTGCCCGCCCAGATGACGCCCCGCTCGGTCGGCGATTCTGCGATGGCGAACACCACGCCGGCGTACTCCACGCCGACGTTGTCGGGCGTGAGGCCGCCGGAGATCTGCTGACGCGATCGGTCGCCTCTCGTCAGATCGGGACTGATCACCTGCCAGCTCTGACCGCCATTGGTCGTGCGATGCACGTGCTGACTGCCGGCGTACACCGTGTTGTGGTCGTGCGGCGACAGCGCGAGCGGGAACGTCCAGTTGAAGCGATATTTCACGCCGGCCGCGGGTGCGCCGACCGTCATCTCCGGCCAGATCTCGACTTCGCGCGCCTGCCGCGTGCGCTCGTCGAAGCGTTCGACGGTGCCGCCAAGGCTTCCGAAGCCGGTGCCGGTTGCCCAGATGATGTTGTTGTCGACCGGATCGGGAATGGCCCAACCGCTTTCGCCGCCCGCCACGGAATGCCACATGCCGCGTGGAATCGGACCGCCCTCCGCGTCTTCTGCCTGTCTCCCGAGCCGGCTGTTGCTCGGCCCGCGCGTCGACGGCCCGTCCTGCCGGTTGCCGTAGACGTTGTACGGAATCTGATTGTCGGTGGCGACGTGATACATCTGCGCGACCGGCAGCTGCACGTGGTGCCAGCTCTTGCCGCGGTTCACCGACACGCTCAGGCCGTCGTCGTGCGCGACGATCATGCGGTCGCCGTTCACGGGATCGATCCACATGTCGTGGTTGTCGCCGATCGGCGCGACTCTGCCCGTCAGGTCGATGCTCGTCAGGCCGCCGTCGAGGGTCTTCGTGAATTCGGCCGCGAGGAAGTACGCCTCGTTCTCGTTGTCGGGCGCGACCGCGAAGCGCGTGTAGTAATGGGTGCGGCCGCGAAGCCGGCGATCGGCGCTCACCATCTGCCAGTTCTCGCCGCCGTCCTCGCTGCGCCACAACGATCCGCTCTGTGTGTTCCGGCCGTTGTCGGTCGGCATGCCGTCGCCGGTTTCGATGAGCGCGTAGACGCGGTTCGAATTCGTGCGCGCCACCTGCGCGGAGATCTTGCCGAGCGGCGCGCCGGGCAGTCCGTGCCCGGTCAGCCGCGTCCACGTCGCGCCGCCGTCGGTCGATCGGAACAGCCCGCTGCCGCTGCCGCCGCTGGTGCGCCCCCACGTGTGGATCTCCAGCTGCCACATGCCGGCGAAGAGCACGCGCGAATTGTTCGGATCCACGGCGATGTCCGAGCAGCCGGTGTTCTCGTCGACGAAGAGCACGCGGTTCCACGTCCGGCCGCCGTCGGTCGTTCGAAAAACGCCCCGCTCCGGCTGCGGACCGTACGCGTGGCCGAGCGCGCAGGCGAACACGACGTCGGCGTTCTTCGTGTCGACGATCACGCGCGCGATCCGGCCGGTGCGCTCGAGACCCATGCGCGTCCACGATTTGCCGGCGTCGGTCGACTTGTAGATGCCGTTGCCGATCGAGATGTTGCTCCGGATGAATGCCTCGCCCGTGCCGGCCCAGATCGTGTTCGGATCGCCGGGCGCGATCGCGAGCGCGCCGATCGTCTGGACGTCCTGATCGTCGAAGATCGGATCCCAGTGCGCGCCGGCGTCACTGGTCTTCCAGATGCCGCCCGAGGCCGCGCCGACGTAGAGGACGTTCGGGTTGCCGGCAATCCCGGCGACCGCGATCAGACGATTGCCGACCGGTCCGATGTATCGGAACTTCAGCGCCTTGTATGCGTCGGGCGTGAGACGCATCGTGGATTGGGCGACGAGATGGCGATGCGCAGCGGCGACCAACACGCACACGAGGGCCGCTACGATCGTCGTGCAGCGAGACATCAGAATCCTCCTGGGACGCGGTTGCTGTCGTGCGATGCACATTTACCCGGGCCGCGCGTCTCACGTCAACCGATAATAGCCAGCCATGCGGCTGGCGCTGATTGCCGTCGGCGGAGCGCTGGGCTCGGTGAGCCGATACCTGCTGTCGATGGCGGTGCTCCGAGCCACCGGCTCGCTGTTCCCTGCCGGCACCTTCGTCGTCAACGTCGTCGGGTGCGTCGTGTTCGGGGTGATCGCCGGCGCCGCCGAACAGCGCGTCCAGCTCGCGCCGGACCTCCGCCTCTTCCTGCTCGTCGGCGTCCTCGGCGGCTTCACGACGTTCTCGTCGTATGCGTTCGAAAGCGTTTCGCTAATCCGCGACGGCCAGTTCGTCTGGGCATCAATCAACGTGATTGGGCAAGTCGTGGCGGGTCTCATCGGGCTGGCGGTTGGTTTCGCGCTGATGCGGTGACGTTCCGTTGATGCGGTGACGTTCTGTTCGAGGTACGCCCGAGCGCGGCGCCTGCGGCCAGGCGAGCGGGGGTGCCCCGCGAGCCTAAGGAAAATGTTGCGAAAAAATGTCTCTACCAACTGAAGGAAAACTCCTGCGGGTCTTCGTCGGCGAAGGGGACCGCTGGCACGGCAAGCCGTTGTACGAAGCCATCGTCCTCGAGGCCCGCAAGCGCGGCCTGGCGGGCGCGACGGTGATCAAGGGCTTCATGGGCTTCGGCGCCCACAGCCGCATTCACACGGCCAAGCTGCTCGAGCTGTCGCAGGACCTGCCGATCGTCGTCGAAATCGTCGACGCCCCGGAGAAGATCGAGGCGTTCATGCCGGATCTCGAGCAAATGGTCGGCGACGGCCTCATCACCCTCGAACGCGCGGAAGTGCTGCTCTATCGGCCCGGTCGAGCGTAGCATCGTGGTTCGAGCTGTTGTCACGTCAGGCTGTTACGCCGTGCCGCTCCGGCGAGGTAGAATCCCCGCGTCACCCTCTGGAGGGCCCATGAAGATGCACGGCGTCCACGCGACGCTCGGATCCTTCGTCCTCGTAGCCACGGCGACGGCGGCCGCCGCCGGCCAGTCGGCAACGCCTTCCCTCGATTTCGACTTCTTCAAGACGCGCGTGCAGCCGATCTTCACCGCCAAGCGCCCCGGCCACGCGCGCTGCATCTCGTGTCACGTCGCCGGCACGCCGCTGCGTCTGCAGCCGCTCGACCCGGGCAGCAACACCTGGAACGACGAGGCGTCGCGAAAGAACTTCGATGCGATGCGCCGTGTCGTCGCACCCGGCAACGCGAAGAGCAGGCTGCTCATGCATCCGCTCGCCGAGAAGGCCGGCGGCGATTTCTTCCACAACGGCGGCAAGCACTGGACGTCGCAGACCGATCCGGAGTGGCGGACCCTCAAAGCCTGGGTAATGGGCGAAACCAAGAGCGGGAGTGAACGATGATGATCACACGAGCGTTCCGTTGGTGTCTCGCGTTCCTGAGTGCGATCGCCATCTGTGCGTGGACCGCGTCACCGGTGGCCGCCGCGAACAAGGTCGTCATCGTGCAGACCAACAGCGCGGGCGACAACGTCCACATCATCGATCCCGAGACGAACAAGGTGATCGGCGAGATCGAGGGGATCGAGGTGAACCACGGCGCCGCGATTGCGCCCGACGGCAGCCGCATCTACGTCAGCAACGAGTCGCTCAGCACGCTCGATGTCGTCGACGCGCAGACGTTGAAGGTGATCAAGAAGGTGCCGCTGAGCGGGCACCCGAACAACCTCGCGGTGGGCCGCGACGGCAAACGCGTCTACGTCGGCATCATCCAGGCGCCCGGCGGCGTCGACGTCATCGACACCGCGTCGCTGCAGCGCGTCAAGACGCTTCCGACGAAGGGAACGATCCACAACGCGTACGTCACGCCCGACGGCAAGTACGTCGTCGCCGGATCGATCGTGGGGAAGACCATCAACGTGTTCGACGCCGCGACCGAAACACCGGCGTGGACGCTGGAACTCGATCTCGGCATCCGGCCGATGACGTTCTCGAGCAATCCCGACGGTTCGACCAAATGGCTCTTCACGCAGCTGACCGGCCTCAATGGATTCGCGGTGGTCGACTTCGCGACGCACAAGGAAATCCGCCGCATCCAGCATCCGGATCTGCCGCCGGGCCGGTCGACGGTTCCGGAAGGGTCGGATCCGTCGCACGGCATGGCCGTCACACCGGACAACAAGACGCTCGTCGTCTGCAGCCGGTTGAACAACGCGCTCTACTCGTACTCGCTGCCGGATCTCAAAGTCACCGGGACGGCATTCCTGGGCGGCAAGGGCGCGGGGTGGGTGACGCTTACGCCCGACGGCAAGAAAGCGTACGTCGCGAACCCGGTCACCGATGATGTGTCGGTCGTCGACGTCGCGTCGATGAAGGAGATTGCGCTCATTCCGGTCGGCTACGTGCCGAAGCGGAATACGACCGGCACGCTGCAGATGACGACGCCGACGTCGCGTACGCCGCGCAGCCGCTGAGGTCGCTACTCTTTGAAGATGTCGGTGAGCTGAAGTTCAGTTCCGGACACGCGCCCATTGTAGCGGACGCATGAGCGGAATGCGTGCCGGAGCGGACTCGTTGGTTTTGCGCAGACCTCGGGTTGTCGACGTTCGAAACGTTGCAGAAATTGCCACATCAACGAGGTGTCTGAGCGGCAGAATCCGCAGCTACGACTGCGGGTTCTGCTTCACGTAGCGCGCGATCTGTTCGTGCGTCGCGAACCACACGCCCGGCTTCGACTTGATGTGCAGGATCAACTTCTCCAGTCCTGCCGCGCGCGACCGGTGGCCCGTGATGTGTGGATGCATCGTCAGGATGAAGAGGCCGCCTTCTTCGTACGCGACGTCGAACTCCGATCGGAACACCTGCTCGATGAAATCCGGGTTCGGCATCCCGCCGTTGGTGGCGCCGCCGAAGTACGGGAAGTCGTCGAGGATCCGCTCGATCGGCAGCTCGACGACGCCGCTCGGCTGCTTGTCGAGCAGAATCTCGTACGCATCGTCGCTCGCCATCAGGCTGCTGTCGTAGAGGAAGCCTGCGTCCTTCACCTGCTTCATCGTGCTGAGGCTGAACTGCCACGAGGGAGCGCGGTAGCCGACCGGACGCTTGCCGATCGCTTTGGTCAGCGTTTCAATCGCGCGCGTCAACATGTCCTGCTCCGCGGCCGCGTCGTTCACCGACGGCAGATGCTCGTGAATCCAACCATGGACGCCGATCTCGTGGCGGCCGCTGGCGAGGATCGCCGGGATCATCTGCGGGTGAAGCAGGTGGCTGACGGCAGGGATGAAGAACGACGCCGGAATCTGATGCTTGTCGAGCAGGCGCAGAATTCGCGGCAGTCCGTCGACCGCGCCGTACTCGCCGCGCGAGATGCTCTCGGAGATGAGATTTCCCGTCGCGAGATCGGCGGTCGCGTTGTCGACGTCGAAGCTCAGGCCGACCGCGACGCGTGCGCCGTTCGGCCACGACCTCGGCTTCAGCCGCTTGCCGGCGCTGACGTGGAACATCTGCGCCTCGATCTGATTGAGCGGGAGCTTCGTACCCGGCTGCGGCCGTGTCTGTGCGTCCAGGATCGCGGTGGCGAGGAGCAGTGCGGCAACGATGATGGACTTCTTCATGTGTCGAGCACTCCGTGGTTGCGCGTCAGGAAATACGCGGCGACGCCGACCAGCAGGACGCCGTTGATGCCGATGACGAGCGGCGCGCCGATGTAAGTGGCGAGCCAGCCGCTGACCAGGCTGCCGAGCGGGATGCCGCCGCGGAACGCGAGCATGTAGATGCTCATCACGCGGCCGCGCATCTCGTTGGGCGCGATCAGCTGCACGAGCGACGTGACCGTCGAGAACACGACCATCAGCGCCACGCCGATGAGGAACAGGAGGATGTCGCTCAGCCCCAGCGTGCGCGAGACCGCGAACGCGATGATCAGCAGTCCGTAGACGGCCTGGACGATCAGCGCCGTCCATCCCATTTTCGGGAACTTGCCGAGCCACGCGACGATGAGCGCGCCGACGATCGAACCGGCGCCCGAGAACGCCATCAGGTGGCTGTAGGTGTCGGCCCCCTCATGGAAGATCTTCTGCGCGAAGATCGGCAGGAACGTCAGCACCGCGAAGCCGAGGAAGGTCGTGGCCGCGGCGAGCACGATGAGCGCGGCGAGGCTGCCGTGATGCCGCACGTAGGACAGCCCGCTCTTCAGCTCCTCCTGCATTCGGCCCGATGTCGCCGGCGGGATGTGCTTCACGCGCAGCATCATCAGCGTATTGATGACCACCAGGAACGACAGCGAATTGAGCAGGAAGCAGGCGTTCATCGCCTGCGGCTCGCTGTAGCCCCAGTGCCTGAACACCGACAGCGTCAAGCCGAAGAGCAGCGGCCCGAGCACGCGCGCGACGTTGAACTGGATCGAGTTGAGCGCGACGGCGTTCGGCAGATCCTTCTTGTCGACGAGCGACGGGATGAGCGACTGATACGCCGGTCCGCCGAACGACTGCGCGCAGCCGGTGATGAACGAGAGCGCGAGGATCTGCCAGATCTGCACGACCTGGAAGTACATCAGCAGCGCCAGCGCGCCCGACGTGCTCATCTGGATGATCTGCGACATCATCAGCGTGCGGCGGCGGTCGTAGCGGTCGGCGAACACGCCACCGATCAGCGAGAAGAGAATGATCGGCAGCTGCTGCAGGAACGCGTCGAGTCCCAGGAAGAAGGGGGAGTTCGTCAGCGAGACCACGAGCCAGTTCTGCGCGACGATCTGCATCCAGGTGCCGATGCTCGAGGTGCAGGCGCCAATCCACTGAACCCGGAAATCGCGGTACGTGAACGCCGCCAGCATGCGCCGCAGCGCCCGGGCGCCGGGCGACGTCGCGGCGACGGCGATCGCGTCGGGGGCGGCAGTGGTTTCGGCTGAGATTGGTTCGGCCAACGGTGAAGAACTGTAGCGCAGGCCTTCGGGCCTGCTGAAGAAATGTAGCCTGCTAAAGAAATGTAGCGCAGGCCTTTACGCCTGCAGATGTGTGACCGTCATCTTACCTTATTGATCGTTATTGATCGCGACGCGGGCTTTCGCTATAGTAGGCGAAGATAAGGCGAAACATGCCTCTGCCACGCGCCGACCTCGAATCGCTCCTTCGCGCCCGACATCTCGATCGCACGCTCACCACCGCACTGCCGCCTGTCGAATACGACGCCGCCGCATGCGGCATTACGGCGTTAGACGTCCATCTCGGAGGCGGGTTTCCGCGCGGCCAGGTCTCCGAGCTCGTCGGTCCGCGCTCGTCGGGACGGACGAGCCTGCTGCACCAGATGCTCGCCGCCGCGACGGCGCGCGGCGAGCTCGTCGCGCTCGTCGACGCGCTCGACATGTTCGATGTCGAGTCGGCGTCCGCCGCTGGGATCGATCTCGATCGACTGCTCTGGATCCGCGGGCACGTCGTCAGCAATCCCGGAATGTGCCGCGACCTGAACCAGCGCGCGCTCGAGCAGGCGCTGCGCGCGTTCACGCTCGTCCTGCAGGCGGGCAACTTCGGGCTCGTCGCCTTCGACGTCGCCGAAGCGCCGACGCACGCGATCCGCCGGCTGCCGTTCACGACGTGGCTGCGGCTGCAGCGGATGGTCGAAGGGAGCCAGACGATCTGTCTGCTCGTCGGATCGGAACCGATGGCGCGGAGCTCGGCGGGGTTGACGTTACGTGTAGCGATGAGGGATTCGCGAGTAGGGATTAGGGATTTGGGATCAGGGATTAGGGATTTGGGATTAGGGATTAGGGATTTGGGATTAGGGATTAGGTTTTCGGATCGATTGTTCGACGGATTGAACATCGATGCTCGAATCGTGCGCTCTCGCTCGCGAGACGACCATGTTTGCCTGCCTCTATCAACCGTTGCGTGCTGATCTGCGACGTTCTGTTCTAGAAAATATCGCGCGCGAGTTTTCGCCGCGCTACGAGCGGCACGGCGACGATGTCGTGACGATCGACGTCGATGGTCTCGAGCGTTTGCTCGGTCCGCCGACTGCCATCGCCGACGAACTGCGCCGCGAGGCCACGGATCGCGGCGTCCGCGTCAACGTCGCGATCGCCGGCACGTGTGCCGCCGCGCTCGTCCTCGCGCACGCGCGTCCCGGCGTCACCGTCATCAACCGCGGCGAAGAAGCCGACGCGCTTGCGCCGATTGCAATAGGCATCCTCGAACGTGTCGAAGGGCTTCGACGCGTAGACACTCTGCGACGTTCTGTTCGAGATAC